>Ga0247758_1000434_pt1 | contig 37209 bp, 17 predicted proteins | sample UWRJL156409C4_FD_180950 | JGI IMG/M metagenome (GOLD analysis project Ga0247758, IMG submission 180950) | Plant litter microbial communities from Arlington Agricultural Research Station in Wisconsin, United States - UWRJ-L156-409C-4 | ecosystem: Environmental > Terrestrial > Plant litter >...
TCGTAGTATGGGTACTCATCAACGCCAATCCAGTCGATGGCGTCCATCACGGGCTTGTTGGTGCCATTGACCCACACGTCCCAGGTGTCGACGTGGCCGACCGGGACGGAGCCCAGGGGGGTGCCCTTAAAGGCCGTCTTATAGTCGTTGATGAAGGCAACAATCTCCTTGGGGCCAGCGCCAACACCAGACTTGTTGATGATGCCTGTCTCCGAAGTGCGGTACAGATCCTCGCTGCCGATGGAAATGCCGATGACGAGGTCGGTGAACTTGGTACCGAACTTGGTGACGGCCTTCTTCAACGCGTTGAGGTCATTGTTGATGTCCTTGGTGCCCGAGGTCCAAATTCCGAGGAGCAGTGACGTGTTGGTCTCGATAGCGGCCTCGAACGCCTCAATCGGGTCGTCGGTCGAGTACGCCTGCACGTTGGTGTAGAGGCGGACGGCGCTGAACTTGCCCGGTGCGTTGACCAGGTTCTGTGCCGTCTCGAACTCGGCCTTGAAGTCCTTCTTGAACTTTGCGGATCGGTCGGCAAATGTGGAGCCCGAGTTGAAGCCCAGGTAGTTCTGTGCGGATGCGCCCGCAGCGAGAACGCCGACGGCGGCAAGAGCGGATGTGGCACGCATAGTGGTGAGTTAAACGGTTGAGGGAAGGGAAGAATAGAACGATGCGACTCAAGTGCTGCCTCGACTGCCTGCGTGGAGGTGACTTCAGGCAATTAGAATGAGCAAGAGTATGTCGTAGAGAGCGCAAGAGATAAAGAGCGAGAGACAGCGACGAGAAAGAGTGTGCCCGAGGGAGAAGATGGGTCGTCAGTGATGCTGTTGTGGAAGGCAGGAACGGTGACTTGGGAGACGCGAGATTATTATTTGAGGGAGCATGACGCGCAAGACCAGGAGGCGCTCCGTGCGGGCTGCAGGGGGGTGTTCGGATTTGCGGGCACAGCCTCACTGTGTTCTCCATCCAATCTCTTGGCAGCAAATGATCGTCGTGCTCGACCAGGACACGAGGTCGAAATTTTTCGGGTCCCTGCCATTGAATTCTGGCTGAACTTGATCTGAGCTGTGCATGCAGCACCATTCACCCTCTAAAAATATCGTGTTTCTATTCCGCTCCTCGTACATTTCTTGATCGTATGCGTACCCAACGCTTCGCTTTTTGTTCCTCCTTCCCTCTCTGCGCCTCTTAGAGTCAGAACAGATTTTTCCTGCTTGGATTCGCCCCTGAACAGGCCTGGCGATCCACCCGAGCCAGCGGCAAACCCCTGCATGGTACCACAGAAAAACCACGGAACCCACCGTGCCCCGCATCCCCGGTGCTTGTGATGTTAGCGGGCTCGGCAGCAGCATGGGGCGTGACGGCGGCTGGCTGGAGACCGAGTCTGGACAATCATCACATTGAGCACCACCTCACGGGCACCTCTTTGCCTGGCTGCCTGGGACAGTTTGGTGGGCGGCAAACGCATGCAAGTGGCCAAAAGACCAGTGCAAAAGACGGGATGACAGCTGGAACCACTGTCCTCCCCACACCGTTCGATGTTTCCAAGACGCATGTTTCACCAAAATTTTGACCTATGAGAACAGGAAGCCGACCCGCAACGCCCTCCAATCACCACGCAAAACCCAGCATCGATCAGTTCAGTGGCAGGATGGTGAGTCCGCAGGGTAACACCATGTCGTCCGGGCCTTTGTCGTTCACAAAACTCAGTGACATCTCCTTCAACTCGGAGTCGTCCATGATGGCGGTCCGCGAGGCAGCGCGGCCATGGGGGGACGAAATCCTGTCAGCCAGCGCTGCCGTCTCGACGATGAGGTCTGAAATGGCCTGTTTCAGCGGGCAGGACGTGAAGATGGGGCTGCCTTCCACATTGTTCAGAAGCGCCTTCTTTGCACGACCACTCTCAATCGCGCGCAGCTCGCGGTCGACCGTCAGCGACGTGAGCGAATAGAACCCGTCGCGCTGCGGCCATTGCGTGTCGGCGAGCTTGTCCAAAAACATAACGATGGCTGCCAGCGCCTGGGTCAATAATACCGCACGATCATGCGGGCTGAGGTTCAGCAGCATGCTTGGCTCCGTGCCGCTGCGATGTAGACTCTCATCCAGCAGCGGCCGCTGGTCGGCTCGGAAGACGGCGAGGAGAATCCGCTCGAGCAAGTTCGCTTGCAGGAGGACCGCAGACATGTCTCGCATGTTGAAGATCTTGATCGCCTTCACGAAGAAGTTCGGCACGATGTCACACATGTCAACGCCATCCATCTTGCGCGCATGGCCGGTATCGACAGTGTAGTAGTCGGTGGCTGCATCAGCGCAGACTACGGGTACCATGTCAGTTTCGCGCCAGGGCGTCCTGGGGTGGATGGGGCAACTCACAGCGCGTTGAGATGGTAGCAGAGTTTCTCTGCGCGGCAGCAAACGCCAACTTGACGTGCCAGTCTTTCCACGTGTGGAGGCTATCCAACGTGGCCATGGCGAGTGCCCCGAAGCTCTCATCGTCGACATCGGGATCGGAACCGCTTGCTACGCAAACCCGGGGCACCTGCTGGATCTTGTACCTCCCTCTGTCGTCCATCAGAACGGCATCCCATCGCTTCTTGATCGTCTTCTCGAAGCGGTTTGTGGCCAGATCTCTCAGGATGTGCGTAACCGCGACTTTGGATAGTCCCCGCTCCTGAGCGTCGTGCGACCAGTCGAGTTGCACCTGGCCGACAAACTCATCGTATTTTGTGTAGAGCAGGACCACAGGAACATGCGGTGCCACCGTTGCCAGACCGCCGTTGAAGAAGCGTGTTTCGAGGTGTGACACGGGCCGTTCCTCTTCGCTCGCCACGCAATACCAGATGCAGTGGATGTGTTCCTGCAGCGGGTGCGACTCGGAGGATCGGGCTGCGATGAAGTCGCACACGCGCTGGTATACGGCCTCATCGTCTGTTCCGAAGTTGGGCGACGTGTAGATGGCTAATCGCTCATTCTGCCCTTCGAGGTCCAGCTCATCCTCGATGTTATGGCGGTCTCCGAAGGCGTCCGCGACGAGTTTCTGGCGGAGAACAGTTAGCAACGCCACATCCTGATGTCGAGCGCGGCTATGGGGCGCTCGGGAGTCACCAAGACGTACCTTTTCGAGGTCCACGCCGAAGATCTTCGAGAAGAGCTCCTGCTTGGTCGACTCTGGGTTGCCGAGGACGAGAATTCGGAATTTGGGGCACGTGGCGAAGAAATCGTCGGGGGATGTGAGTTTGGTGGTCGGATTTTGAGCAGTGCTCTCAACACCGCTTGCCATTTTGTGTTTCTGGGGTGTCAATTGGCTCAGGTCGTTCAGAAAGTATCCTTGCTGTTTTTTGACGACGCGTTTTTTGAGCGATGGGAACAAACAGGTTTTATGCCATGAGGGCTGCTGCTCATGCACCTGTGGCCTGATGACGATGGCGTGTCGTAACCGTCACCCCACCCCTCAACTGAACAACCAACTCGATTCAGCATCCACGGAGTCGCCCGATACCGGTCAGAAATCAACCTCTTATTTTCACTTCGAAACAAAAATTTGTCTATCACGCTCCCGGTCGCCGCCGCCATTACCTAGGTAGGTATCTAAACACCATCATGAGTCCCACGAAATCACGCCACCTGTTCACAAAAGCTTCATCTTCTCGAGCACAGCTTTCGGCCCTCCCTGCTCCTTGACCTTCTGCTCAACAACATCCAACCCCGATATCTCCGCCGCCATCCCATCAAACACCCCAATCGGCAACAGCGAGCAATATCTCGTCAACGTCGCCCACTTCCCGCCCCAGACCCAGTGCGGCGGGTTCTTCTTGCTCAGCTTTGCAACAACCGCAGCAGCCCACGGCTCCCTCTCCGCTGCAGCGGTCGGGTGGTGTGTGCCCTCTATGCTCTGCTCAACACGCTCGGCGGCAATCTGGTATATCGAATTGGGCGGGAGCTTCTCGGGGTTTGAATTCGCGTAAAACTCGGACTTAACTGCGCCCGTCAACAGGTTGACGACCTTGATTCCAAATGGCCGCAACTCCGTCCGCAAGCCCTCGGTAAATGCCGTGGCGGCCGCCTTGGAGGCTGCGTAGGTGATCTGGAAGGGGAGTCCAGCGCCTATCAAGCTGGAGATGGAAGTGTTGTTTGCTATCAACGCTCCGCTGGGGTGTGTCGACTTGAAGAGCAGCGGCACGAAAGCGCGCGTAACTGTAAGTACCGACCACACGTTTAGGTCGAAGTTCTCCTTAGCTTTGGCGATGTCCATGTCGAGGAGGGGCATCGAGTAGCCGCCGCCGGCGTTATTGACGAGGACGTCGAGTGAGCCGCCTGTGAGCAAGGATACCTGTGCCACGGCTGCGGCGATGGATTCGTCCGAGAGGGTGTCGAGCTGGACTGTCTCGATTCCAGCGGCGTCCATATCCTTCAGCTTGGCGAGGTTACGGGCGGACGCGAACACACGGTAGTCGGCTTTGTGGAATGCGAGGGCGAGTCCGGAGCCGAGACCGCCGTCCGAGCAGCCGGTGATGAGGACGGTTCGTTTGGGGAGCGTCATTGCGAGTGTCTGATTTTTCTGGCATTAGGCGGTTTGACAGCTACTCACAACAGCAGTGTCAATGCCGAGTGGCACTGACCGGGAAGTTATATATGTGCCCGCACATGTCTTCTTGGCTGGCCTCGCAGTTCGTCTCGGTCTTCAGTTCGGTTCTTCCTGCCGTCACCCCTGTCGAGATGATGGTCGAAGGAACGGACGATCGGAAACTTTAGGTCCCGCCGTATCTACTAGGCATCGATGGCTCCGTCTTGGGCTTGAAATCGGTAACTGGTGCCTTGTTGAAATTGGTGTGGAGCGGGCGTCGTAGCCCGTCGGCTCGACTTTGTCCCGCCGGCTTCGGCTCGACTGCCGTCCATTGTGGAGCTCATGTTTGGTCAGCCAGATTGTAAATGACGTGGAATTCCACCAAGCGGCCGCCGGCGGCCGCTGGCGGCCGCTACGCATGTGTCTACAGGAGCCTCCAGATAATTGACTGTGGGGGCAGAGTGTATGCATGGTCGATGCATCGCGGGATGGATGCAGTGTTCATCTTCCAGGGCAGTAGAAGTGAGGGAAGCTCTACAGACGGTTTCCAATATTTGTGGAAATACGGTACAGTACATAAAGGTAAAGTATGCATGCTGTAGCGGAGATAGCGGATATAGTATCCACATGGTGCCGCTGTTGTCGCTGTGGCCCTTAGCAGAATCTTTCCAGGTCCTCAAAGCTGAGCGATGAAAACCGCTGTATACTCTGCCAAGTTTGTCAATTTAAACCCGAGACTACTTTCGGGCCTGGGCCTGCTTTCGTTGCATTGAAGTTCACCCGTGGTCACATCGCTTGATCCCGTATGAAGATGCACTGCCTGCCCTTGCACTGATCAACTACAATCGACTCGGACTTGCCGTCTTGGTGCCTCTGGGCTGTGGAGTTGGTACGGAGACTTGGGCAGGCAGTTCTTACAAAAAGGAGAAGAGATAACAGAAACCCGTTCGCTTGCAAAAATACGATCAGAAGGGGTAAGTGAAATGGAATCCAAGCAAGACTGCTAAAAAGAATTCACCCTCCGTCGGAGGTGTCGGTGTGGGCAAAAATGTACTCTCCCGCCGGGAATTGAACCCGGGTCCCGAGCGTGACAAGCTCATATACTGACCACTATACTACGGAAGACTATGGGTGTGGGCACCCATTGTAGCTGGTTGTTGGAGGTTGCTACGCTAATGCAGTATATGTACCACAAAAACGGGACGACCTTGGCAAGTGACTCACTCCATCACAAAGACACCAATGACGGCGCTACCAATCACCACTCCGCTTCTTGTCGTCACGTTTCTCTGTGCTTCCGTAGGATCCGTGTCGTGTGGGGAAGATTGAGCGGTCAATGATCCGGGCGGGCGCTCCAGTTCGCGGCACCTTGGACACGTCTCATTCACTCACCAACGACAACGTGGTGCAACCTCAATCGAAGATCAACTCCAAAAATATATTTCCCCAAGATATTTTCTCTCCTCCCTTAAAAGCCAATATGCCCCGCATATATGGCTATAACAATCCAATTAAATAGCCGGGCCGATGTCAAAGCCCCAGCTCGCAGATTCACACGTCTTCAACGTCACCCAGAAACGGACACAGCTCTCACCAGCGGCGCCCCATCCGGAGCACGACACCAAGGAAGCAGCATGACATATCACCAGCCATGCATCCCATAGCGCCCAGATCAGGCCCAGGCGCCCACCAAGCTCATCAGGATGGCGCCGAGCAAGACCAAGAGGCACGCAAAGGCGCGCTTCCTGCCGCGCATGACAACCCAGCTATGGTCGCTGAGGAAGTCCTCCGCGAGGAGCTCGATCAGCGACGCGAAAACCAAAAGGCCGGATGACACCGCGTTCATGGTGCCGACAAGGATGAGACCAAACTCGGAGTTGGGGCTGTACAAGGTGTGGGTTGCGAGACCGATCGCCTGACCAAGTGGGGTGCTGGGTATGTGTCAGCGCCAGAACTACGGGGTCGATTCAGGAATGCAGAGGGGAGGTTTTTGCTTACGTGCAGCCGTAGGCGAGCACCATGAGCCATGGCTGCCAAGAACCCTCAGGCCACTCGATCGATGCGATGCGGGCGCCGAGCGCGAGACCTTCAAAGGTTTCTGTGGGCGAAGTCGTTAGTCATGGGATGGAAGACTGAAGTAGGCCAGACTTACGATGGAAGGAGATGGCGATGAGGAGCACGACGAAGTCTCCTCCGACGGCAATGCTCAAGGCCATGCCGATGAAGACGCTGTGGAAGAGAATGCCTACCTCCAGCATCATGCACTGGAGAATGGCCTTCTTGTGCTGCTGCTCCGCCGTGAGGACGTGAATCGCTGTCCCTTCCTCGATGCTATTCACCGACGGTGACAGCGCGCGTGCGCCGCGTCTATTCTCCTCCGGTGCGGGCTCGATGCTTCCGCGACGAGCCGGACCGTGGGATCCGTGGGATGGGCGCAACACAGACGCTACCGCATCCGCGTTGCCGCAAAGACCACCCCCGGCGGGGCGAACGGTTACCCTACCGTCGGCCTTTGGCTCGAGATCGATGGCGCTGTTCTGTCGGCTGGTGCGGGGCGTGAACTGGCGGGCGGGGCTGAATACCATCTCGATGACGGCAACAAAGAAGATACCGAAGAGCGCGATGGCTCCCGGCATGGGCTGGAAGTCAGTGGTCCAGAAGCTCGAGAGGCAGGGGTCTCCGAGCGAGACGAAGGCCGTCGGCAGCAGATGCACAAAGGCCGTAGCTAGCAAAACACCAGTACCAAAGTGGCGGACGGCAAAGAAGAAATTCGCCGGGATGCGGAGAACGGGGAACTTCGCCGCGAGCATAGGGAGCCCGCAGGCCAAGCTGGAAACAGCGAGGACGATGAGCAGGGCGCCAACGTGCATCGGCACATTGTACTCGGCCGCGTTGACGCCGGACTTGGCGCACGAATCCTGGCGGCGGGAGATTACAAAGGCCGATGTAGACGGCGGAGCTAGGCGTGCCGTGGGGGCGCGGGCATGCCGGGTAAGAGGAAGGGACAGCGCGTCCCGAGCGTAGGAGACGATCGTCGACACAACGACGACCGAACCAACCCACCCAAACCAGCTCCAGAACTGGCGCTGGGTTGGGCGGGACAACCGGGCCTGGCCTTCACCACCAGGCCCCGCCTTGGGGGCAATGAACGGCGCTGTCGGCAGAATGTCAGTATTTCCGGCCATTTTTGCGGTGAGAGGGAGCATTGGTCACCATGGATGCCGTTCATTGCGAGCGCTGTGCGCGGGCGCGCGCGGGTGTCATAGTCGGGGGATCCACCGATTTCCCCAGTATGCTTTTCGTCGAGGCCGAAAACACCCGCGGCCGAGTGACTCCGCTGGACCCGGGCGTTGGCAATGCCGTTCAGATCCTGGCGGGTCGTGAGATCCGGGGCCAGGAACGGTGGCATTTGGTTCCACGTCGGGTGCTTCTGGTCGTCTTCGGTCCGGGAAGGGCGATTCATTTTTGCTGATTTTTTTTCTTTCGTAATTCTTGACGTTATTTATTGCGGTTTTGGGCTGCTTTCGATCGACCTTGAAGCTTAAATGGATGACGAAACGATTGTTGACAACTGGAGCGGTCTGGGGCCGGGTCCTGTCAATTTAGGTCACGGGTGGGGACGGTGCCGAGACCCCTGAAACTTCCGGGGGGCGCAGGGTCAGCAGGGAACACCACCCGAAGCCGGTCGAGCTCGGCTCTGGAATTCGCGAATTTGGGAATCCACGCATGCTGAGTGGCTCTCGTCGCTTCGAGTCCCGCGTTCCAACCCAGCCCGATCCCGATTGATGCAGGCGATACTTGGCAGCGTCTTGATTGTTCGAAAAACGGCTTTGCTCTCCGCCTTTTGCGGATTCCGACCTTATCACGTGCAGCCGGTCGGTGATTGCTGACAAGACTGCATCACGCCATCCGAAAAAGCCATCAAGGTGCTTGGCACTTCCCTCGTCGGCATTTTAGCGTGACATTCCAGACTCAGCACATACGTCATGCCGACACGTGGGAAGGGCAAAGGGGCTGTTTCCGCATTGATGTTCGACCTTCAAGAGGTTGTTGATAGCTGAGTAAGGGCAATGATGGCTGCAACTTGAGCGAAGGGGGAAATGCCCCTCCTGTCCCCGCGTGTCGAGTTCAAGGGAGTTGTCCTGTTCGCAGCACACCTGCAGCTCACGTTCTTCACAGGGAAGGCGCCCTCCGTCAACCCGGCTTCTATGGGCCGTGCTAGGTAACTCAAACGGCATGATTTTTTTGCTGGTCTTGGCGTTTACGCGAGCTTGGCGGGCAGATGTATCTACCGACAAACCGTTCAAACTTGAGAACATGGGGTGGGTGGCTTGGGCCGGAATTTAGAGGCTTTTTGGCCTTCAAGTTTCTACTATAGCACCCCAACTGCGAAATTCGCAGCACCAGCGACGCCATGACGTGGTGGGCTGACGGAACAACTGGAGGTGAGATTCGGCATTGAGATTCGGCCGTCCGGCGAATCGGATAAAGGTCGGATCACCTCGGAGGTACCAGTCACCGTCAACACAGTGGAACACGACATCAACGTCAACTTGTCATCCTTCCAACGCCTGCGGCATTTGACAGAGACTCGTCCGAAATGACCACCGTTGTCTTAGTGACTGGCGCCAACAAAGGTATGACCCCACCTTCTGCCCCTTTTCTGATAGCAGAGCACCGATTAAACACCTCAAATAGGCATCGGAAGGGGCTTCGTCGCCGCCTATCTCTCTCGTCCTAACCACCACGTTTTCGCAGCCGTGCGCGACGGCAACCCAAACTTTCCCGGCGGGGAAGGGCTCGCGGACCTCCCCCGCGCGGAACGCAGCCAACTCAGCCTCCTCACCATCGACAGCGCGTCCGAAATGATGCCTCTCGAGGCCGTTCGGGTCGTCAGGAACCGCAACTTCCAGCACATCGACATCATCATCGCCAACGCCGGCATCGCTGCTTTCAACCAGCCCGTCGCAACGCTCGACTTCGATAATATGTATGAGCAGTTCGAGGTCAACACCTTTTTTAATAGGAATATTAGGTTTCGTATTAAATAGAAAAAATATTATATTAATGCTTGTTTCAATTAAAATAATGTTATTAGCTATCAGATTTCTGATATTAGTGAGTTCACTTAATATGGATGATATTATAGGTCAAATTTATGCTATTTATATAACAGTTGTAGCAGGAGCAGAATCTGCAATAGGTTTAGGTATTTTAGTTGCTTTTTATAGATTAGGAGGAAGTATAGTAATAGAATATAAATAATGTATATAAGTATAATAATCTTACCTTTATTAGGATCTATAGTTTCTGGCTTTTTTTGGTAGAAAAGTCACCTTTGGTCCGGTGCGACTCTTCCAGGCGATGCTTCCGCTGCTCAAGGCCTCAAAGAACCCGAAATTTGTGGTCATCTCGAGCTGGGTCTCGAGCACTGCCAAGGTTGCGTTGAGTGCGCCGTTTGGTATCGCCAGCTACGGTGCGAGCAAGGCCGCAGTGAATCATCTCGTGAGGAGAGCTCACTTTGAGAATGAGTGGCTGACTGCGTTTGTGTTGCATCCTGGGTAGGTCCAGCCCCTGCAATGTTTTATAGCCTGATAGGGGAAGAGATGTTACTGACACGAATATAGGGCTGTCGGCTCTGACATGGGAGCTGCTGCTGTTGAGGCGCTTGGTCCGGCTGCCAAACACGATCTGACCGTTGAAAAGAGCGTAAAGGCCCAGACCAAGGTGATCGATCAGGCCACGCGCGAGTCCATCTCGGAGAATGGCGGATTTCACAGCTACGACGGGAATACCATCCCTTATTAGTGCCTGGCTGCACCAAGATGAGGTCGCAAAGGGCTGTGTTTTCTGGTACTGAGCCTGGAACGAAGCACATGAAATGGGCTCAGCATGGGAAGAGTTTGCAAGACAGTTATCGCTTTTAAACTGAACCTATACTCTAGGGCAAATCTGCAGCTAAGCCACCAGGTAACAACAGTCCGTGAAGAAGCACCTGATACAAACAAGAAGGAAAGGAAACCAAAGCCAGGAGCCAAAGATACATCTCCCGTCAGGGGCAGAAACCGGAGTTAACCCCTTCCGGGCACAGAAGCGAAGCTCATTAGTCCATCCTCAGCTCACCATCCACGCCCTCGACTCATCCACCACCAGTTCGATCTCATCTCTCTCCCAACCCTTCTTCCCCTCTCCAAACACTCAGTCCACCACCACTCCTCCCTTCCCCCTTCGCCCCTCTCCCCTCCCATCTCACCACTAATACCACTCCCAAATACTAATCTTATCACTTCCTCCACAAACCTGCGCCCCATTCCCCATGCACGACATATCACACTCCGCCGCCGCCAAAACCGTCGCATTCACATGCACCGCACTGCCACACCAGCACTCCCTCGCATACTCCATCCCAAACACCCTATACCCACTATCCTTACAAAAGCCCGCACACCCCTCGACCGTCATCCCCGTCGAGTCCGCCATCGGCCCCGCCAGCGCCCTCGCCCCGCTCGGCTCACCATAGCACTCCACAGCCCGGGTGCCCGTGAAAGGCTCGCCGTCCACCGGCAGGAGCGTTACCTCCGGCGGCGAGCCCGAAGCCCCATACAGCGACAGACGATTCCCCCCGCCGCATTTCGTTCCCGGCAGCCCGGGACACTCGCTGTTGCAGTCGGTGGGGAAGGTGGCGAAGGACCCCGCGCTGAGGGCGTTGGCGCAGTAGCATTCGCCGCCGTATTCGACGCCCCAGAGGGAGAAGGAGTTGGGGGCCGTGGTGCAGAAGGTCTGGCACACGGAGGCCGTCATGGTGGTGAAGTTGGAGGTGGTGGCACCGGAGAGGGCGCGGGTGGTGGGAGGCTCGGTGTAGCATCCGTAGTGGGTTTGGGCGAGGATGGTGGTGGGGAGGATGGCGGCGAGGGCGAGGAGGCGGAGCATTTTGGTGGTGGTGGTGGGTTTGGTTAGGTAGGTAGGGTTTTTTTTGATGATGATGGTTGTGGGTGGATGAAGCGAAGACTCCTAGGGTGACTTGAATGCGAAGGCTGGTCAAGAGGCTTCAAAAGGGGAAGTAAAATGTGGAAAGCTGATGACAAGCTGAGGAGGAGGAATGGCAACATCGGCAGAAGGAGACGGGGTATTTATCTTCTTTTGCGTACCCATCCAAGATGCATCTAGGGACTACCTCAGCTGAGACTCGAGGCTCTGCACCTCCGGAAACGTAATTCCACCGTGCCATCGCCGACTGAGACCTCGCGTGCAGGACACAAGTCGGGAGTGTTTCTCGGTACTCAGCTTGACGCATTGACGGTCTTCAGCCTTCAATTACCGAACTCTCGGAATGTTGCAGACGAAGGCTTGGAAACGAAGATGTTGAGATTAAGGGTCGCGATTGAGACCTCGTACGAAAAAGCCTTCCTACTGTTAAAAACGCCCCGCAGTTCTGGATGGCAGGCCAACCCCCATTCTGGAGAGACATTTTACGACACAGCCTGTAATGTGGTAAGCCTACGCTTCAACATTTCAGAGCTGTGTAAGGAATCCAACCCCGAAGTTTTCGCACAGGGAAAAGAGACACTTTCTTTTGGCCAGAGCCTTCGTACCTATGCAAGGGGGAGCTCATTCCGATCCCGTAGCGTTTCGCTGCATTCGTTTTCTAGCCGCCGCAATAGTCGAATTCCCATGGCGAGCTGACAGCGAGCAGCAGGAAGGAAAAAAAAATGAAATCCAATAGCGTAGACATTGAACCACGCCGGAGAACTTGGACGAAGAATAAGCACGGGGAAGATCGGGAGGCTCGTGTCGGATGCTGGAATTACCGCAGACTGCTCGTCCCTACACGGCAATTTCCACTGCAGGATACATTGGAATGGCCTGCAGTGGGCCGCCGACTGCCATGTCGAGCAACCTCAGCTGGGCATGATCTCGGGGTAGCTGCATTGCAGTCCTATCAGGTTGTCAGACCACGCCGGAAGAACGAAGCCTACAGTGGGTGCCGGAAAAAAACGCTCAACCTCAAAAACTACAGCTAAAATTGCCAAAACTCACCTGTTTCCGTCACATTTATCAGCGGAACTGTAGTGACAGTCATATCCTAAATTTTAACAGGGGATTGAAATTTACTATTAAATCTGAATTATAGCAGTTATTTTCATTTTGGCTCAAAATTGAAAGCTGTGTGAATGTTTAAAGTTAGCCTACATATAGATTTCTCGTTACAGGACATAATAGTGGGGTAAAAATCTATTTACAGTGGGGTTGAAATTCACACCATATTTTCCATTTTCTATACATTTTAATCTTCACTTTAGAATTGCGTTTAAAATGTATATAACTAACTCTGTTAATGTCTCTTAGTCAGAATATTGCAGTATTTTCTAGTGGCCTGGAAATTTGTTTTATTTTGTGGTAAAGTTGGTAAGTTTTGCGGTAAAAACAGGGGTTGAGTGTTTTTTTTTGGCACCCACTGTAGGCCCCCTCTGTTGTGCTACGTCCCTGAGAAAGAAGAAATCTGGAAATAGTAGAAGCCACATGCACAATAAAGGCTCGTACCTGTTCAGCCGCACCCAAACGGGACCCAACGCCGTCACCAGACAGGTAGAGTGGCAAGCTATTTACAGCGCAGCTCGATTCTGGCGAAAGAAAATATTCGCACATTGTTTGTGCCTAGGGTCCAGGTCACTTTCCCTCCCATCGTCGTTTCTTCCACGATTATCTCGTTCTCCACCTCGGCCGTTTCCGTATGCGGTGTCTCTGTCTTGCGCTTCGACTTCTTCTAGGTCCCCATCTTCCTGAGCTCCTAGATGACCCGTCCCTTGATCGCCGGATCATACATCGGACTCTCTCCGCCCTCGATCATTCTCGAAGTTGCTTCGAGTAATTTCCAATTATGTGCAAGGCACTGAGCTGACCTGCTCCCAGAAATAACAAGGATCAAAGGAGTTATCATTACACCTTTGAGCCTCTTGATGGGAGAGAACATACATAATTAGCGGGTAAGATGGCGATGTAGAATTGTAATGTGGGAGATGGTAAAGCTCAACTTATCGCTGCCTTGGGTTACCACCAGGTACCTCAATATCTATGATCAATTCATACTCAAAGATGCTGCTTTTGTTCTCACTATCCCAGTGAACCCCCCTGCCCGACTGCCATGCTTCCATCCCCCGCAGACTGTGAGATACCAGAATGACGAAAAGAACTCCTACCATGTCATATCGCCAGCCTACGTGGCAACCTGGCCCTTGTCTCTCAGAATCTTGGCCATCTCAGTAAACGGGCCTTGGGAGAAGTCATACAGAGCGTGCGGCTGAGGACCCGGTCTGTGTATTCCACGCACAACCCTGTCGTAAAGGCCCTGCGACTAGATGGGGTCACACAGGAGCATAGCGAACGCACTATGGTCGAGGTCCCACTTACCGTCGGCGTAGGCGCTCACAAGAACAACGACGGAATCCTGCGGCGGTTGCTCGCCGGTGGGGGTGTTGTAGAGACGGCCGACAGAGCACCGGAGATGCTGGTTCTGAGGCTTCCGAAACTCGCGGTCTAATATCTCGGCAATGACGTCCAGGAAGGGATCGAGCTTCGAGACAGCAATCATCTTCTCGTCCGGGTGGTCTTTGCGTGTCTGGATGATCCGCCCAAAAATGCGTCTGGCGGCGGGATATCTGCAGTACAGAATTACGTCGCCCATGGCCTCGAGCTCTTCACGCCACTGGGAGATTTGAGTCGGTGAGCGCTGCTGCTGCTGGTTGGCCCTACTGAGTTCTTCCACTACCCAGCCAATATCGCGGGCTTGTCCGGGGGTCATGTCGCAAATGATCTCGGGGGGGAGGTCGGCGAGGAAACCCAGAACACCCTCCAAGTGGGAGTCGGACACTTCGGGGGGTGCCATGGTTGCTAGCTGAGGGAGGAGGTTAGATGGGTCGCTTGTGCACCATGGATTGAGGACGTGCGTGCCGGGAATGGTGTGACATACCTGTGTTGATTCTGAGGCTTGGTTTAAGTGAGTGCTTGAGCTTGAAATGCGAGTACAAACATGATGCCGAAGAGCGGATGTTGTCACAAGGAGACCTGAAGGAGTGGACGGGGAATGTGAATTTGAATGTGGGCTGGGCCAACGTCGTGGGCGGGCGCCTTCCATGATGACCGTTGCGAGACCGCTGCGATTGCCAGTGATGACCGTTGCTCCAGGTTTGCGACTTCCCGGCGGTGAACATACCGGCACGCTTCGAGTTCCCAGCCAGCCGGAACCAAGGTTTTCGGCGGAATCGCCAAAACAACACAGGCAGCACGGTAAATTGGAAAGTGTCTGATGGCGAATACCGGATGGTTGATGGTTGGTACTCTCATGGCCGCAGCAGCTGTCTCTTCGGCCTCAGCATGACCAAACCCAGCGACGCCCGCGGCGAGCAGTGGCGTATGCCAGTGTACCAAACACTTTCCTGGTTCCCCCAAGGGTGGGGCTCCTTCTGAGTTGTCACAACCACGATCTTTCCTTCAGCAGCTAAGTTGCACAACTTGAACTTGGAATGCGCGGGTCTTTTGCGTCGCAAGCGGCTTATCCTGCTCCAAAAGCACACTCGCAATAATGCCTTTTTTACCCATGACAGCCACGCGGCGGCTGGTACTATCCGACGGTTGACGGCTGCCTGCGGACCCTTTTCAACAAGTTCTACAGGAGTGGGATGGCAAGTAGCTCGAACACCTTCGTCACTGGCTTGCATCAAGGCATGAGCTTGGGGTATTTCTCACACCGTTCCGAGGTTTTAGCCACGAGCTAACGTTCGCGGGACAGACCTCTTGCCATACGCGCTGTCAACTTTGACTCCGATGAGTTGCGGAGCACTGTCTAGTAGTTTTACTTGTTTAAACCACATTTGGTGGCTTGCTTCCTCAGGTCCTGATTAGCGTATGAGCAAGGCGGCAACTTGAAGGGGCGGTGGGGATGACTGGAGGCTACTGAGGGCAGCTTTGTGGTAAAACAACAGCCTGGTTGTATAAGACGAATCTGGGCATACAAAAATTCCTTTTTCATTCGTAGTCCTGAGCTGGGGTGAGCTGTCGCTGATCTGCCCTGAGCTTCCCCTGATTCGTCCCTAAGCTAGGATGACCCCATACCTGGCCGCTGTACAGCCTAGGAATGGCTCCCAGGCAATAATTCCAATTATGGTGTACGTGTATGCTGGGTATGCTTCGCGTCACGTGCGCCAGAAAGCCCTCGCTACAAAGCAGAGCAACCCGCACCTTATTAAGGAATTCACAACAAACTAAAGGATCAAATTACGCCTATTTCAAGCCTATATAGCGCCCAATATCCTATGCTATAAAAGGACGCGGTATATAAATGCGGTAGTATCGAAGAGAGGTAATTGAGTAACATTAAGAGTGGTGGTGTGTGTGGAAGATGGAGCGGTAGAGCCTCTCTATGGCAGATATCTAGTGCTTACTTCCTATCTAATCTATATGATTGCGGCCGTCTGTGCCCCTGGGGAGAGGTTGAGCGCCTCCGCTATTTGGCTGTGGCCGGTATCAGTATTAGACATAACCGGGCCGTTGATGGAGTCGCTAGCAATAGCGGTAACGTCACCGTATGTGATCCTGTCTAGCTGAATGGTATCATTCTCTACTAAAGTGCATGATAAGTGAGTTAGTAGGACAAGCGAGTGGGCCACTTCCCACCACCGCACCACAATTATATTAGGAAATAACAATAATTGAATCAGAAATAGATGAATTAGACAATCTAGCCTCCTAGCACGTCTGTGAATTATGGCTAGGCTTGCCGCATACACCACAGCACTAAAAACCTTCGTACGCGACCCCCTCTGTGTCGTAATAGATCAGGGGAAGTAGGTCACGCGTTTAGCGCAGGTGACAACGCACGGCCGTAGGCCGGAAGCTGTGGGTGACCTGGATCACGTGAGACTAAATTGGTGATCCAGGGGTAATATATTGATAAGTCTGAGAAGGAAGGAAAGAGAGGTTGGAAGCAGAAGGCTTCCGGTCCTCCTATATAAGGAGCCGTGGTCACGTGACCCGAAGCTGGCCATAGCTGGCCATAGCTGGCAACTGCTAGCGTTGTGCATACGATGTGGGATCAGTAGTCATAAACATGCGGAAGTGATGGTGCTCTATGAGGAGGCGACGGGCCTTCCTGTGGTGAGTGAGGGGCCACGTTACAACTGATTTTCTTACATAACCCTACATTAGAAACCCCGCCCGCCCATCTTTAATTGTGACCACTTCTTAATCAACCCCCTGACGTTGCGCATCCTGTACTACCCCACCTAGGGCCAGCGTTACAAAGCGAGTGACGTACCACAGCAAACTTTAGTGGCGTTGCAAGCGAAAAGATGATAAGAAATTAATAAGGTGTCAGAAAGAGTTGGGTTGCAACTGCTTGATTGAATTTCCTCTGTGAGTATTGGCTCTCTGGCGAAGCCAGAGAGCCTATATACTCGTACGTTCAGCTCTGTTCAGCCCCACACAGCTCTGTCACGACCCAGGTCATAGCCTAAGGAGGGAGCACGGACCAGCTGTAGAATAACTAATCGTTGGGTGTGGGGTGTAACGACCTATAAAGCCCCGCCGTAACTAATTAAGAGAGACGCGAGTAGTAAGTTGTCCAGGTCCGGTCTTGATCTATTGTTTGGAACCTCTGGACCCAGCTCCTGTTTGACAGTGTACTGCCCCCTTCGAGAGTTTTGCTAGCCTTTATTCAGTCATCTTGCCCTTACCGCCTTTGACCGTCCTGGTCTACGTTCTGTGGTTACCTGGATCACCTCGGTGTAAAAGGAGTAGGCTGTAAAACATACTTAGACTATAAACGATAATAAGGATAATAAGTCTATCTTCTAGCTTATAAGTATAGTAGAGATAGAAAAGCTAACTATTACTATAATAATGGCTAAGTAGTGCGCCAGTTAATAAGGTTTATCTATTATCAGCTTCTTCTTAAGGTCTTATGATGTAAATAAACCTGATGTACAGTATAACAATACCTCTTTCAGATACGTTGAAACTGTAACATGACCCAGGTCACCTAACCCTAACCATTATTCGACTTTCCCAGATAGTCTTGTAACAAGAACCATAACCTAAACACGATAAGAGCTTACATCATGCTTCCCATACAGGCTAAAACAGCACTATACTCCGTAAGGAACATACAGTAAAGAATGGGCGTAACAGCTATAAGGACCACTCTACTTCCAAAGAACTACCAGCTTTATAAACGTAACTATAACCTCATATTAGGGTCGCAAGTAAGGGAAAAGAAGACTAGAACCATACCAGAAATCTGCATCAGGAAGGATTAAAGCAGAAACCAAAAGTCGGCATTTTATATAATGCTGGCCTCTTAAGGCGATGTTTGCCACCCCTTAACTGTTAGTCCTACTACTATGATGACCAGGATGGTTATATCTGCAAATGTTATTAGATTATACTAAATACGTGCTATTAGCTCGACATAAGGTTTCTAGATGCCGATTAGAAAGTGTGCTGGCTGTTAAGTTCCTGCTAGTATCAACTGAACTCGACATAGCACTTGTAGAGGACATCTGTACCACCCTGTTCTATCGAATAATAACTTTAATACAATCGACAACTTCCACATCCAAAGGTAGATCTCGCTTGGCAATCTCAACCAGAGCATACCTACGCAATCAATCCTGCCGGTCGGCCAGTGTCTGTATGCGACGGAAATAAGAAAGAGGTGCTTGCATGGTATCATTAAACTCGGTCAAGAACTGCAGCCGAGGCTCTGCGTCAGGCCCCGAAAGGCCCCGATGAAGTGTATCGAGCAGATCATCTGTGAAACCAAGCCTTCGGGTGTATGCATATATAGAAAATCCGGAATTGGCTCCCTATCGTAGATTAGTGAGAAGCACGGGGCACGACAGGGCTAGGGAAATGCTGTGCGGCGGCGGTGTATGGGATCACACTAGCTTAGTGAAGAATCGGGGGAAGCTTAGGACAAATCAGCTACAGCTCATCCTAGCTCACCCTAGCTCAGGATTGCGAGCGAAAAAGGAAAATTTGTGTGCCCAGATTCGTCGCAGACAACCAAGCTGTTATAGGTGTCCTTCGTGAAAGGAAGAAACGATTAAGATACCTAACTTAGAAGATTAGTCTGCTTCACACCCATGCCTATCTAGAGGACCGCACCTAACCTTCCAGAATACCGTGCAAAACGCTAGTCAATTCTCCACGCGTAGGAAAAAGCCTGGAACGCAGGTAGCTTCTGTTCCATAGGCTGACCTGCTGTACCATCGGGGGCAGATGATGCCGAAGCTTTAGGCCTGATGGCTCCGGCCACACCAAGGCACGGCAAGAGTTCGACCAGTAGTGGTGATTTGGATGTCGAAGGAGAACTGGTCGAGCTTATCGCCTGCGATACGGGATTGCCGAAGAGCGTTGAGGCCAAACCGCTCGCCAAAACCTGTAAGAGGTAGGCTTTGCTGGGTCCCGGTGTGCTGGAGGGTGTTGGACATGTTAACTCGCCCGAACCCCGAGTTGTGGTTTAGGGTGTCAGACAGCATTAGGGGTTTAGCCCCATTAACGATCAAAGCCTTAATCAGAGCCGTAATCGGACACTTTAGAGAAGAGAGGTAGTAGATGCGAAGTCAAAATGCCGTCTACTGCTAGGGTATGATATAACTGTTAAGATGTCACCTAGCTTCTGGAGAAAAGGATCTGGTTACGTACACTAAACAAACTGCTCTTATTTCTGAACCCTAATTATGTTGAAGAGAAGGTGTCTGAAGACATGCTCCTTTAGTCACGGGTTAACCCGACACTCTGCTGCGCAGCTTGGTTTGGGCTGGCTGAACACCTAAAAGATGTGTGAGAGACTTGCGCGAGTGACCAAGACCTACGTTAATTCGAAGCTGCTTGCTTCGTTTTCATTCAACCACATACCGTTCCCCGCCCCCGAGTGATGTTGTTGGACCAATCATAAGTGTAACACTACGCGAGACGCTCTATCCCTCATACCGGTGCTCGCAACACCTTTGGCTGCAGATGAAGCACCCATATGAAGTCTAGACAATTTCAAATATGTTCTGGCTTGCACAGAAACTGCTCAGCCGGAGTCAATGTAACCCTACCGGCTTCAAGTTCTACGATTTCTCCGCCCTCAGCTGAGAAAGGTGCATGTGGCGGTTGTGGGGTCTGTGAAGCCGTCACAGCAGATTTAAGCTTTTGATACCTGTCGCAGTTCGTTAACTGACCCATCTATTCAGTCTGTTCCTTCAATTTCTCATGGAGTTTAAAAGATCGTGCAACATCCAAGTCGAAGAAAACCGACGAGGAGAGTGTAACGAGCACGGCATACATCTCCTACTCAGAGTAGATCCCGTGAGTATTTGAAGAAGTCTTTCGAAGGAGGTTAAACAGCGCGGACGTGAAGTGCGTTGAACGAGGGAGATGAAGTCGCGGATGATATCAACTTCGTAGGTTATAGTGGTGGTGTGGGGTGACGAAAAAATTAGAGCTTTAGCGCTTGTCAGCTGCACAAACCGTTGGTCATAGCTTAGGCACCTTGAGGATTTCCCAACCCTTCACCGCCAAGGATGACTCTGCGACTCCATCTCTGAATTTACTTGACAGTATATGTCGTCGCCTCAATATCAAAGTTTGTCAGAAAAGAAATCGACATAAAGTACCCAGTACCTCAAGCTACCCTCCCGCCGCTTTATGGAAGCCCACCTGGTCGAGAAGAAAAACCTCTCCCGGTTACTTTCAGGGCTTGAAGATAGGAAAGGAGCTCACCATTTTTAGTACCTATCTGGGAAAGATGCTATCCCATCTTCACTGGCAAGTCAGTGTCAGTAAGTCATTATACTTAGGGAAGCTAGAACTTTCTCATCTCATCTCCATGATAATGTGCCATCACTTAATATTTAGGTAAGCTACACCATCTCATCCTATTTTCGCGATGTCACGTCATGATAGCTTGGGAAGCGATAACTACCTTACCTTCAGGAATCTCACCCACCTGGTGCAGATCTACACTATAGTCGACACCCTCGCTGTTTGTGCTTCCATTAGTCTAAGACGAGTTTAGCACTGACGATTTTGCGTCGGCCTATTAGTATAGAGCTTAGGAAAGTAATCTAGTTTCTAATCATCTCGTCAAATGTCTTTAATAACCTGCCCTACTTGCTGGAATTCTAACCACCTGAAAGGCAGGTTTAGGTTCAGCACCCCTTTTTCACTAGACTTTATCTACCTTTCTGTTAGAAGCAGTGCACTCTGGATTCTGTGGAATTGAAGGGGTTGCAACTGCGTGATTCTCTTGCTTGTTCGGTTCTCTGGCTCAGCCAGAGAACCTTCCTTATAGCTGTGAATAGTGGTAAGCTGTGTGGCAAAGCCGCGCGGCTACAATTGCGCGTCTGTGGCAATGGTTACAAATCTATTATTCTGGTGGTTTCCAGACTCTTCTTTCTGACAGTTCTGGCCTCTGGCCCGAACCCCCTTCTTTCTGACACTTTCAACTTATCTATACACCTTAAAGTATTGAAATATCTACAACAGAAATGTTAGTTCTAGTAATACAGCTTTTAAAAAATATTTTTACTTAAGGCTTAATAAAAGAGAATGTCTATTTGCACTATATCCCCACACCGCGCTATACATAACCCTAACCCCCGCCCACCTTCAAATGCCCAGTCGCATCCACAGTCGCATTATGCCATAAAATTCTTTCCATTCTGCTATAACTTTACTCCCCAACCACAACCAAACCATCGCCATTCCACAGTCGCACGCACTGCAGTTATTACGCCCAAGGGTAAGTAATCATTCGGCACACAATTTCCCAGGCTAATTAAGCGTTCAGATTGCCGAAAACAGCCCGCCGCGCGATAGCGCAATGCAAACCGACCCCAAGGTCGATATCGATGACGATACTATCTTCGAGAACCCCGAACCCGCTAACCAGCCAACTAGAGGCTAAGGAAGCAACCGTAAGGGACGTCCTAGTGGTAGTGCTTGTAGAGGCGTACGGTCTTCTATACAGCGTAGGGCCTCCCAGTAAGAGGGGGTTACTCTAGAGGGTAGCCAAACCACGGCCGTAGGGGGTGGCTAAGCCGATGCCACACCTGTGAATAAGTGCAAGGCCAGAGATGGAACGAGAGGCAGAGCGGGAAAGGCCTTTAGATCCAGTAAGGCATCGTCAACTGCAGGCATCGTTAACTGCAGGCATCACAAAGAACACACGAGGTAGTGGTCGAACCACACGTTTCAGCCGGTCAGGTAACGTAGGAGCTACTTAGTTAGCAAGTAATAGTTAGTAGTCAACTGTAATTTTATTGCAAAATCGAGCGATTTAGGTCCTGTTCGATCGATCAATTGTGAGTGTTCAATTAAATCGCGGTCGCAAATGCGACTGCGGATCCGTGGATGCGGCTGGGCATTTAAACTCGGGCGGGGGTTAGGGTTATGTATAGCGAGGTGCAGGGTCATAGTGCAAATGGACATTCTTTAATAAAAAGGTAAGATTTAAGTGGAGGGATAATAATCTTATTAATTTAAGAGTTATAGGTAAGTTAAGAGTTAACCTGACACAACTTTTCAAGATATGATATCCTGTTAGAACAGTTAACTAACTGATGAAAAACTAGTTTTCTGCGAACTTTGAAGCCATGAAACAGAGATCTCCCTACTTGACTTTTCAAGCCCGCACGAAAATGTCCGGCTCCAGCCATAAATTATCTCAAGGCTAACTCGTTGAAGCTCATTTCTATAGTTTTGACTTTCTCTAGGACGAGGCACGGTATGCCCTCGCCTGATAAAGATAATGGACAGTAATGAAATGCAGTTGGTTGTCTGCCAATGCAGTCAATCGTACCCATCCGAGGACGTATAGGGCAGTCTGACTTGTCACAAGCTTAGATATCTACAGTCGGCAGGAGCCGGGCTGCAGTTGTCATCGCTCACCCGCTTGTCGAACCCAATACAGACCTCAAATTGGTATTCACCCTAAGGTTTCTGTGCAGCGTAGGGAATATCATCCAAAAACTGACCTCCCTTAGTAGCAAAAATCAAAACTCCGGTGCAGTTCAGAGCAGCACTCACCTCATAGTGGGCGAAATGTAAATCAAGACGCAGGTCGTAATCCTAACATCCTAAAAAGGCTCACTCCAGGTGAAGCCACGGCGTCCAATAGCGCCCGGGTTCCTGAGGGTAGTATATATGTTGCACACTAGCGGGATAAGACAACGTGGGGGCTTTTACGGGCGTTTGCCCCTAATCCGAACCAGGCTGGTGAACTGCCCACGCAAGACTTCTGACGAAGCACCCCATAGTTGTGCCTCACTAGGAGATAATGGAACAAAGTGTTAAGAGAGGCAGGGCGGGATTAGAGAGCAGAAGATTATACGACAGCAGATCGAAAATTAGGTTAGCCTCATCAGAACCCCTTGAGAAACGCCGAGAAACGTCCAGTGTTAGAATGTATCATCATTCACATGTCAGACCCAGCAAGTAAACTTCGCAGGCTCAGGACCAGCGAGATGAGTTAGCAGCCGCATCTAGTGCTCCTTCCTGCTTTTCGCCGGCCGTGGGCGGCTGCCACACGACTCTAATATGTCTAACATTAGAGTGCCTACAGGTAGCCATATCCCAAAAAACCTGTGACATTCCTGAGTTCTTTGCGAACTAGGCGCAGCTCAGCCGGACTCGCTCGGCAGCTATCAGCCGCCGACAGCGCCATCGTCTATGAGCGCGGCAACTTGGACCACTCCCCGTCCCAGCGTCAGCTCCTCCCGGAGTCAGACAACAACCATTACAACGTTGTAATCAACGTCGTTGCGCTATAATAATTTGCCCATCTTCACGGCGCCGTCTGACCCGGGTGTAGTGAAGATTCCTGCCCCGCGCGCCGACAGCAAGGAATTCGCCAGGGTCTGGCCACTCAACGACTGGCAGGCGGAAGGGCTGTAAGGTAGCGATCAAAAGGCAAAGGGAAAAATGGGCTAATGGGGAAAGTTCCCTTTGGAAGAGGAGGAAAATGCAGCGTATGCAGCATGACTTGGTGTGCTCGAGCTCCCCAGCACAAGCCCCGGGTACCTCCTTGATCAAACCGGTGGGGAGGGAAATCCGCAGTATCTACCCTAATCAAAGCAGGGAAGATACCACCCATCAGAAAGGCAACCGATCATCCTGTGCAATCTCCTGCCCCTTTAGGAGCCTTTTATTTTTATTTTTAGCACTCGGGCTATTTACACTGGAAAGGAGTTTGAGCTAACATTAAACTAGTGATATATCTCCCTCAGAAGAGTGCCCAAGTTCCCCAGTCGCAGCAATATTCGCAATCATAACCATACTCTAATGTAACGTCAGCCTTTATCACTTTCATAAAGATCCGTATCGGATGCTCTATTATCTTTAAGTCGTGTGACACGCCTGTAAGGTTCTTAGGCAGCCCTATAAGGAAACGGCGGGTACCTTTCCTCTAGTATCTGTATCCACCAAGCTCCCACTTAAGCGTGCGACCGAGGAAGGCTTTACAGCGCAACTTGAAAATGGTGACAAGGCCCTAAATCAGCTACGGGTTTTCAAGGGGCTTTAAAGGCGGCTTTTCAGGCCTGCGAAAGAATTCACGCATATTTACTTACGCTTGTGCTTCTTACACTTCTTAACGCGGGCTTTATTTTTAAGCAGCATACTCCGTCGCCAATATGAATCTTAAACGAGTTCCACAGGCTAGTGTGGAGCGCACGAGTGACCGGCGTATTGTTACTGCCACTATCGAGACTTGCATACTTTGGGTTATCGCCCTGGTAAAAGATTGGCCGCCATGTGTTATGGTGTTTCTGAGGCACAGGATTGACAAAGAACTGCGCAGCCTGGTTGGGGTCATCATAGCTGAAAAGGTGTTTGCGGCTGAAAGCGAGGCGCTGGTAGAGATTTAAAAAATAGACCAGGGGCTGGTTGGCCAATTTTTGTGGCTGTTGATGGAACCCATCATGGCTTGTTTGGGTGGTGGCTATCTGTTCGTCAATATTGCTGTTGAAATGGCTCCGAGGGTCCGTCATTAGTTCGATCTCGGAAAGACTGTTGGTGAGTGTCACGGCCGCGGAATGTCAAAACTAGCGTCAGCTGCATCGGTCACCGAGGCAAATGCTCAGTGTTAATGCAAATGGTGAGACGGTGAAATAAATCAGCCGAATGCCCGATCTGGTGATTCACGGTGCCCTGAACCCCTGGCTTTTTGTGTGGCCTGTGGGCTCGCCTGTCAAAAATCTTTCCTTCGCGCGCGCCGCGCGCGCTCTATATCTTACTTCCGGACAATCACCCCATCCACAGTTCGATACCACGCAGTGTGGCCTTCGCACAGTTTTCTGGGTGTGTGCTTTGTTTTGTCGGGCCATGGAAGCCCCTGTTTGCTGGTAAAAATTGCTCCGAACCAGGGGCGATCGGAGGGCAGGGTTATATCTCTTGGCACTCGCTTATTGAAGAAGACAGGCGGGGATGATGATATGATCAAGCAGACAGCAAGTCGAGTCAATAGCGGCTCTAAATCGCGGTCGATTCTGCCTTCAAGGGGAAAAATTCCTCGTCATCAACGGCGGGAACCTGGCTATTGGCTATACAAGCGCTGATCGAGGTGACTGGATCTTCCTGCTTCTCCACAGGCTCATCGCCGTCGTGCAGGGGAGCGACACGCTACAGTCAGACCTGTGTATAAGAATGATGATCCATAGGAATAATCGCTCTGTAGGAATAAAATTCGTGGCCCCGTAAGAATTTGTATGTCAAATAAGAATAACCTGGCAACTGGAAGTCTATCTTATGGTTTCAGCTTAGTCACCCATGCAAATTCCTTTGGACAGGTCGCGAATCCTCCATTTCGGGAAGGAAATTCTAGATTCTTAGGGTACAGAAGAATATTAGGTCTAAGGGTTATGTATGGGCCTGTGATGGTGGGGGTCCGTGCGTCCCCTCTGGTAGGAATAACCCCCTTGTAAGCATAAAATTCCTACGACGAGGGTGATCTTATAGACAGGTCTGACTGCAACCGATGCGCGCAACTGCGTGCTGCTCGACCTATCGTAGCGTTCCGAATTTCAATTCAGCCCCGACTATTTCGCAATTTCACTTTTTTCACACCCTTCCTAGTCGCAGGGTTAGGGTTTTGACCGACATGTTGATGTGAGCCAGCAGTCTACTATGAGGTCCTCCTCTTTTATAGGACTCGGCCAGGGGAGGAAATACCCTATAACAGATATATGCGATGTGTAAATGACGGAGAGATCATGTTAGCCATCAACCATGAAATAACTAATGCCAGTTAGTGTGTATCTGATACTAGGAAGGCGTTGGAGAAAGAATCTAAATTTATACGACAGACATGCTACGAAGGAAGTAAACTTTGCTTCAATGAGTACCTGATGCGCCTTGCTGTGCGTACGGCTTATGAATTGGTAAGTTGAGCAGGCGCATATTGATGGTCATCTGGTTCCGCACCGATGGCGGAAGAGGGACGGCAGAGTCGAGTCGCTGAGACACCGGGCGAGAAAACTTCTACCGAAACTGCCACTAACAGTTAAGTGCATGTCCATCGAGGCCGACCACTTAAGTCCCTTAATGTGAAAGCCAAACGGAGCTCAAGCCGGAAAATGCGATTCTGTCGGCGTTGTGGAGTTGGTAAGTGATCGGACTTGATGCACACTCCCCAAAGCGGCTTTTTTATCGGCTGTGACTACCGCGGTGACGGCCTTATTGCTCAGGTTGGAGAAAATAGCGTGATGAGATGCCGGTTGTACTTTTTTGGGAGGAATGATGAGTATAAATAGGTAGGCCACAACTCGCCATAACATAAACGTTTATTCCAGGACAATGTCAATGCTCACCCCTTTCTCTCAAATCTTTTCGTCAACAACCATGTCAGATCTGAGAGCTCTTCCACACTCAAACCAGAATAGTGGAGGCTCAGGGGAGGCACCGGCCCCTGACACCATGGCTCCTCCTTCCTCTGACGAAGGCCGTGACAGGCCCGCAGCCCCAACGGGGTCAAACGTGACGGGATCGTCGTCTGGTAGGTGGGGCATGGGGCAATTGGGTCTACGAAAAAGGAGTGCTAACCGCGAGAATCTAACGCTCTCAGCCGACGGCAGCACCCAGGTGGCAGATCTCGCTGGGATGGGGGCATGGTCTGATGAACCGTTCAAGGAGTGGGAGGCCATGTCCATGTAAATATGGGCAAGATGATCTGATTTTTGGACAGCTCGGGCTTAGCTTGCGTGGTATGGAGTGGTATGGGAAAAAAGCACCAGCTGGCCACGTATCGTGTTATCAATGCCTAAGAATGAGTGTTGGTGGACTGTGTGCCCGAGAGCGGCGAAGGCTGAGCGAAATAGGAAGGGAAGTGGAAAAGGGAGCGGGCCAGTGACCCTCAGCGCAAAGTGAACGGAAACTAGGACTGCCTTGGGAGCTTGTGATCCGATGATCGTTTAAGAAAAAAATAAGATTGTCTTCTACCTAGGCGATCAAGACGTTGCATCAAGCCGTGAATGATGTATCACTTCTTGCTCGGCTGCGAGGGGTATCGGCATTCCTCGATCGTATCCCTCCAGAGGCACATTGAGCAGGGCAACTTCCGGTTGCATCTCTGTTTCCTCCTGGTGCATTCCGTGCATGGGACGTGGCTTTTCCTTGGGTGGGGTGGGAGAAGTGTGCTTTGGGTGGCAGCAGTCGCCGGTTGCTGCACAGTGCCGGTCGTCGTGTTCTGTCCGCGACGAGAAGTGGAAAGCGGTTTTCGACCACGGCCAGTGCCAGTGCCAGTGCCAGTAGCAGGGGCATCTGGCAGGGGCCGCGGCCTCTTTTTTGGCTTCTGTCGGGGAGGAGGCTGGGTATCGAATGCGAGCGCGTCTGCCGACTCATGATCCGGTACTTGGTTGGAAGCCGGGAGCCCGGACTCCAGCCCTGGCGAGGAGGGTGCACTAGACAGCATGGAGGAAATTGTGTCCTGGTCGGGCCAGAGGGAGAGGGGTTGTGGGGACGATGGGGAGGGGGAAAGATGGCGGACTTGGGGGAGGTGGCCACCAGGGTCGTCCGAGGGATGGAATTTGATGGTAAAATCGGCATGTACAAAAGACTCGCGGTCTGGAACACCTAGACACGGCTTTGCCCAGTCCAGCATAACAGCCTCATCTGGGAAGCGCGCCAACAGGTCGTTGAGACAGGCGGTGTACTCGTCGACAAAGCTTCGGTCTGTCCGCAGGTATTCGACAACATGCCTGTGCATCCAAGCACTCATGGCCCTGATGGCGTCGTTTCTTCGCTCCTCTATGCCGTCAAGTGTCGCCTTGATGCGGGCGATATCGGCCGAGGACGTGGCCGTGTTCACAGGGGAGCTGGGAGGAACTTGGGAGGGGCTTTGCGTGGAGTCCATGGTGGGCATTGCGGAAAGCGGAAAGCCAAACAAAGTGCATTGATGCCCGGAAGGAGCCGATCGGAAGTGTTTTGGAGGCTTGGTGGAGATATATGGGTGAGAGGTAAAGCGCGGCCAGCTTGCTGGCTTTTTTCCGTCATCAGGCGTCGGGAATGGATCGAGATGATGGACTTTCATCGCCATACAATGCACCCTGTTTGACCGAAACCAGAACCTTGTGACGGAGTGGAGGAGGGGGGTTGGGTTGACCCGGAAGATAGGTACCCCTGAAGGATGTACTGTGGTTGCGTCGGACTGCCCCACATGAGGATTTTCCGGCCCCACTGGCGCTCCTCTGCCCTGTGCGAACGAACCTCGCGTACCCCCCTGTCGCTACCAGTCCGGGGCGTTATTTTTACCCATCATACCACAGTAGCCCAGTGACGGGATGACCCATTCTTCAGTCAACCTTTGGAACATGATTGCCGCTTTTTGGGTCTTTTTTCCAGTTGTCGGGACTGCCCACCCTCCGCGAGAATGGGACAAGGCTCCCTTTGGCATTTAAGCACAACTTTCCCCCCTCTGTTGCAGAGCGTGAAACTACTTGCTCGTTCAACACCCCCAGTTCCACCCATCTCATTCAGCAACACACGCAGTCTATTGCAGTCGCCGAGGCTTCTTCTTCTACAGTGCGCAAAATGACGAAGATGCCAGCGAGACCTTCCCTTGGCCCTGCCCGACGGCCTCCCGTGCCTTCCCAGAAAACCACCGCACTGCTTGGTTTGACAGAGTAAGTCATTGTTGCACCTAATTCTCGTTCTCCGAGTCGCGGCACTAACACATTCCCAAAGCTGCTGTCTGGGGATCGACATTGGTAGTCACCGCACACGCATCTGCATATGGGCCGACGGGTCTGATACCATCGTCGACAATATGCACAGCTTCTGTCTCGGTGGAGCATCGTACCCCTGCGACTTCCCCTCGGCACTCTACGTGTTCGACGAAGACTCCGCTCTCACTGCCGACAATCTGTACCTCATTGAAGGTGAAGATTCGACGCGGATGTCGGTATCCGCCAAATACGCCTTCTACGCCCTCACCAACATTTCGGATGCCCTGCTTGAGCAGTACCCGCCCGTACACAACCTCATGGCGAGGAGAGAGGACCCCGCGTTTAGGGATAAGCTCCGCCGTGGACTGATCGCACTCCTATCCGTCCTGCGGGATCGCGCCCTGGCCGTGTGCCAAACTAAGAAGCTTCAGGTAGTTAGGATTGGACTGACCATCCCTGTGCAGTGGACCCTTGAGTTTGAGGAAGTGTACCGGGAGCTGGTGTGTAAAGTGTTTAAGGTCGACCAGGACGTTATATACTTCTTTACAGAGACCGAGGCCTTGGCGAGGTATCTGCTCAAGCACAACGCCGATCAGATGGACCCGGATGGCGAGCATAATGCCATCATGTTTTTCGATTTTGGAGGCCATAACATGGTATGTCTGACTTCGCTAATGGCTAGTGCTGCTGGGTGCTGACGGCATGATCAACAGAATGGTTGTGCCTTTGGAATTGCTCGTGACGTGGACAGTCCAGAAAGAAACAGCTTTTACCGCGTTGGGAAAAAGTTTGGTGAGAGCACTTCCTACTATTCCCCCTTGCGCTTGCTTGTCCATTTCGAGTCCTTTTCCACCATTGTGACCCTTTGCAGGTATAATCACAGCACTGACATGATCCTGCAGGTGCTGGAGGTGGCTCAGAGCAGTGGGAGTACTACATCGACGAATGGTTCAAGAAATCCTGGCACGGCATGTTCCGTGATATGCCACCGCCGCAGCACTGCGAGGAATTTTTAGCCCGTTTCCGGATGCAAAAGGGAAAGAAGACGGAGTCGCGCCAGGAACTCACAATAGGCTTCACGCCCTCCAACGGTGCCCCATTCCGAACCACCCTGACGCAGGCCAATATTGAAGCCGCCTGGAGAAAGGCGTTGAATCGGCCACTCGAGACGGCTCGACGTGAAGTCGCGAGGCTGGCTAGCATGGTTGAGGGCGGGTGCGTGACGTCTCCCCTTGTGGTAGTCAGTGGCGGGACGTGCCGGAACCCGGCCGTCAAGTCCAGCATGAAATCCCTGTGCAAAGAGGCGGGTGTCCCTGTCGTGTTCACTGAGGACTTCAAGCTCGGCATTACGTATGAGTGAGTGACCTTTCTGCTCCTCCCCCGTATGCGCCCTCATGGGTTGCAACACTTCCGTTCGTTCCCCCTTTGTGTCTGTACTCCCAACGATGCAAGGATCAAGCCTAACAAGGGGCAATTCCCAACAACCCACAGCCCTGCCAGGGTCGCAAAGGCGGCGTCATATGTTGTGAGCGAAACTCTCACCCTCGGACAGTTTTTCGACCGTGGTGCAGCTATCGGAATCCAAATGAAGCAGTCGCCTGTTCAAGGCAAACCGAAGCACTTGCCTAGACACTGGGACGATTTGGGGTACTTGCTACTCGACCTTGTAAGTCTCGCGAGTTGAACCCAGCTGGTGGTGAAATGCTTTCAGCTATACATGGACAAGGTTGGGCACTAATGAAGCCTTTTCACTCCGTAGCACGACCAACGGGAAGTTACACTTGCTGTGCGGTATCTCGACGAGTTCAAGCTGATCTGCGACCCCTTCTTCGAGCGCAGCCGCCTCTCGCCTAAGCCTAACGAGTATCCTATGGTGGCTGCAAGGGATAGTTACGATCTTGTCTATCTGGGAAAGAGAGAACAAGGAACATGGACCTTCAAATTGTTGCTCGAGGGCTCCGGCGATAAAATGGAGCTTGTGCTTTTGCAGTCTTACAGGAGGAGACGTGTGCTTAGACCGGAGGCGAAGAGAACCTTGCGCCTGCCTCTGTATTATGATGGCAACAGCGGGTGCATTCACGTCGGTGAGAGGAACAAAGCCCTCGACGAGCTGAACCTTCGTCTCCCGCCTCAACCAAATGAAATGGGTGAGGTGGACAGCGATGCCACAGACGAGTCGGAGGGGGAATCCAATGAGGATTCGATTTCGGTCATGGCTCCAGACATCGCCTCACGCACCCCTATTGAGGGCTCCGTGACTGGGTGCTCGACCCCTGGAGAGGGTGGGTCGTTTTCAACCTCAACCTTCTCGGTAGCAGACCCTTGGGCACTTCCAGACGAAGAGGAGGCGAGCCACAACCATGTCCAGCAAGCCAGGGGCAGCCCCATCTTCCATGGACTGCCCGCACCCTCGCCACGGAGAGGGGTGGGGGGTGTGGCGAAAGCAAGTCGTCGCTTGGAACCCTATGGGCGAGCCTGGGTGCAAAAAAGGGCCCAAACCGGTTTCTGCGCTAGGTAGCTACCTCACCAACAATGCAATCTCTCACGTATGATCATCTGCGCCTGTTTTGCCTGTCATTGTGCCAATTGTTAGCACTGAGAGCGGTACTTCGCGGCCATGTACCTGCGGAATACTCCCTGTCGCTCCAATGCGATGGTCGGCTGTTGGACACTTCATCCGCGGTGTGAAAACTGGGGATTGAGCCGGCAAGGCTTTGTGCATCCCCGTTTCAAGCAGGTCTACTCTGAGCAAATCATCACTTACATGCCCCACCAACCACTGACTCGGCTCGGGCGTTTCAGCTGTGGAAGCGACTGTCGGAGAGCATGAGGGGAAGTGGAGTCTGCATTTTGTGCTGGTGTATCTGTGAGAAGTGAGGAACTAGCGGTCAGCAGCGGAGGATCTCGTTGCGTAAGATATATGCAAGGGAGACCGAATAGTAACAGTGTAGGCCTCATCGATGAGGGGCCCCTGATCCCCCCTCGTTATCATTGGGCCACATGGCTCTGGTGAAGGGCGGGAGGAGAGAGCGTGTTTGCCGCCGAGAATGCCACATGGGCTCAATGCTCCATTTTTTTCAACCCAGAGACCTGTCAGTGGTTGACCACGACACCAGTGGTCAAAGAAATGCTCCTCCAGACCCCCCAGAAAGTCATGAGAACAATTAATACGCGTCAGTGTTACGGGGCTAGAACCATTTAGGTTAGTCTTGGCTGCAAGCCAAGACCAGCCCTCTCTCTTTATAGAAATCACAATTGATTATTCTGCTAGTTAGACCTCCTCCAGGGTAATAAACGTTAGTTCGGTACATGCCCTACTAAATGCCATCACAGGTTTAGAGACGGCTTCAGGAGCGGCGCCTCTAGCTCTTTCAGGTAAGGCACAGGAATGAAAAGTCCAGACTTACCAGAAATAGCAGAGGACAAGTGAATTGATATCTTGGGAGGTACCGGCCAGTAGAAACTGCTAGAAAGGATATATCTAATCTATAGCGCTAATAGCGTTCATAAAAAGGGTACTGTGGTATGATGGGTAAAAGGAATGTCCCAGTCTGGTATAGCAGGGGTTTGCGCCAGGGCCGCACAGGGCAGAAAGACGCCCGTGAGGCCGGAAAAACCTCTGGTGGGCCAGTTTGAAGATACCTGACAGGGATATTTTATTTTTGCTCGCAACCACAGTATAGCTGGTGGGGCATGTATGGTCCTTCCCTGACTGGCCCCTCACACTCAGTGGCACTAGCCCCCTAGACTCCATTTAAATGCAGCTGTAGTTTTGGTTGGTCAGCTTCCTCGAGGACAGGGGATTGGTTATACCAAACATTCCCCCGTTTCACGGACTCCATCCATTGGCTTTCTGCTGTTTCTCGTCCTACCCCACACTGACGACGATGTTGCGATAACGACTATATACCCGATACCTTACTATAAGGTAATCCACTACATGACCATCTCCCAAATACATAAACTGTGTACAAGGGAGTGTTGAGACGTGTGGGGCACTGCCCCATCGCTTTGGCTAGTATTTCAGCCAGCTTTAGCCTTCAGAAGCCTTGTTCCTGCACCCACGCAACAATCTACAATATTCTTACTATCCATCTCCATTGCTCCAGAACAGGGAGCGGTGATAGTATAGAGAGATTGCACTCACTAAATAATACAGTATCAGTTGTGATCAGTGTGTCAGAATCGTGAAAACTTAACAGATGCGAAGCAAGCGGTGATTGGATTTCGGGAATGAGCCGTTCACTAATATTGTGATAAACACAACTCACTCTGAGAGAAGAAGCAATTGGTAAAGGGATTAAATGCATTGTTACGAGTATATCTATAAGACCCCAGCGTGCATGAGAGGTCAGTCGGCCCCGAGTGAATTCAATGTGTAAAAGTCCTTTCTGGTTTAAATTAAAGATCCTCACGCCATACTGTAGCCCCTATTTTACAACAGCTAATAGCCACCACCAGCAACCGTCAGCAACCGCCAGCAACCCGCCAGCAACCGCCAGCCTCCACCAGCAACCGTCAGCAACCGTCAGCAACCGCCAGCCTTTTTTAGCGTGCTCAACCTCCCATGTCGCCTGGAATCCAACCTCTACCATTACAAAAAGGTATTTAGGCACCAGACGTTGTAAAGGCTGTGGAGGTAGTGCCTCAGGAGCTATTCAGGAGGCTGTTCCCAAGAACGCTGTTAACACCATAAAGCAGTCGGCAGGGGCTACATCTCAGGGATTATAGCACAATAGCATTCGCTGCACCCTATTGACATGGGAGGGCATAGGACTGGGGAGGAGCCAGACGACAGTTTCCCTTATTGGGGACGGTATGCTTGTATCTACCAATACCTTCGGTAGGCCTGCAGCCTTCCATATAGCATTTTTAACCTTATTAACAGCAATGGCAATAGAAGACAGCTCTGAAATACTGCGCCACGAAGAGGCATTCGCAAACCCGAAGGGCCCTTATCTGCCGTCTTGCCCGTGGGCATAAAGAGGCACAGCCAGGAGACCATTATTAAAAGGGGGCTTTCTCTCCAACATCCATCCCATGTTTAACCATGGAAATTGTCGCCGCCGCAATTGGGGTTTCCAATGTCACTGCGCGGGTCAGTTCGAAGATATGGTGCCTTTGTGAGCCTTGGGAAGACGCACCGCAAGATGTTTATCAGCTCCGCGACAAGCTCGTTTCGCGCAGGCCGATTCTTCGCGGCCCTGCATTACGGCATGCGGCACTCGTTTCCAATCACCATTTTGGCGTTAACCTTGGAGGAAATTGTATGTTTGCTTGAGAAAGGCCGGTACATTATCGTCACGGTGCAAATATTCCTCAACGAGGTCCTAAGCGCCAAAGAAGAGTTTGAAGTTGTTCACCACAGCGGATGGGTCGCTGAACTTGGTGAAAACGAGGAGGTTACCTTAGATGAAAAGACGGAACAAGATAAATTGTACTGCGGCAGGCAATCGAGCAGATAGGGCTTTACCTGTCACAGTTCAACATCTAAGCCCCTTTTCCCACTCCGATGAGGACATTTCACTGCTTGGGTCCAAATAGCGCAATGTCAACTCAAAAGACAACATACACCAGTCAACTATAAGCCCATACCTCAATGCTCGAAATAAATCCGCCATACGCCTCATCACATCAAAATCCAGCTCCCGTATGCGCGGACGATCGAAGAATGACCTTGGCGAAACCGTGGGTGATGCTAAGCTTCATCTCGTCTCTGCCTTACGGACCTTGAAGCGAGGCGTCATTGAGGGCATTGGTAGCAAACTTCATTATCAGAACCGTGAACTGGATGAGCTGAGGGATTGGTGTAGCGGATTGACGGCGAATCTCAATCGCTAGTTATAGTGGTCTGATAAGCCTCTGTTTCTCATTAACAGCGCGACAGGCACGACCTAGCTATCGCTTCCGTTATGAATGTATATGCCATCTAAGGTTTAACGGCAACTAATGGCAGACACTGGGTTTGTCCTTTTGTTTGTTTGGTTATTTTTAATTTACCTTTTTAACAGTCCAGCTTTAGCCCTGTAACAACTTAAGTTGTAAATCAATTTACGGAAACGATAGAAGAAGGGTGTATCGCTTGTTAGCGCTAAAATACAGTCTCCTAAGCTAATTATCCCACGCTATGGTATCCGTCTGCATTAGCGATCCAGGCGAACCCGAGCTCTTACTTTATGTCTCCCGAGTGTATGACTGGCCTGGTCTGATCGGCAAGTCTATCGTCCCAGAACGACGACGTTAATAGGGGTTAAGTCTGCGATTTAGGCTCACCCATCCTGCGTCTACAATATTGCTATTAATATCGGTAACATGTTCCAACCGGTTGGCTGCACGGAGCTGCGCCCAGGCGCGCGCACATGTAACTGCACGTGCGTAGGGCAACTCCTTAATACCTTTATGGTATTACAAACTCTCGCGGCATCACTAACTCTATTACCCTCGGAGGCTTACGGGCGTCGCAATGACGCACACGGCTGTGGAGTCACATAGCCTCCGGTAATGTGAAAACCTTAAAGATATTAAGCCGAGACAATATACTGGTATAAGATGGGTCTAACCAGAAGCCTCTCGCTCCCAGTTATCCTTCCTCCAATACATTACTGCATACTGAGACTATAACAGCATAAGAAATCAATCCATTACTCTATTCCTCAATTAAACCGGTAAGTTATATAAAGCTAGTAAGTCCACTTAATTGCTAACGATTTATATATGTTAGGCCCGATAGTGGAAATACGAGCGCTAGTCTAGCGCGGCGACGAAATCACAACTAAGTCAGCCACGTTAGTATTTATCTCCCTGAGTCGAGTCCGACAGTTCGATACGTTAAATGGCTATTGGCTCCTTCTGTTCAAGGAGCTTAACGATATGTAGATAAAGGGTGTGTTATGGCTGGGGTGGGAGCTGTCTGGCTTATCCTCCGACGAGAGCAATGCCTTAATTATGACAGCTAAGGACCTATATAACAACGACGCCAGTGTGAAGCGCTGGTTCAATTAATTCTTGAAGGCGAGTAAGTGGCTTGCGAGTGTGAAGTGAGGTAGTTATGGAAGGGAGAGGGTGGAGGGTAGTTATATATGTTTATAGCTGGTGAATCCTGGTGTATTAATAGAAGAATGACATCACTGCTTCTAAGTCCTGTGTCAAGTCCTGTGTAGTGTCCTGTGTGGTGTCCTGTCGAAGAAGAAAAGAAAAGGTCCTGTCTATGTCAGATCCGATTATAATCCAGTGCCGACCCCTATTGCAGAAGCTGCTTTGGGATATTGCTGCTGTTAGTGACGACCTGCGAATTTTCAGCTGGCGTGCCTGCTGCAAAAGGGTACTGTGATCTCCTGTCGTTTGCGGACCTAGCTGAAGAAGACCAGTTTACCGATCTCCACACGGTGGTTCCCTGGATGTTGTTATCTGGTTTGGAAAGAAAACTTAGAGATTTAATGATTAGTTCTAGGAGACAGCTGATGGCATATAGCACTACAGGTTATATACCGATTTATCTTGCTGCGACTGCTAGAGATGCTGAGGCCTTTGAAATCTGTGCTGGCGCGAATCCAGAAGGATGTTCTAACCAGCTTCAACCACTTGCAAATGCTATTGGAAGAGTGAACCTGCAGAAAAATCTACGGATGATGGAAGTTCTCATGGCCTTAGGGGCTTTGCCGACATCTGTTGCGCTATGCAGAATGACACTTCTCTACTATTGATGCTATAACTACGTGATTCTCCTGATGATTCTCTGGGGGTTTTTGATGAGGTCCTCACGCTGTACTGTACCCCACCTTACGCTGCACTGTAGCCCCTATTTCTGACAGCTGCTGGCGACCCGCTAGCGGCTGTCAGCTTTTATCACCGCGACTTTACTGTGCCATTTAATCGTCAATTATCGTGCCTATAACTAGAGGCTGTAGAACCAATTCTGGCCCACTCAGCTAGAGTTGAAGCAATTCACCATGCTGTGGCGCAGCCTGCCGAAAATGGTAATCAGGGTGAGCAAGCCTGAGCCGGGGTGAGCAATGTCACGTGGGCGAGGTACGAAAAAGGAAATTTCGTGAGCCGAGATTCGTCTCACATAACACAGAACTTCGCTATTCCCGGTTCTTGGCAATTCTATACGCACGTGAGTCAGGCCGCGCCGTGCAGGCGACGAAGGTGCGTGGTTGTCACACCGATTATCTCCGAATTTCTGGCGGGGAAACAGCGGGGGTTACATCCAAAGATCAACCTGGCTAAGTACCTATTTAATCCAGTCATTCGCGTGCCTCAAACCCCAAACTCTCCAAACCTTCCATCAACTTACCGTCCCCAGACCTCATCGGTTCACCCCCTTTACCACCAACCTACAACCAACGACCAATTCACAACCAACCACTACCATGGCCGAAACCATTCCCGCCAACCTCAAAGACCGCCTCAAAGCCTCCTACGACACCATCGCCCCCGCCTACA
>Ga0247758_1000435_pt1 | contig 37115 bp, 26 predicted proteins | sample UWRJL156409C4_FD_180950 | JGI IMG/M metagenome (GOLD analysis project Ga0247758, IMG submission 180950) | Plant litter microbial communities from Arlington Agricultural Research Station in Wisconsin, United States - UWRJ-L156-409C-4 | ecosystem: Environmental > Terrestrial > Plant litter >...
ATTTCACGATGTCCGGACACACACCTTTGGCTACCCATCGGGTCTCGGCCGGGAATCCGTGCTGAATGTCCGCGATTTTGCCGAGTCATTGCTAGCAGCCGTCAAAGACTCGCCTTCTATGAACAAGCAGCCGGCACGCTTGATATTCGTGGCCCACAGCATGGGCGGGCTTGTCACTAAACTGGCCTACGTTCTTGGACAGAATGACCCGGCTTTTAAGTCTGTTGTCGAGCGCGTTTACTCCATCTTCTTCCTGGCCACGCCCCACCACGGCGCCACCATCGCGCAAACTCTGATCACTCTGATCGACGCCCTAGCCTTCGTGCCTGGCGGAGGTCCACGACCATTCGTGAATGATCTTCTCCCCCTCTCACCCATTCTTCAAACCATCAACGAAGAGTTTCCGAGGGTATGCGGCGACCTGCAGCTGCTTTCCTTTTTCGAAACCAGGCCGATGATGGTAGGAGCTCGGAAACGGCTCATCGTGGAGAAAAACAGTGCCGTCATGAACTTGGCTAACGAGAGAAGAACGCTGTTGGACGCAGACCACCGCAGCGCAGCCATGTATGCGTCACCTGACGAATCTGCGTATCTGGCTGTCCGGAACGCGCTTGCTACTGTGGTGTCAGCCCAACGGAGCATGATAAATGCGCGGCAGCGGGACACTGCCCAGGAAGTCCTAGCCATGCTCAATCGATTCCTCGGTGTCTCGGGGGCACCTGAAGACGACATAACAGCACGCGATTCGGTCCGTCTGCCGGGCTCAGGAGAGTGGCTCGTCGAGAAACCATCTTACAGAGAGTGGAGGGCTGGGTCCGACTCGACCGGGAACTTTCTGTGGCTCCAAGGACGACCGGGCGCTGGAAAGAGTGTGCTCGCAGGCCAAGTAATCAACGAACTTCGGGATAAAGGGGCTTGTTGCTCGTTTTTCTTTTTCCAGGCCCGGGATGACACAAAAGCTACAGCAAACGCATGCCTTAGATCTCTGGCCTGGCAGATGGCCAGACTCCAACCCGAGATCGCCAACAAATTGATCCAGCTCATGGCGGAATTTGAGGACGGAACCGTCCAGCAGGTAGACCATCTGCCTGTGTGGCGGAAGATCTTTCTGTCCGGAATACTCAAGCTGCGACTAGACACCCCGCAATTTTGGATCGTTGACGGTCTCGATGAATGTAGGGGAGGCAGGACAGATTTGGTTCAGTTCCTCCTATGTGCCCAGGAGCGCTGGCCCCTATCAATTCTTGTCACCTCTCGGGATCCGGCGGAGGTACATCTCGCAGGCGTCAACCCAAACATACGCAACGAAGTCATATCGGAGGACGACACAAAACAAGACATTTCCCTGTTCCTTGACTCTATCACACAATTTCTTCCATGTCCCGAGTCAGAAAAATGGCCGAACCGGTCAACGATCGCATCGCACATCATTAAAAACTCGGGGGGTTGCTTCCTGTGGGCATCTCTTATCTGCTCCGAGCTACGCCAGGTAGCAAGTGAACGAGAGATCGACCAAGCCCTCGAAAGTGTGCCATCCGATATGGACGCCCTTTACTCCAGAATACTCGACGACATGAGTAACGCTAAATGGGGCAAGGACGTCGCAAAAGCCTTCATCATGTGGACAACTTACGCCTTTCGCCCACTGACGACCCTCGAGATTCAAGAGCCTGTAGAGATCGAGACGGCAGGCAAAATCAGCGGCAACATTGAGGATATCATCGCTAAGTGCTGTGGATCTTTCTTATACGTTGACAAATACGCTAAAGTGGAACTTGTCCACTTGACTGCCCGAGAGTTCTTCGTCAGAAAAGGTGGTCAGACCGAGTTTACCGTAACAAAGGCCGAGGGACACCGAAACCTTGCGATGGCGTGCCTTCAAGCACTCACGCAGTCGGATACGGCGGCGCCCCAATCACGGCGCCTAGGATCGCACGGGGCAACCACAGCCGTGAGGTCGAGACGACCACACTTGGAGCCGGGTGCCCGGGGAAAGCCCGGCAGCTTGAGACAACCTGCTTGGCTGGCCACCCCTTTCGTCACCGCCTACGCATCATCGTACGTTTTCCAGCACCTCGCCCAAGTCTCCTTGACAGACAGCGATATGCTCGAGAAGCTTGCCCAGTTTCTGGGGACTTCGAGTATTCTCTGGTGGATTGAGTTCCACGCGAAGAATGGCAGCCTGCACACGGTGTTTGAAGCTGGCAGAACGATCAACATGATGCTGCATCGCCACGCAGCACACCCGCCACCATCGCTCGGTTCGGGGCGTGACAATTCAGTTCTCCACTCGTTGGAGAAATGGGGTGACGACCTCATTTATATCGTCACAAAGTTTGCCGGGCCCCTTCAGCGTTCGCCCCAGTCGATCCACCACCTCATCCCGGCCTTTGCGCCTGCGGACTCGGCCATACGACACAGGTTTGGCAGCCCACTGCGCGGCATTAGCATCCATGGACTCTCGCAGCGGGGCTGGGATGACTGCTTGACGACCATCACCTTTTCTAACGGCATGAAACCGAACACGGTGGCAGCGGGGCTCGGGCACTTCGCCGTGGGCATGATGCAACCCAAAGGAGATATCTACATTTACGACGACTTCATCCTCCAACAGGTCTGCCTTGTTCACCACGGCGAGTCGGTATGGCAACTGGCATTCTCGGACAGTGGGCTTCTCCTTGCGTCATCTGGAGCTAAAACGGTTCGCATATGGAGCACAGCCGAGGGAAAAGAGATTGGACACTTCAAAATTTCCTCATTGTGTCTCGCCTTGGCCTTTGCTGAGCAAGATCATATGTTGTTGGCTGCGACGAGGCAGAATCAACTCGTGGAATGGGATGTGCAAGGGGAACAGTTCTACCGCGACGAGCCCCTGTCGTGGACTGCGGACCTGGACAACAGCATGCGGGGCCGCGCGCCCACTTCGATAACCATTTCCACCCGTCTGGGGTTTGTCTCGGTTAATTACCGGGGCGAGAACGCTTTTCTGTGGGACTACATCGACGAGCGGGCATTTGATGTGTACGAGAAGGAGACTGGCTCCGTCACGAACTTTGGAGCGTACAAGCTTGCCCAAGGCATCACGACAGTCCGTGCGACAACGTTCAGCCAGGGAATTGGCACCCATCTCCTCGCCGCTATTTACGACGATGGTGATATGTACGTATACGATACCGAGAATGGCAGCCCCATTGCCAGCGCGATCAGTGCGAACACGGCCTCTCTCTCTTCCTCTCCCGACGGCCGAACACTCGCTATAGTCGACTCGTACGGGAACTTGACTCTCTTCGACTTCCAGACGTTGAAGGCGCTGTATCATGTCAAGTTTGATACGCCGATACCAGTCAAGGGCCTGGTATTCACTGCGGATAGCCATCGCTTCATCGAAATACGTGGCCCCCAATGTCGAGTATGGCAACCGGCCGTTCTTCTCCGGACAGACCTGCGGGACGAGGAGAACAGCGACACCGTGTCAGTCAACACCGAACCGCAGGAAATCAACGTCAAGAGAAGTGATGCGAAAGTTGTCAACATATCTGCTCTTGCGTGTTTGCAGTCATCCGATGCAGTATTTTACGCCATGGACGACGGTTCAGTCCACGTATGCGACCTCGCCGGCGGGACCAATACACAACCTCTCTTTGTGCAGTCGCGTGGCTTCCCAATCCACTTGCTCGCTGTTGATGAGGATGCATCTCTCCTCGCCTGTGGTGACATCGCCGGCCAACTCACCGTCCGGAAGGTGATCCGTCGGCAATTCCCGAGGCACCCCGCTGCCTGGGAGGTGCACGACCCCCTACTAGATCAACGCTCACCTGGCCCGAGTCAAGAGCCACTGAAGCAAATTCTAGTTTCTGGAAAGCACTCCCAGCTATTTTCATGTGCAGAAACAATGGCGACTCTACTGCCCATGCCCAAGACAGCCGGACGGGTATGGGAAACCCAGCTGCCAAAATCGACGACGCCACGATGGGTTGTTCATCCCTCTGATAAAGACATGCTGATCCGGATGGAAGACAATGGGTTTGGTATCTACAGCTGGCAGAGGCTTGAGCGCCTCCGAACCGTCTCGGTGTCTGTCCATGACCCACTCAGCCGCCTGACGCTGTTGAACAATCCTCTCTACTTCCTAACATACACAACGTCTTCAAACCCCTCGATAGAGTCGGGAGCTAACTGGCAGCTATGGGGCCCGAACCCCTTTCCTGCTTTCCCTGGCACGCTCTCACCCGCCACTCCTGTCAGCATAGCGATACCCTCGATTGAACTAATAATCGGCACCTTTGCCTCGCGGCTAGTGTTCTACAGTCTCGACAGCTGGATTGCGTCCGTCGACCTCATACAACCAACGCAGGAGTCAGTCATCCGTCACTTCTTCTTGCCGCCAGAATGGATCAGTGTCATGCACAGGCTGCTGATGGGCGTGGGTCGAAATGGCGAGATTCTCTTTGCCAAGGGCACGGAGCTAGCTGTTATTAAGAGGGGGCTGGATGGAACGGAAGAGCCGGGGGAGAGGGTGGACCTGAGGCGTGGGGACTTATATTCAACCACGGCTGCAGGGACCGTAAGGCGACCTGGACTTGGTCAAGTCCCATTGCGGCAGTGTAGATCAGAACCGACTACCAAATAAAATGGAGGGCGAGGGAAGACCACGTTTGGGAAATCCCAGAGCCTCGTGCTCAGAATCCGGGGCATTTTCATTGCGAGTACCTAGCAAGTTAACCCATTCATAACGTCTTTACCCCTCCAAAGCACTTTGTCGCTTTGTCCTACCCCTCTCCCGTCTTAACATTCACCGGGGAGAAAGAAGGTGAGGGCTCTGTGCCCCTACACTTCTCCACCTCGAGTTGTCCTGAAGCGGGGTCATTCATGAAAGGCGGTCAGCAGAGAACCCCAACGGAGAAATCAATCCTGAGTCTGATCTTCTGATCCAATCAACAAACAAACAAACAGGACTCGGGACCCCGAGGAGACTCTGAATCTGGGATGCTCTTTGTCATGGCCGTGGGGGAGGCCAACCTAAGCGCTGTAGCTGCCGGCGCTCCATGTCCGGAACAGGCGTCGACTGCGGAACCTGCATCACAAGTCAACCCAGAACACTACACAATCTGGACGGCCCGCTCCCGACACGTCCTCGTCTGTCTTCTGGGCTACCTCGCACTGGTGTCTTCGCTGACAGCCAACATCCACTTCCCGCTGTTGGAACTCCTTGCCGACCGGTACTCGGTCTCCCCGCAGGCCATCAACCTCACCACCACGCTCTTCATGGCGGTCCAAGGTATCGCGCCTTCAACATGGTCACCGCTGTCCGACTCTCGGGGTCGCCGTCCGGTGTATCTCTGCAGCGCAACTTTACCGTCTAAGTTAAAGAGGGGGATTCTGGAACACCCCCTGTTTCGGAACAAGCTACACTTAGGGGTCATAAACACCAACCCCCAATATCAAACCTCCTTCCTTCCATCAATTCTTTTCCGTTTCTCCCCATCTTTTCTTCATTTTGAAGCTCTTTTAATGGCTAAATAATACACCGAAGAGGACATGCGCCACGCCTGCGCAGAGGCCGTCAGAATCAAGAACCTCCACACCTCTGCTCGCAACTGGGCTATTCCTCCCACCTCCTTACACCGTCAGCTTAATAGTGCTCTCCCCCATTTAGTAGCTCACCAAAACCACTAAAGGCTCTCCGTAACGCAGGAGAATAATCTAGCTGACTAGGTACGGATTTAATAAGCCCTAAGGGTTCCCCCTATCTATTAACAGATCAGGGAGCTGGCTAGCCATGTATGTATTGAACGTGGTGACTTTTAGCTATTTGGTATTAAGTGGATGTAGGGTTTCCTTAATAGAAATCTGTTAATTTTAGCCCTAGCTGCCCTGTGGGCAACTGCTGTAAGCAGTTGCCCTCTACTGCTGCGTACCCTGCAGCCACCGCTCGCACTGCGGAGCCGAACCTTCTAGAAGGCTCTGGAATCTTGGGCTCCACTGCTCTGACTCACTGTGGGGCAAGCCCCACAGAGTCTTCCAGAACTATATTAGTAATAGAAGGCTCTAGAATTCTTCCAGAGCCTCCCACAGCCTATAATAGGCCTTGAACTCTCCTGTATGTAGTCTTCTTCAAGTAAGTAACTCTACTCAATCCAAGTCATTGTACAAGGCACTGCCTTCCGGATCCTCTTGTTCTATAGTGTTAAGATTCACTGCAGCAACCGTTCTTACAGTTGCACTGCCCTGTAATTCAGGCCTTTCGCTTGCTTCTTATAGTGCCTACGGCACTGTAGCTGGCTTGGACCGGTACAGCACTTCTTCTTCTGAGCCACAGCGCTGTACTACAGCCCTGTGGGTTCCTGAAGTTTAATAACTATAATTATAATAATTAAGAAAGCCTTAGCCCTTTAGTAGCAACCTAGAAACCCTAAGACTGGTTAACTACTTAAGTTTACTAGTAAGAGCGCTAAACTATCCACTTGGCTCACTTATATAAAGCGTAACTTCCAGCTTTAAGTTATTACTATAGTGTATTAAAACGTCCTTTATACCATAAGCTGGCTTAAGGGAGATTATAACTTATAGTTCTTAGCTATTATTAAGGATTATTTAAACTCTATACTTATTAAATGAAGGACTGTTACTATTTAGGTCTTTAACACGAATAAAAGATAGGTTTACTTTAAGACTAAGATTATTAAGATATATAAAGTCTAGGATAAGTAGAAGTAAGTTAAGAACCGCTTAGATATACTGTTACAGCTTTCTTTAATGGCTACATACCTATTGACCTTTAACTGTAATTAATATTAAGTTAATTAGGATAAATCTACTTTAAAATACCAGTTTTATGAAGGATTAAAAGATAACGTTAGGGATAAGCTTTGTGAAAAAGATTATTATACGTTTAATTTTAATCAGTATATCATTAAGACTATTGTTATTAATAACTGGCTGTTTAAGTAATAATTAGAGAGAAAGGGCTAGTATTAATGTAGTGCTTCCTTTATAATTAATAAGAAAAATGTTATTACAACCTGCACCCGACACAGGCCTCGAGAGGACCGGCGCGGGTTAAGACAGAACGTATGGCAGGACGCCAACATGTAAGGGGCGTTCCGAAGACGGCTTGTTAAGCTAGCACTCCTAGACGGGGGTTCAATGTCACTGTAGGTCGTTGTCACTATAGTGCACAGAGGTGAGTCTGAACAGTAGGACATAAATGAACAATTGAATACTAGCGTGAGGAACCAGAGTCCCTCACAGAGGTTGTGGGTATAACCATGGCTACCTTATACTAACTAACTAGGAGGTACTTCGTACCTTGCTTGGTCTGTTATACTTAGTGGTGCACCACGCAGTTACGTCCAAGCAGTCAACTGAGCGGTGCTTGGTGTTGTCGGTCCTTGTGGACCACCAAGCACTTTCTTACTGGTTGTAGGGGCTTCGGGTCTTTGCACCCCTGGCCCAGTGCGTTTGGGCAGTGTACACTGTCCTCCTGCACTGTTCCTTCTGCGGGGGATTCGTCGGGCCGCCCCGGCCCAAGTGACGGCCTGCAGGGTCGTCACAAATGTACTAAAGCCTTTCTAAGCTAACTACTAGTATTAAAGCACTGTTTACAGCATTTACCCTAGCCTAATAGACATTAGTATAGTAAATTGCCAGAACTGGCTTAACTGTAAGAAACCTTAATAATAGCAGTAATAAAAGTCATTAAGGGATATATCCTAGATCTAGTGCTTTAACTATAATGTTACAACCTGCTCTTAACGGAGACCTAAGGGGAGTCTGTATAAGATAAGACAGAGTGTATAGCAGGACATTAAACTTAAAGGGTGATCTAAAGACGGCTTATTAAGCTAGCACTCTTAAATGAGAGTACACTATCACTATAAGTCGCTGTTATTATACGATCCCAGTGCAGTTCGTCCATGCCGAAGTGGATGCCCCAGCAGTGACTCAGCGTGAGGTATTTGTTAGTTTTCTGGGCGTCTGCACTATGGACCAGCTTCACGGTATACTCTATTCTAGACGTTAACCTGAACAAGACGAGTAGGACGGAAGGATGAGTCCGGCGGCGGACCGCAAGAGTGGTTGGCATGGACGTACATTATGGTGACCGGGTCGACTGGCTGGAAGAGCATCATCCCGACATCCTCCATCTCCCATCGAGTAGAATTGAGCTCGAATAATGAGAGTATCGGGGTCGGTGTTGTGCGACTTGGATCCTATGGCGGCGCAGCCTCAGTTCCGCCGTAGACTGCGCGGCAGAAAAGACAACCTACTTCGGAAGCCTCCCCGGAGCTGCTTCGGCGTGAAGCGGACTTTAAAGCTAGCCCCGGCTGCGGATCAGTGTCACCGCATTGAGCATGTAGTGGCTCGCACGCAAAGCCGGGAAGGAGTGGTGCTTCGACTGGCTCGACTCCGTTGGCAGCGGAGCCCACCGGTTGACCCAGGCTTCTCCGAACTTGGTCAACGCTAAAACATCCAGGGACCTGCCTTGCGGCAAATTCAAGGGCCTCATCATTGTATTCAGGCCCTGGCAGCGGAGCCATTTCTGTTCCAGCTGAGAAAATGTAAACTTCCCAGGACTGGAATCCAAAGTATCTCACGCATGCTTAAACAGCAACGGCCAACCAGTAGGTAGCTGAGAGAAGTCAGACCTGCTTGGTTTTGGCCTCAGGCAGAGATATCGACATTACCGCCCCTTTCCTGGCGATCATCCCCTCTACTTTCGACTCGACCTCCCCCGCCCTCCTTCCAACTCCTTCTTCTCCCCAGTCTTCTGTTCCGCTCCCTTCTCCCCTCTTCTCTGTGCCACCCTCTTTTTTTCATCCCTCCTGACCCTTTCTCTCGCCTTCGTCTCATTCATGGCAGAAATTGGCGGGCACCGCCTGTCACCCCCCCCTCTTGTCCTCTGCGTCTCCAATAACGGTTCGTCGACCGACTGCGAACGGGACGAGCGTCCTGATCCGGTGGTCTGGTTCGAGGAGCGCTCGCTTCGCTGTGTCGACACATAGCTCGACTTTGAGGATGAAGATGGCGCATGGCTGAAGATGGAGTCTGAGTATCGAGTTGTAGAAGCGATCGAGTTGGAACGTGTGTCGACGTGGACATGATCGTTGTATTCATAGCTTGAAAGGTGGGCTGAGGACCTTCTGGATGATGGAGGGCAGGAGCGGCTGGCTGTGTCGCTGTCGTATGCATCTTCATAATTTGCGTGTTGGTTGGAAGACGCACGGCGTCGGGAAGATCTTGAGCGGGTGGGTGATTCGGAGCGCCAAGAGGATGCAGAGTGTCGACGGGTATCGTGGTGATCTGTATGGTTGCGGTCTGCTGAACGATATCGTGAGTTGCTAGAACTGTCATGACGCGTGCGGTCACTTTCATCGTGCTGGCGTCTCCTGCGAGAATCCCTTGAAGGACTTCTATCGCCAGTGTCCACCGACGCATGGCTGCTGGGTCTCTCGGAGGTGGGGCGGGTCAGAGCAGGAGTCATCAGGAGCACAGGTGGTAGTTGTGTTGCTTGTTCGCGAGAAGGATAGTTCGGACTCAATGCATCCCGATCTCCATATCGACTATGATCGACTTCGTGTTGTCCACTTTGATCGGGATAACGGCCTGTGCCATAATCATGCCCAGCATACCCAGGGTCGACACCAAGTGGCGGTCGATGGTAGAAATGGGGGCCGACGGCAATTATCCGCGGCGCGGAATAGCCTCCATACCCCTGCTCCTCCTCAAATGTGCCCTGGTCGAGTGGTCTCCTAAGTGGCCCTGCCGCCATCGCCAGGGGAATCCCCCTCCAAAACTGGCCCGGCTGCTGAACCTCAGGGGAGGATAGTCCGAGAACAGTTCCAGCAGGGGTCGATAGCTCGGATCTTAGAACAGCAAACAGTGGGTCGTTGGCCAGATACCAGTATTTTGTGAAGATATGCAGCTTCACTGATGCTGCCATGTGTCTCTCGATCCGACGGGGGTGCTTTCTCCAGTACTTTTCGGCCTGGGCGACATCTTCGCGAAGTTGTTGGGCACGAGCCTGGCAGAGCTCAATCATCCCTGGAGTTTGGCCGCAGAGATCGCGATAGGCGAGGAGAAAGCTCGTGGCTGAGGCAATCCTCACCCAGAGGGCGCACTCTTGAAGTCTCCGCTCGAAGATTTCGGTCCGGCTCCGTCGTGCGGCCACGACCCAGTGCATACACCTAGCCCACAAGCTGTCTCCGTACTTTTTGGTGTAGTTGACCAGCCCCTGCACCACACCCCGGGAATACTGAATGAGTCTTTTTGTCTGGCGATACAAGTCGGTGGGGATGTCGAGCCGGTTGATTTCTGCCTTGAATTCCCGAAGCCGGTCTTTGCAAAACTCCCCATACAGCTGCAGCTCATTCAGGTCTTTTCTCGACTTGAGAATGTCCTTGAACGTGTGGCTTATGTCGGGGAGTTTGATGGCGGCACCGACGGCAAGTGTTCTGTGCACGCGTCGTCAGCACACTCAGGTCACCCTCTTGGCGGACCACGCTCCGGGAGTGTAGGGCAGACTTACACAATTGACGCGATCGTTGCTGGGTCCATCGTTCACTTCCTCTCAAAGAAGGGGACGCAAACCACGCCCGTCTTCACATTCGCGACGGAGAAATACAGGAGTCGGGACAAGAGGGGAACGAGAGAACAAACGCCAAAGGAAGACGCGAAAGATCAAAGATGTCGCGACTTTGGCTGGCGGGGGTGGGGCTCCCTGGCTGTGCCCCGTCACCCGCATTAGCGTCTCGGCCGCCGTCAAGCTGGCAAGCTCAATCCAGCTACTGGAAGTAGGGTTTTGTCCTATCAGAGCTCGTAAAACCAGCGCTGCGACTTGATAAGAAAGCCTCGTTCTGCGCTGTAGCACAGCCCACCAACAGGGGTTAACTCACATGTTGGCGCTCTGCGACATCCCGATGCGGGGTAAAGGCCAGAGCCTGGTGTTGAGAGTATAGGGCAGCAATCTCATTTTCCAGCCCCAGAATACATCGATCCTCAGTGACCGGACGTATGGTATTCTTCTAAGCTTACAAAGCGGTACCGTTACGTCGCCTCTGCCCCTAGCTCGGGCTCCACCGCATGATAAAGGGCCTCAAATACCTCATATGCACCATCATAGACAATTGCAATGAGCTCATCCGCGTCATGATGAGGGTGCTTGCTTCCGGAAAAGATGAGCCAACCTGTCATGGTCCGTCCGTCAGATGTTGAATTTCAGGTGGCCCAGTATTTGGGGCAAGAATCAACCTACCAAACTCGTATTCAGTATGAGGCAGTCGCACATACGCCCCAAACGCCTGCTCCTCGACTTTGAACGTCCGCTCCACCAATGGATTTGGATCGTTTTCGCACTCTTGCTTGAAAGCTCTCAGAAAATCAAGGCCCCATCTGCCGGCATCGACAACGGTGAAGTAGCCCGATCGCTTGATGTTGATCTTTCCTGACTCAAAGCTGTTGTCGCTCGGTGGAACAGGGCCAATAGCCTGTTCTGCATATGCCTGGAACTTCGTGTCGAAGTCCCGGTCCGCTGGGTGATGCCAGTGGTAAGACCAGTCGTAGCGTCCAATGTATCTGACGCCCTGTATCATATTTCAGCGCGATACTCGGCTTGCGTATCTTATATTTACCCCAACCTACTTTGTCAATGTGTTGGTTCCCATTACTGCTAGCGCTTCCAAATGGATCCAGAGCCTCAAGTCTTCTCAGAATTTCTGTAGCGTCGATGTCGTCATGACAGACAATCCAGCCAACGTGGTCGGTCGGCGGCTGGTCTCGACCGGCTCGCGCTCTCCAGTTGCTATAATAGCGACGGGTCTTCCATCGGCCGTTGCGCGCTGCTGATCGGTACATGTAGACGTGCTGCATAATTGTGCCGCCAGGAAGCATATCTTGGCGACGGTAGCATCACCAGTGAGGCCCTCTTGAAGCGAACCACGATACATGGGAAGGACTTGGCCCCAGAGAAGAACCCCGGAGTTCACGGTGAATGTAGCGTGATGTTCCAGCAGCCGCCCGTCAGAGTTTCGGAAAGAGGGCGCGCTGACTTGGGATTCCGGTGCTGTGCTGGTCGGAATATCGCCGCTGGGAATGGGGGTAAACCCTCTTGACTGGGTCACTATTTCGACTTGTCGTACCGTCGGCGTATCCCTCAACCACGGGTTCTTCTCTAGATAGAACTTCTGAAGGGTGTTCCACATGTCGTTTCTTCGGTCCGATGTCTTCCACTTGTCGATAAGTTCGTGTTTTGTGCGCCAAACCCATTGGACTGTCTCCTCAACCCTCTCGTCGGGCAGCTACTCAAACTTGCTTTTAGCCCCCAGCTCGTCCCGCTCGCGCACCCAAGATGCCCACCAGCGAATCATGGCGAGAATGGAAGCCCTTGCTTCCTCCTTGTCCTGGTGAAGCTTCTCGATCTGCTCATCAACAGCCCTGATTGAAGTCGCTTCCATGGTGACTTGGGAAAGATCCTGCTTTTGCTTCTGCTTGCGGAGGTACAACAGCGCATACTTTGCGTGCCGCCAAATTGCCAGCAAGGTACGGAGATGACACGCTTGGTATTCGTTCATATGGTAATTGTGGTTGAAGCCCTGGAACCTATTCCATGCATCCCTATAGGTGCGGTAAGTGTCCCCAAGGTCGACGGAGAGAAAGTCAGTGCCGACAATTCTTCTCAAAGCGGCCGCTTTGGTCTCGAGCACCAGATGCACCTCCTGGAGCTCCGCGTCCACGGGCGGCGACACCGCTGCGTCCTCATCGCCGGCGGCATCTTCGTCGTAGGAACTCGCCTCAGCCACCGTCGTGGATAGTGGGAGTGGTTTGTCGTGCCACGCAGGTTGGGGATGAGTGAGATCTTGCGGGAAGATGGTAAACGCGGCATGCAGGTTCTTTGCGATGCCAAAGTCGCGCTCGACGATGACTGAAAGCTCATTGAGTGTTGTAGAGCCCGACAGGGGGTGTTCGAGCACGTAGCGACCGAGTCCCTGTTTTGCGCTGGCATAGGGAGGGTAAGTCATTGGACGGATGGATCCATGTTGCTGTGGAGGAACTGGCAGTGGTCTCGGTGGGAAGGCAATGCGCTGCGGAAGCCGCTAGGCGGTGTCCGAGAAACCCGAGAACAGGTCGGGCAGGAACACCGAGGCGAGGAATGGGTCATGGTTGATGAATACATGAACCACAAAGAGACTCATTTTGAAATTGGAACTATTCAGGCATCGAAAGTGATCTCGATTGATAAAACTAGTTCGTTGGTAGAGTATTGTTGAGAGATACTGGGAACAAGGGAACAAGTTAATTATATTTCTCTGACGGTTCGGTGAATCATCAACAGGCAACAGCCAGGTGCCAAGAACCCTCGGTCCCGACGGGAAAGACCATTTGGTTGGAGAATCTCCAGCGAGTCAAGGGTTAGGGTTTACACATATCAGCCCATTCCTCAAGGGCAAGGGCAAGTGGGGAGCGCTACAACAGTAACTACATCGGCCACCACCCCTTGACCGGGTCCAGCTTCTTCGCCTTCAACCAGATCGCCTTCGGCGTCGAGGTCTGGGAGCTCTGGGATAGCCCCCTCCGCCAGTTCGGCACGCACGGCTTCATCGAGACCCTCCTCGCCCGCGCGTAGCACCGCTATCTCCAATTCCTGCACATCGTCAAGAAGAGCGCCAAGGGCAAGATCTGCGCCCTGACGGTCGACATCGACCTCTACTGGCACAAGCAGGACCGAGGCGCATCCCACGCCCATGGCTGCCGGGAAGGTGGATTTGGAGGAGCTCAAAGGGTAGTCAAGTGGAGGGAGACGCATGGAGGGCAGGCGGGGATGCCGGCTGCTTTGGGCATCTCGGCCACCACTGTGTTGAAGCCTTATGATCCGGGTGATAGAAGGGGAGGTGAGTCTGGAATACCAGAACATCAGCTAAGCGCCAGTACGATAGAACTGTTACTAAGGTTTGCTTTCGAGTAAAACTCTACATATCTTGATATAACCCTGTGTTGAATCACGCTCTGTCTACTTAATTTGGGAGCTCTCAATAAACTCGGTTGGTTCGGGAGTTTGCCATTCCATGCCGCCGCGACACCCCGGGCAATTAAAACATGGAACTTGCGAAAAAGTAGCCAATTTTCTAATTAGCCTATAGATTTAGAGAAACCGACTACCTAGTGCACCTCTCCTCTAGACTATCGAGTTTATGACTTCGAGGAGAAAAAAGAATCTATCTTCCTCTGCTTCTTATCAAACTTGGAGTTTCCGATCCCACCTCCTGTCTTCTTGAGTCCCGAAAGGTGATCGACGTAGTCAACGGCTCTAAAGTGAACGTGTGCGGCCGAGAGAGGTCGGCCGATATTGCTGGTGGCCGCGATCTGTGAGCTGGAGGAGGACTTAGCAGGAGGCGTTTTGGTCTTCAGGACCACCTTATGGTAGGCTGTATTACCGAGGAATTTGTCTAACGGCACGGACTCCAGCCGCATGACACCAGGGGTGGAGAGCGTTGGAACTTGCAGCGCTCTCAGCACGCGAACGAACTGCAGCCACACGTGCGAGTGTATTCCCCCATGGGCGATAATGAAAATGCTTTGTGGAGTGTCAGACAGGAGGAGATCTTCGAGTAGTGGGAGCAAAACAGCGTCGAGGAAGCGTTTCGCCCGAGCGTTCACCTCCTCGAACGGCTCTCCCTCTGTGTATTCCCCTCCTCCAGGCTGGGCTGCTACGGATTCTGAGACTTCTACATTCTTTTCACGAAACTGTTTCTCACGGAGCTCGCCAAGCAGGATAATCTCAGTCGTAGGCTTTTTCATTGAGCTCGGCTCAGCATCCTGGGCTAGGTACGCATCGCGAATGGCTTCTGCCGTTGTGCGGGCCTCCTGAAAATCTGAGCAAAACATGTGAGGTGCTGGTCCCAGGCTAGCCGCCCGTCCCGCGAGATGGGCACCAAGCAGGCTGGATTGGATGACGCCGTGGGAAGTAAGGGGAGAGTCCGGTGGCCCTGCACTACAAACGTTATCAGCCATGACCACAAACGACAAACTCCTGTTTCAGACGGGACCCTAGAGCATACTGGCCACGGGACACGTCATCGATTGACTTGCCATGGCGTATGAAGAAAACATGCGTCTCCCCCATAATGGTGATGTTTTTCTCTCGGCTGGTGGGCAAGGGTAGTGCTGAAATCAAGAGTCAGAGCACGCAGACCGATTTGGTCCTCATCAGGTGCCGCTGTCTGAAGAGCGTTCACCGCATCAACGCGTCACCGGTTCTGAACCACATACGCCCCCCTCCTCTTACGTAACACCAATAAGCCAGTAATGTTTTGTTGATTAGTTATGAAGTGTTGCAAACTACGCAAGGAATCGCCGCCACCCCCGCAAGCAGCCTGGTCTGATTTGTTGAGGTGTGAGACGCGCTTATGCCATCGACGACAGGGTCGATCCGTTGGCCCGTTCGGAAGCGCAAAAAAGCGCCCGCCTGCGCGATGCACCGGGGGCCACGGATCTAGGAAAAAGAAACTGCTGGGCTGGGTGATGTCATCAACGCCGAACTGCGTGGGTTAAGTGGCCATGCGGGCCGCTGCGAGTAGAGAGCGTAGAGGTTGCGACTCCACAACACATTCTGATAATTCCAAACACCCGCTTTTACATTATACTATTGTTCGAGACACTGCATACTGGATTTAGTAAAACTGGTGGAGTTGTAACTGCGTGATTGGATTGCTTATCTTCTATAGCTCTGACTGCAAGCTCAATCTTTTTCTTTGCAGACCTTTCTATAGGATTCACACTGCGTTCTGTCACAAACTACTCCTGTATTAAAAAAACACGTAACGATTATTACTTCTATGCGGTGGTTATTGCTGTTTATCTAACACACCCCTTCAGTCTAAGATATCTTTAAAGGTTTGGGGCTGGAGAATGTTATCTCCTAAGGGCAGCTAACTCCATTTTCGCCCGCACTTCGTCTCAAACTCACAAAGTCTTATATTACGGCCTACACCCAGGAAGGGTTAAGACAGATCAAAGCAGGGCACCTAAGGTTTATAGGTAATTAAAAGACTAAAAGTTAAAGTGAATCCTTCTCAGACAAAGTACACTCTTATTATACACAGCGAGTACTGGGACGCCGAGAAAATCTGTGGCAGTGGTGTCGGATGAGAACCAGCCCTAGTACATCCTCCAGGTTGCTAGTGTTAAGAATGTTGTCGAAGAGCTAGGGAAATTCGTCGTATAGAGTTCAAGGAACTTTTTACTATTTGGACCACGGGGAATCACAGAGACTAACAGTCGTCTCTGTGTATAAGGGAATTCTGGCAATGCCTCAGTGCTCTTTGGCTTTGAGCCAATAAGTGCTGATATTATGATCTTGAGCAGTCAGCACACCGCAAGATGGGAAGAATGAAGGGAACAACTCTTCATTCGACCTCATCTACATGTTTTCCCAGACCCCCCCTGATCTCGCTCCTTTTTCTTCTCGAGTTCTCGTTCCGCTGACGCATGAAACACGCTATTAACCAACGCTTGCGCCGCAAAACAGACAGCCAATACTTAAATCAGGTCGTGAAGGATATCGGACCATATGTGATCCAGATCGACCCCAACCCTATGGCAGCAGCAGAGCGCGCTGCCATCCATCTGTTGTTACAGGAACTGGTGGCATTTCTGGTTCCGCAGCGCCTCAGACACTCTGGCGAGGTGTTTTGGAGTGCTCTGATTGGCTGGGTGCGATGTTGCGGGGTAAACAGGCTTGACAGGACATTCGCTAAAACTGGACCAGAGGGGGCTGAGCTTGCTGAGATAACCTGAATTTTCTGCGCAACTTTCAACTTTGTAGCGAGACTCGAATTTCCGCCCTCCGAAGAATAATGGACGCACTGAGATATTGGGATAAGTCCTTTCATTTTAGCTCATTTTTTTATTGCAGGTCCGGGGAGGTATGATGCTGCGCTGAGACGGGACGAGGAGGGATCATGAGGCAGCCAACACAGCCACAATTGGCAAGACCACCTTTGCACCAGCAGGCACCCCACGTCGCAAGGTATATCTGCCCCAAATCTGCCCTTTTTGATATACCGCCCCCCAACCCAAACCGACTTTTCTGGAGTAAAACTGATATGGCGGATCCGTTCTCCATTGCCACCGGCTGTGTCGGCCTTCTCGCAGCAATTGCAACAGCGACCACGCGCATCAACCGGTTCGCGCGCACAGCTCGGGATGCACGTAAAGACCTAGACGCTGTATCCCGAGAACTTGAATCTCTCCGTACCGTTCTTGGCCTGATTCACGCCAACGCAGACCAGTCCAAGAATGAGCTACCGCAGACAATTATCCACCATCTGTGTGAAGTCCTATCGAACTGTAATAAAGCTGTTACAGATATCGAAACAGTCCTGGAAAAGTATAAAAAAAGCGATGCGATTACAAGTGGAAGATGGGCACTATCTGGAAAAGGTGACGTTGAAAGCCTGAGAGGCCATTTAGAAGCGCATACGTCGGCGCTTAGGCTGATCCTAGACATGATGAACCTGTTTGTTCCTCTTTACACCCGTTTGACAACTAATTAACCTGGCTAATCATAGTGCACTTCAAGGGTCACTTCTATCAAAGTCAGGCAAGACACTTTAGCGATTCGGGTCGAGACGAGCGACATTAAGGTAGATACGGCGAACATCCTTGAAAAGATTGAACAGCTTCAGGCTCGATTGCCGCAACTGGGAGTTGAAGATAGGAACGACTACATGTTGCAGCGGTACCTGGAGGAAATGACCACCTATACCGAGGGGGTGCTCAGCAGCATCCAGCAAAAGGGCCATAACTGCGAAGAGACCAGAGATGGGGCGGTGGCAGGCTTGGGGGGAATCCTGTTTGAAGTGCCGGCTTCGGCTCTGGGACTAGAGCCTTCAGGGTCGACATTGTCATTGACATCCGATATGAAAGCTGCCCTACCAGCTTCGCGGCCGAGTGCGACTGCGGATTCTCCAACGGAGGAACATTCCCCTAGCCGTCGGCCGTTTCAGTCAATCACGCACCAGATCTTCATTCACGGTCCATTTGTCCTGGATATTCCGCTGCAGCCAGCGGTCTTGAACAAAGTATCTCATGGGGAACGAGATGAGTTCACTCATGCGAGATATACAGCTGTCGCTTGCAGGCCGCGACTCTTTTGCGCTGAAGGATACTCGCTCAGGGCCAGCCTCTTCTCGAAACCGAGACGAACCGATATTCTGTTGACGATAACCCTAGATACTGGGGAATGTACTGAGCTTCTCAGCGTGCTTTCTAGAGCATGGGAGGCTATCGACTTCCTTTACCAGAAACCCCTGGGGGGACCACCTCTATTCGATGAATTTGGGTGGAAACGAGTTATTCTGCACCTCCATTGTCCGGGCAGCCCGGATGGGGAGACAGAAGCCTATTTGGACAGCATCGGGGCCCGGCCAACCCAGTGGTACGACTCAGGCCTAGATGGCGGCAGTAAGACACCTGGTTCTTCGTCTGTTAGAGAAATACAGACAATAAATGGGAAAGAAGTACTGTGGCACATATACGAGGTGTGTATAGCTATCTTTTCCGGGACAGGTTGAAGACTAACTCCGCACCTAGTACTCCACCCAGCTCCGCTTCCAAATCCAGTCGCCAACAGGTAGTTTCTCCCAGGAGCCGCCGGTTTATGAAACTATTGGCCCTTGTACACCGGTGCAGACTATCGTTACCAACGGCCCTAGGCCGTCGGCGACCCTGACCCCCTGTCAGAGCAGAGTCCGGTGGAAGTCGTGGGTGCAGGCTCTAGAAAAAAGCCTTAAACCATTGGTGATCGTTGAGGGGGACAGCGGAACCGCCGCTCAATTTCTAAGACCGTGGACCCTAGCGAGAGCATGGAAGGGGCGCAACCAAAACGAGGTGCCTAGTGCATGTCGTGTTAGTATTAGCGACTTGCGGGAACACTCCAGACGGGCCGATTTTCAAGACATAGCCTCGCCATCGTCTCCGAGATCGACTACTAGCTAGCCGGAAAATCGAACATGTATTCATGCCCAACCATGATGAATCCAACACGTATGGCTAACCGACAGCGAAGAGTAGCATCACGCTGTTGCGGAGTAAGGGCTTGGAACACACATTTTCGCACCCACGATTCGGCGGTGCTCTCTTGTTCCAAACCTAACAATACTCTCGTGCGTCAGACGCAATGGACTTACATAATCGGTGCGTCCCTTTGGATAGGTATCTGTGGATGTTGCCAAAAGTACCTGCACAGCCTCAGTTCAGATGCTTTGCATTTCCCAGTATGCTGTCTGTCTGCGGCGCAGCCCTATGGCATCGCCCAAAATTGCCGCCGCCTTGATTCGGGCTAAGCATTGCCTCCGACGTGAGCGACAGACGCCGACCCAAAATAGACTCGAGCACCTTTGCGGCAGCTGGGTTTGAGATGGCACCCAGATCTCCCCATCTACCCAACCTTCCAGAGTGTCAAACGACGAGACCAATCGGCAGTGGCGCTACGGTCGAGAACCGCGACTTTCTCCAACGACACGACAGTAAGATGGAGGCGGTTGGCGCTGCTTTTGGCATCGTCGATGTAGCTCTTCGAGCGAGCTCCAAAGCGTGGAAACTCTCAGGCGTATGGCGAGATGCCCCCGCCGAGGTGCACCGGCTCCGGGATGAACTTGACCGGGCTGAACGTTTCTTCATCGAGACACAGCAAGGGATCGAGTCCTTGTACGCCGTGGCCCGGGATTCCCAGCCCGAGTCGCACGCAACCTGGGCCGAGATCGAGAGGCTACTGGCTTCCGGCGCTGCTGTCCTTCACCGGATTGAGGCCGTCATCGACAATCTCACCAGACCAAATGCCTCAAACCCCTCGCCATCTCAACCACTAAGCAAGACGAGGAGGATCATTTGGGTGACCAGCTCGAGAAAGACGGCGGCAGCGAGAGAGGAGTTGCGTGCCACCGTGTCAGACATCTGCAACTTACTAATTGCGCAAAACATGTAAGCTCTTGTTTTCTCATCCAGCTGCTTGGTTAGAGAAAGCTAATGAGCGAACTCTAGTTCTACGTCGGCTAGTACCTACGTTTCCATCAAAGAATCCCATGGCGCCCTCGCAGAGTGCATCAGCGAGCGCATGCAGCGATCTCACGACGTCGCCATCTCCCGCCTATGTATAGCGCTTGAGACGTCACACAAGGAAATAATGTCCAGGATCGACGATCGACTACGGCCACCTGGGGAATCGGTCTCGGAATTCCAAAACAAGAATATCACAGACCAGACCACACAAAGCTGCAACCAACTTCAGCTGTACCGAGTCCAAAGCCCACAGAGCGCCATAAACTGCCGGTGCAAGTGCCACAGGCCTGAGAAAACGTCGTGGCGTCTCGCATACCTGAGGTCCATCGTTGGCTCGGCTGTCATCACGTATCGTGGGCAGCCCAGCCGCCCCTGCACCCGAGCTTCCTGCCTCGGACACCCAAAGGGTTGGCCCTGCCGAGGGATGCACCTCGTTTATCATCTGCCGGCCTGGCTTGCACGGGCTTCGCTCACGGCTGCCCTAACAAGCGCTGGCGCCGCTGCTGGCCCACATATAACATTCGGCCTCCGGGTTCACAACCGCATAGGCGCCGAGGAATCCCATCGTTCCAAAATCTGCTCCGCTATTCTTGATGGTGATATCGAAGCTACGAGGAGACTGCTGGAGGCGCGCTGTCCTTCGTTTTACGATCTCATCGGCGAGCACGGCATGCCGCCCTTGACTTTCGCCATCTACAAGAAGGAGCCGGCCATGGTGAAAATGCTCTTGCAAGCCGGCGCCGACCCGTTTCAGGAGACACAGGACAGCGTCAGTATCGACAGATCATCGCTGGGGATGGTGTTTCGGTACTCAGTCACCGCCGGCCACAAGGAGGAGGAGATTGTTCAGCTGTTCGATCTCGAAGGCTACATTGAGGAGGCCGAGCTCAAGCCGCTGCAGCTGGCCATCATGGGCAGGCTGCAAATTGATCTCGCCAAGGCGTTGCAGAAGCCCCAATATCTCGCCGACATCAACTATAGGGCACTCAACGGGCTCACAGCGCTAGACATTGCCGTACTGAGGAACGACATGAACGCCGTCAAGCTACTCATCTCGGCGGGGGTCGACGTCAATGCGAAGGATGAGCAGCGTCCCCCGCTCGATCTAGCATGCATGAGCAACAGATTCGAGCTCGCCGAGCTTCTTCTCCAAGCGGGAGCTTCTGTTACAAATAGGGATTACCAAGGGTGGACAGCAATCGGGAATGTCTGTGCAGCCCGCTGCTCTGGAAGGGATGAGACCCTGGGTCAGGTGCGGCTGGCAGCCACGTTGCTGCGGTACGGCGCTGACTGCTCGGCACGTGCTAACGACGGACTCGTGCCACTCAACTGGGCGATAGTAATGGGAAAGAGGGAACTGAGTGAGTTCCTGCTCAGCCAAGGCGCCGATATCAACACGGTGGACTATTACGGTTTGACCCCGCTGCTGTGGACGGTTATGGAGAACAATTATGATGGCCTCCAGACCGTGCTCGAGCACGACGCCGACCTTCTCGTCAGGGATAAGTCGGGCGAGGGTGTGCTGCACAGGATCGCACGGTTCTCACAACCCCGCGAAATCCACTTGCTTACGAGGACAAGGACGAAAAACAAGCTGAGGGCCTTGGATATGGCGGAGTGGAACCAAGAAGGCAAGACTCCCCTTGACCTACTCGCGGAGAGGAATCCCGACAAGGCACTGCGGGAGGCCTTTGACGAGCTAGCCAAGTGTGTGGAACAGCTGGACGGCTGGACGAGCGACCTCGATGAAGCTGACCAGACAGATGACGAGTTCGTCGATGCATTTGAGTCCTGGGACGACGAGCAAGCATCTGGTCACATCAAGGGTGAAATCGAGGTCCTCAAGGGAGAAGTCGTTGCATAGGGAGGTACTGCACGGCTGGAAGAGGAAACGACCTCGTAACCCTAAACCAGACATGAAGCCAACCAGGCCTCCCGGCAGTCTGTTTTTGCCTCCGGCGGCAACCTCCTGTGGGCCCCTGCGGAGGGCTCCCCGCTGCGCTTCATGTATGGTAGTCTTCGTTTTCTTCTTTTTTTCTCGCGTCTGTGTTTGCTCCGTGTTTGCTAGGGGGACCTCCTCGGCAAACACCAAAGGAAGTTTGACTCGGGGATGGGACATTCCTCCTAGCCGTTTTCTTTTTTTTGTTGGTGGGCACTAGCGTGCCCCCCTAATCAGACTAACCCACAGGAGGTGTAATGGTTGGCAGGGGGGGATTGGAGGTCAGATTAGCATGGAAATTTTGGAGACTCGGTTTTATTTTTCTTCCATCGTAGGAGATTCTTTAGTACCTATCTTTTAGAGCATCTTCTTTTCTAAACACTCTTTAGAGAAGACAACACGTTTGTTTCTGCCACCATACGAAGCCACGCCTCTATAACTCGATGTAAGTATTCTTTTTACCCTGATTAGAGGGCCACATCCATTCTTTCGTTTCATTTGTCTATCTTGGTGGCAGCAGTATCATCGCCTACATCAGTCACCATATCTACACAACTTTCTCCCGACGCTCCGGTGCGTCCACGCCTTGTGTGTGTGGGTGTGCCAGCGACGCGGTTATTGTGTGTTTGTTTCAGTAGTACGAAGCGATTAGCAAAAAAAGCAGACATTTAAGAACACCTACGCCTCCACACTCGATGGCAAGTCATTCCGAACGCTTATAGCGATAACGGCGCGTTTCAACCTCGAGTTAGTCCAGTGGGACGCTTGGAATACCTTCGTGCACGCCAAGATACCGTATAACGTGTTCATACGTATGCCAGAAGGATATAGAAGAAAGGGGCGATTCTGAAGCTTTAGAAGGCCGTGGCCGACAACCTAATGAGGCAACTCCAACGGGGATACTCACTCCAAGGAGGAGAGAGATTACAGTGGTTCCTTAGCGTGGTGGTCGTCGCGATAGAGCCAACAAAACTATCTACCTCTCTCAAGCTAACTAAATCAACAAGATAAAACGCCTTCTTCCGACCAAAGATGGGCGGAGGCGTCGTAAAACGCCAATAGGGTCAGTCGAACTACTGGTCTACTAAGGAACAACATCAAACGGCGATATCACAAGATACGAACGAATGATAGGCACGATACTCTACACCGCTGTAATCACACGCCTAGACGTTGCCTTTGCGGCCTCGCGCCTCGCCAGATTTAACACCAATCCTGGCCCTCACCATCTAATGGCTACCTACGGACCAAGTTATCGAATACTTCTTAAGCACAGCTAACTGCGCCTTAGAGGTCGGGGGTAGCGATACCTTAAATATCTAGACTAACGCCTCCTTCGCCGTAGCTCCCAAGGATACGTAATGAAGCTCTTTGGTGGAGCAGTTGCTTGGAAGGCGAGCAAGCAAGACACTGTCGCAACTTTGACTACGGAAGCGGGGCTTCTTGCTATATCGCAAGGCACAAATCAAGCTCTATACGCCTGACGGTTGGTCTAGGAGATTAATGTGATTCTTAAAGAAGGCTATGTGCAAATATGATACGATAACACTCAAACCATCCGGCTTGTAACCAAAGATGTAGCCATCCTGGCCACAGGTTAAGGCACGTGGATATTCACAGCCCCTGGCTGCGCGAAAAGGTGGAAAGCTGAGAGATACGGGTTAACTATGTGCATACGAAGGAGTAGGTGGCTGATAGATTGATGAAGGTCTTGGGAGATCAGGAGTTCTAATGGTTTAGGGAGCAGATTAAAGTGGTGGATATCTCGGAATAGCTTCAACGGAGGCAGAAGAAGGAAATAACTGAGGAGGATCTGAAGGACTGGCCGAGACACCAATCCAGGAGCCCTAAATAGCTTCATTTTGGTCAGCCACTGGCTGAGGGGGTGTGTCAGATTGGTCAGCTTAGCTAAAGCAGCACGTGCGTAGGGACAGAGACTTCCTAAGGGGCTTGGGCCAGAGATCCCAACCTCCCCAGAACAGATCAGAGCAACACACACAATCAAGCATTGCTGTATTTTAACATCTTATAGATCTAGCGTGAATAAGATTTCAACTAACCTCAAATCTACGCAAAAGGGTAGAGAACGTGCGTTAACACAAATCACTTCAGCTATACTTACCAGTCTACAAACGTATGTATTATCTACTAATATAAATATAAACTTATTTATCATACTACTTTAAAATCGACAATTACCTATACTTATAGTCACATAATCCCTCGTTACCCTTAATCAGTCCAGATCAGTCCAGATCAGCCCCGGCTTAACTTCAGCTAATATCTGCAAAAATACAGCACACATTACAGCCTTAATAAAAGGTGCTTTTTGCCGAAGAGCTCAAAAACGGCCCTTATGTAAGGGCAGGGGCCTAGAACTGGTCCACAGCGCGAGATAGTACGTAATACCCTAGTTTATATCATAAGATAGTGCGAGGTATCCTAGTTAAATATAGAAAGGCTTACCTAATCATGCAACGACCTGACTTTACAACATTAGGATCGGCACTCCTAAGCGACAACCTATTACAACCTGCACCCGACACAGGCCTCGAGAGGACTGGCGCAGGTTAAGACAGAACATATAGCAAGACGCTAACAGGTAAGGGGCGTTCCGAAGACGGCTTGTTAAGCTAGCACTCCTAGACGGGGGGTTTAATGTCACTGTAAGTTATTATCACTATAATGCACAGAGGTAAGTCTGAACAGTAAGACATAAATGAATAATTAAATACTAGCGTGAGGAACCAGAGTCCCTTACAGTAGTTATAGGCACAACTATAGCTATCTATACTAACTAGCTAGAGGTACCTTATACCTTGCTCAGTGGCCTGTTACTTAGTAAGGAACTGAGTAACCTGTTACTAAGTACTCCTTACTTAAAGGTTTCTTAAATGCTTAATAGGTAAGCACTCCTGTTAAGACTAAGTAGCTACTAGTTAGTCGTAAGGGCTTCAGGTCTTTACACCCCTAGCCTAGTGCGCAGTACTGTGTGTACTGTCCTCCTACACTGTTCCTTATACAGGGGATTTGTCAGGCTATTCCGGCTTAAGTGACGGCCTGTAAGGTCGTTACACAATTCCCCCTTTTTAACGTTCTTTTTCTATAAAAAACCTTAGTAAGAGCGTTCCTTCTTTCTTAACGTAACTATACCTGCTAACTGTGTGTAAAAGCGTATTTTGAAGAACAGCACCTCTTATCGTTATAACCTTACAGACTTTACTTTGATTTTTAAATTATAAATGTCGCTTTATAATCGTTATTCTTTAAAATCGCTTTCCTGTCTTATTACAGCACAATCAGACAGTTACTTTAAATGTTTATTAGTAAGAGCTTCGTCTTTATACGACACGTTTAGTTACAGTAACGCTTTCCTTTAACGGCTCTTTTCCAAGAAATGCCGTTTTAACACGGAGCACGACGTTACTACGTAGAACTTAGAGTTAAAAACCCAAGAGCTTTATAAAGTTACTACTTAACTTAAACGGATTAAAACTTAATACTGTCGTATAAAGGAGCGAGCTTTTTCTACGTTTAATCAGGAGGTAAAGATCCTTCGTTTCCAGGAATAGGAGGAGGCCCGTCTAGCTGCTCCTCCTAAGGTTAGTAAGTCCTTTAACTGGGGAGGCTTTCTAGTAGGAACACCTGTTAGTTCTTTTTCTAGGGGATTATTACAGCTAACGACCTCTTCTTAACTTAGTTTATAGCTTCTTTCCCCTTACAGTTCTGTGGTGTAATAATAGTGTATTTGTTTCTTTTACTAACTTTCTTTTTAGTAATGCTAATAAAGCTTTAGGGGCTTTAAAGGCCTGGCCTTCTTATTAAGTCTGAGGTCCTTATAACCTTAGCTAAGGTTCTGATAAATGTCTTTTCGTACTTATTAAGGAGTTTCCTGCCGCTTTTTAGGTTCTAAGTCCTATAGTAGTCTTACTCTTTAATATAGTAATTTAGATATTAAATCTTATCTTATTTCTAGTTTTTATTATTAGTTTTAGTTAGTCTAGATTTTTTTAGTAAAACTCTATAATTAAGTTTAAGTATTTAAGATTTTTAACTGGCTCCCACAAGTTACTTTTAAAGTTATAATCTAGCTACTTAATAAGATATTTAAACATATTCTTTCCCTTTTATAAATTTACAATTTCCTTAACGTTATACTTATCTTTATCAGCGTTAATCTTAATCTTCTTTTCTAAAGGAACTCCTTTTAGGGTAGGTTTTAAAAGTGAGATATGAAAAACCTTAATCCATACCCTTATACTGGCAGGTAAGTTTAGTTTATAATTAAAGGTAATGACCTTTTTCTTAATCTAAAACAGTCTGTACCTTTTAAAGTCAAGCTTCTTACTAGGCTGTTTCAAATGTAGGTTTCGTAAAAAAAGGTAAACGTAATCCCCCTTTTAAAGAGTTAATCCCTTAACTTACTTACTATTATAATAAAGTCTTTTCTTAAACGTTAGCTGTTTAGTTTTATATTTATTAGTAAACTTCTTTATTCGTTTACGTGTAAACTTAAGTTTAGCTTACAGGTAGTTATACAGCTCTTACATCCGGTTTATATAAATTACAGCTTAGGGGGCGCCTGTAGGCGGGCTTTAACGGAGTTTAGGCTCCTTACTGTAGTTAGTGAAGAATGGTGATATACTTGTTAACTTAATTAGTATTATATTATAGGCTATCTGTGTTATTAGTAACAGCTTAAGCTAATTATCATATTTAAAGTTAATATAGGTTTAAAGATACGTTATAAGTATTTAATTAACTTACTTTATTTAGTTATCTATCTGTAGGTAAAATACTGTTAAAAGTTTACTTTTTACACCTATTCTTTACATTAACCTTTACTAGAATTTCGACACAATTAACTTATATTAATCTGTGACAATGTTATCTAGTTAAAGGTGTTATAAAACTACCTCTTTCTTAAAGATATAAACAAGTTACTCCGCTATTATATCCTTTAAGGTTAGTAAAAAGTAAGCTTATTTTATTAATCTGTCGACTATTATAAGGATCTGGTTATAGGTGACTCCTGTAATAAGGTCCCTAAACTTTAGGATCTTAATAACGAAGTTAAGTGAGATTAAACTTTATAGCGTTTATAGTACAGGGAGTGGTTTAGGAAGTCTATAGGGCTTATAGTGTTAGTTCTGTTTATAATGGCAGATATTGTAGTTATTAACTACTTTTTTAATTAGCTTTTTTATTCCTGGGAAGGTGTATGTTTATTAGGCCTATATTAGAGTCTTGGCTCGGCTTATATGTCCTCCAAGTTAAGACTTATAAACCTGTTAAATATACTCCTTTTTCTTAACTAGGTTATAAATGTACAGTTTCTCTTAGTATTAAAGCTTTACTCCTGGTTTAGGTGTGCTGTTTACACCTTCTAGTAACTGTTCTAGCTAATAACTAGTTTTGTTATAGTTTAGATACTTTAGGCACTCTTTACTATAGTCTTATATATGCCCTAAGAAGTCTTTTAAAGGGCACCTGTACTTACAGGTTCTTTCCGTTAGCCTTTTTACTTAAAAGTCCTGTTATTGTTAATAGATGTTATACTTTATTTATAAGTTTATATAGACGTTAATAATCTATTCTAATATTTAATTATCTGACATTTATAGTGTATACTCTAGTGTACTGTTTTTAGTTTTGTTAAATATAGTGACGGGGATTAGGATTAGATTAGCATCCTTATAGTCCTATCTCCAATTAAAAGCGTTAGCTTACCTATTATCTTTTCCTTTAATATAGTGGATCTGGAAGTGGAATGGGGCTATTAATTCTACTTATTATACTTACTATAAGTTAAGTTCCTTCATTAAGAAGTATTAGAAGTTATTATAGTCTGAAAAAACCTAAACTGGTTCTTCTGTACCACTTAAGTATAGTGCCCACTTAGTAAAGCATTAAATGATTGCTATTAATTCCTTATTATAGATTAGATATTGTAAGGCTGGGCTGTAGATTCCTTTCGATAAGAAGGTAACTAAGTGGCGTTTTTTATTATCCTAAACTTAGCTAAGTTCTCTATTAATTATAAACTTTAAAGAGTTGGTCTTAACTTAGAAAGGCTTTAAGAAATCAGGGAAGGTTAAGATTAACATTATAATAAAGGTGTGCTTAAGGTCTTTAAACGCCTTTTACTATTTATTAGTTTACTTAAACAGCTTTCCCTTACCTGTAAGTTTATAAAGTGGTCTTACGATTTTTATAAAGTATCTGATAAAACAGTAATAAAAGTTCGTAAAGCTAATAAAGACTTATAACTCTTTTTAGTTCTTTAGAGTAAGCTAGTCCTTAATTACCTTTATCTTCTCCAGTTACATTTTAAGCTTTTTAAGGGTTACTTTAAACTTTAAATAGTTTAGTTCCTAAACGTAAAAGTGGCTCTTCTCTAGGTTTACTGTCAGTTTTGCTTTTTTAAAAGCTATTAAAACTTATTACATATACTTTTAATATTCTTTTAAAGTTTTAAAATAGATTAAGACGTTGTTTAAATACATAAAGATAAACTTATTAAGGAAGGGGCAGAGAACACTGTTAATAAGACCTTAGAAAGTCGTAAGGGTGTTTGTTAATCCTATTAACATGATATAGTACTGGTAATGCCCGTTACGAGTCTGAAAAGCCGTTTTATACTTATCCTCTTCCTTTACTTTAACGTAATTAAATCCTATAAGGAAGTTAAGGCTAGAGAACTAATTTGCTTTAATAATCTGTTCTTACATCTCCGTAATAAGTGGTAATAAGTAACGATTTTTAATTATATCCTTATTTAACGTTTAGTAATTAATAACTATATGTAGTTTACTGTCTCCCTTTCTTAAGATAAACAGTATTAAGTATCCTGCCGGTAACTGGGACTTTATAATAAACCCGTTCTTTAGGTTCTTATTAATGTACTCCCTTAAGGCCTTAGCTTGCTGGGGGTTTAAATAGTAAAGTTAAAAGCTGTAGAGCTTCACTCCCAGCTTCAGCTTAATTTTATAATCTTATAATCTGTAGTCTAGTAGTTATAGTATCTTTTTTTAAAATAGGGTAAACTTCCTATATTCCGCAGGTACCTTAGATAAATTAACTTTTTCGCTTACCTGTGGATCAGCTTTTAGCTTCTTTCTACCTTTTAAATCGTCATTTAGGTAATATAGTAAACCTTCTAATCCTTTAACTGTTTTAGTAAACCTAACTTAAACTGTACTTAGTTTTAAGGGTTTAATGTGTTTCTAAGTGCTTTATACATCTTTAAAATAGTTTAGTACCTTCTTAACTTTCTCTAAATAGTAATTACAGCTAAAGGACTTACTAAAGGTAAGGTAACCACTCCTTTAATTAATTACAGGATTATACTTTTCTAACTAGGGTAGACTTAAAATCATATTATATTTAGCAATTAATATAACGTTAAAGTTTATTTATTATTTATCCCTATCTACTTTAATTAAGAGTGGTAAGTAATAAGTAACTTTACTGTTATTATACTGGTACAGGCCTTTTTCTCTATTTTAAATAGGAATTACCTTTTTATACTTTTAATTAGGGAGTTTCCTTTAATTAATTAATAAGGGGTGTATTAGGTTAAAAGCATTCCTATTATCAATTACTATTTTTACTTTAAATGGCCTCCCTCTTCTATCTGTTATATTAATACTAACAAAATAGTGCTTATACTCTTTTATTATCTAAGTTATAATAATCGTCTATCCTTAAAGTCTTATTCAGCCTAACCTTTAAGTGCCTCTCCTTCTTCTTAAGGTTTTTACCAACTAGCAAACTACTAGTTTCCAGCCCTTTTAAAGGGCCTGTAGCCTTTTCCTAATTTCTTCTAGAAAAACAGGCAGCTTTAATAAACCTAGCGATTAACTTTTCTTAAGTTTTCACGCCTTAACGTCCAGTTAACTTTAAATAATATAATATTCCTAAAGTCTTTAATAAGTTAATAATACACTTTATAGACTTAGATTACAGTAATGTCTTTCTACTCTTAAATCCGTTAGTAATCTTCCCGCTTCTACTACTTTCTGGCTTTTCCATTAAGGTGTAATAAGCACGTTATAACTAGGTAATTATTAAATATTCCTCCTCGCTAATATATAACAGGGGTTTAGTTAATTACAGTGACCTTCCACTTATTACCGGATTCTCTTATTAGGAAGTAAGAGACTTAATAATAAGCTAGTTCTAACTCTACTTTTATAACAGTATAATCCTGTCTCTATGTACCTGGGAAGTGGTTATAAAGGGCCTTAAGTCTACAATACTAGTTAAAAGTATAATTGTTATATATGTAATCGATTTATAATATGTCTTTATAACTAAGGTAATTAATGTTAACTGTAGGTACTGTGGTTATAAAGTACAGAACGGGGGAAGTAACACTTTATTTTTTCTCTTCTTTTATTTACCTTTATATACGTTATTTCTCCTAAACCTCTTCTTAGAACTTAAGTAATAGTAACCTAACTTATTCTTTTATAAAATAGTCTTCTTTAACAAGTTAATATTTAAGCTAATTAGTGAAGTGAACTTTATTATAGAGTTTTATTTTAATTTCTACCGCTCTGTCCTTAAATGTCACAGTAAGGCTCTTAACTTACAAGTCCTTTACTTTATTTACTAACTCTTAATATTTTTCCTTTAGTTCTTAAACCCTCTACTAATATGCTTACCTTATACCTTCTCGTAGGACCTTTAAGGTACTGGTTTAAGGTATACTAGCTTTAATACAAGGCAGCTATCTAAACTGTCCTTCTTCCAGGGAAGTAAAGGTGCTAATCCACTTAATGTACTTAAAGTGTTTAAAAGTCTCAGGGGGTACTATTAAGAAGAACTTCCGTTTCTCCAGTTTAATTCTCTCAGTTTATTCTTTTTCACCTTCCAGGGCTTACTTTACCACTTAAGTGGCCTAGAGGGCTAGTCCTTTAACTCCTTTTACTATCCTAGTAAGGTTTAAGTTAAGGTCCTTTTTAGATTTCCTTAGTTCCTAAGTTTATAAAGTAAGGTTTTTAAAGCTTATAACAACTAACTAGAACATCTTTTCTTAAAGTCGGTCTTTTATAACTTACACTTTTAATAGTTTTAAGTTTCCACCTTAGAGTTAGTTTATAACGACCTGCACCTCTGTAGCTGACTTTTTTAAAACACCTTTAAAGATTAGGTATATTACGTCCTAGGGTTCTTCTTCTTCTTCGTCCTTATCTTTTAAGTTACACTTATCTATCCAGGTATAGTTTTTTTCATTACCTGTTATCCTAATATAAATATCTCCTAAGTTAAACCTGACGTGCTTTCCTCCTTTTAAAACGGGTTTCTAACTAACTTACTTTAATAACAGGTATTATTATACTATATGTCCTTTCTTACCACAGTTAAAGCACTGGACCTGTAACAGGTCCTTAAGCTACTTCTACTGCTACTATCGTTACAGCTTATCGTAGTTAAGTTAGTTTTAACGGTTTACTATACTAATATCTATTAACCTAGGGTGGTAACTTATCGTAATTAACTAGTTCCCCTTCTTAGGTTTACTTAGCTGGTAAGGGGTCTGTTCCTTTTAAAAGTTCTTCCTATAATAGTGATTATAATACTAATTATTAGCCTTAATAGCTATTTCGATTAGTTCTTATAAGCGGTCTGGTTAGTCTTTTTAGTAAAGGTCTCCGGTAATGTGTTCTTTTAGGCCGCTCTAAAATAGTATTATTAAGGCCTTTTAGCCAAGTTTAGTCTTTGCTGCTTTTAGTTTAAAGTATGTGAAGAATTTAAGGATTGAAGACGTCTGTCTTAAGGCTATAAGCCGCTATTTAACCCACTTAGGGGCGTCTAGTTCTTTAAACTTAATCTGGAGTTAGTCGATAAATACGTTAAAGTTGTTAAAAAGAGCCTAAGTCTTAGGGGCCTTTTTATACGCTCTGTTTATAAAGAGGTTATTAATTATCTTTATATAGGGTTTGTATTAGCGAGTGGTTACTCTGTCTAGTAGGGCTCTAGCAAACCTAACCTTTCCTTCTTCTTTAAAGAACTGCTTATTATAGTAGGTGATATAACTTTAAAGTTAGGTTATTTAAGACTTTAACTGTGTAAAGTCTCCCTTAAAGTATAACGGTAGGGGAAGCTTTACTTGTTTCTTTTATAAGCCTTTAAGGTTATTATTCTCCAGCTTAATAATGTTAAGTTAGGCTTAAAGTTTTTCAATAAGACTAATATGGCTTTTAATGTCTTTAGGGAAGGTTTTATTAAGTTTTTTAATTAGTCTTTACTAATTAAGGTTTAAGTCTTTAAGGTGTACAGCTAACTTATTAATAGTAAGGAGCTAAGGCTAAGCTTACGTTTCTTTAATCTCCTTTCCTTTTTTAAAGGTTGATATGTTAATAGGAAAGAGGTAATGTCTGGGAATTTAATAAATAGCGTTTAGAATTAGGACGCTAGTATTATATTACAACCTATACCTAACACAGGCCTTAAAAGGACTAGTGTAGGTTAAGACAGAACGTATAGTAAGACGTTAATAAGTAGGGGGCGTTTTAAAGACGGCTTATTAAGTTAACACTTTTAGACAGGGGGTTTAATGTCACTGTAAGTCGTTATCACTATAATGCATAGAGGTAAGTCTGAATAGTAAGATATAAATGAATAATTGAATATTAGCGTGAGGAACCAGAGTCCCTTACGGTGGTTATAGGCATAATTATAGCTATCTATACTAACTAGCTAGAGGTACCTTATACCTTGCTTAGTGGCCTGTTACTTAGTAAGGAACTGAGTAACCTGCTACTAAGTACTCCTTGCTTAGAGGTTTCTTAGATGCTTAATAGGTGAGCACTCCTGTTAAGACTAAGCAGCTGCTGGTTAGTCGTAAGGGCTTCAGGTCTTTACACCCCTAGCCTAGTGTGCAGTACTGTGCGTACTGTCCTCCTGCACTGTTCCTTATACAGGGGATTCGTCAGGCCGCTCCGGCCCAAGTGACGGCTTACAGGGTCGTCACACAACCCCTTCATTTCTAACCACCACTATTCCCCCAGTTTTGCCCCAAACCACACCAAACTTTCAGGATAGCTAGTGTTAATAAAGCCAATATCACGTCTGCAATTAAAGTCGTTACAAATGGCAGAACACAGCGCGCCGCAGCGGCGTTATACCAAGTCCATCCCTTAACCCTAAGTCGGCACCTACACGGCACTACCTCCACCAGAGCCAGCAAGGTAGACCGTATAAGGCTATCCCCAGTACAGGAGAGATTCCTAATCAACTAGAGCCTTTAAGAAGAAGCCGCTAAGCGCGTGCTAAGTAAAGCCTAACTCTCCAGAATAGCTTCATTAGTACTAACTGAGGGAGACGATTAAAGGCCAGTTAGCTACCGCTAGGTAGACCGCTTTCTACGCTACCATAATCGTGTGAAAACGAAGCCATCGGTGCTGTTAGATACGGCTTACACAAGTGGATCTACGAAGGCCGCATACAAGGATTTCTACCAGCGTTTAAAGACTTAGTTAGATACTAAAAATATCCCTCCTTAGAATATCACTAATATAGACGAACACAGTATACAGCAGACTCACACTAAGACTATTATAAATAATTCTATTATTAGTAAATCCCTTATAACGTCTTCTAAGAGTAAGACTTAAGTATCTATTATTAAAACAGTTACTGTAAATAAAAGAAGACTCACACCAGCTATCGTCTTTAAGGGGGCTACGTTATAAAGCTAATAGTACTTTAAGTAACTTAGAAACTAAACTAAACTTTATAATTAGAAGTATAACCACTCACCTATAAGGTAAAGTAACAGTATTATTACGTTAAAATAGCTAAAGGAAATCTATCTACTAGAAACCAAGCCCCTAAACCCCTTAGAATAGCACCTCTTTATTATAGACAGTTACACTAGTCACATAACTGATAATTTCCTATATACCGCTTACTTAAATAAGGTTTTCGTATTTTTTCTACCACCTTACACCTCTTATAAGACTCAGCCCCTAGATCAGAGCGTTTTCTCAGCTCTGAAAAATTATTTTAAGCAAAATACGAAAACCCTCACCCACTACAGAAACTCCACTCCAGCTAACAAATAACAATTCCTACTCTATTACAGAGACTCCTTCAGACATAACTGTAACCTTCAGAATATAAAGAGTAGCTTTAAAAAGACTAATATCTAGCCTTTCTACCCTTATATAGTTACAGATAACCTTAAAGTACTAGTTAAAAACACCCCCCCCCCCCATTAAACGTACCCCTACCCTTAATATCTACCCCCTTCTAGACCCTATAGTTTTTAAGACTCCTAAGAATAGTTAAGACGTTCGTACAGCTTTAACTAAGGTCACAGGTAACGTTAGCCTTAATAATCGCACACTTAAGGCCCTCCTTCACAAGGTAGAAAAGGCACTTAACGAAGGTAACGCAAAGAGGGCTAGTTTAGAGGTGGAAAATAACCGTTTAGTGGAGGATTTACGTGCAGTGGAGCCCTATACTAGAAAGAGGGTCTATAAGGCTGGCAACGATAAGTTTACGCGAATCGTAGATATTATCAAGGCTAAGGAAGCGGCTCACAAGACTCCTAAGCGAAGGAAGGTAGTTAGGCGCACGGACCTAGGGCCAGTGGTTAAGGAGGTTCATAATATAATTGTTTATAGCCTAGATAGGCTTTATAGGATCGAGGAGGTGTAGAAAACATCTTGTTTAGTAGGATTTACTATAGAAATGGATGTGTTGTAGCATGGTGACGATTAAGGGTGCCCGTGCAGATCATGTTGTAAAGTCAGGTCGTTACATAATTAGGTAAGCCTTTCTATAAGACGGTGTATAATTATTAATTTCCAACCACTAAGTACCCTACAGGTAGCCTGTAATGGCTCTTAAAGAGCAACTGTTAGACAAAGGTACTTACTGCAGTAACTAAACACCACTGCATACCCTCTTATCTACAGGGCTCTCCAGGCTAAACCCTTTAAAGCCTTACTAAGAAATGCTTTTAACTCATTTACCGCAAGCCAGCCGTCTTCTTATATTCTAAGCAACTTTATTAAGGAACAACTCCAGACTAGCAATCTTAATATTAAACAATCTGCTAATCTTTAATATGCTTGTTAATCCTAACAAGCATAAAGGATTTGCTTACACCTTCGATAATATAATTCAATCAGTTATTACAAAGCACGCTAGAGAGCTCCTAGAAGCTACCGAAGCACAGGAGATCGTCACTTATGCTAACACTGTTGCCGTAAGAAGGATAAACCTACTAGTCTCTTCTAAGCGTAGCGGTAAAGTTCGCATTAACGTCTTCTCTTTACAATTCTAGCTACGTTTAATTACTTATCCGTTTCCTCTATACCTTTAAAATGTCTTGCGGAAATTCGGTAAGCCTGAATGGAGTATACTAGTACTAACTATATGTATGATTTCTTAAGATAGCAATCCTTTAGTTAGGAAAAGAATAACTATAAAAACAATAATTAAATAATAGACTGCAGGTTTTTACATATCCTAACATAACCTCTCTTACACTAACATATTATTTATAAGAGCTTTAGGGATACATTTTACATTAATCCTAACCAATTTAGCGCTAGATACCGGCAGACATGGCCTCCATCTAAAACTATTACTTAAGTATCTCCCCAGCCGAGATTGTTAGGGTAGGGTAGAGATTTAAGCACAAAGCCCTCTTTAATCGTAATATCTAAGGGCATACTTAATAGCTAATTATTCGTAGGTTGGCGAATGAGTAGAAGCGATTCTATCTAAACTGCTAGCTGCGAACTACGGATTAAGCGTAATATAAGATTATGTACTGTTATCGATATACAAATATTAGCTTTAAATGTCTGTAAGTAAGGCATTTTAATGTTACCTTACATCTGCCAACCTGTGTGGCAATGCTAATAACATTTTAATAAAATGAAACACATAAATAGTAACCTTATAATAAAAGCTTTAATGGTAACAAGGGCTTCTAATGTCATGTCTATGTTAATTAGGGAAGGTTCTAGAAAGGAGAGTAAGTTATAAGCTTACTTAAGTAGGCAAAGGTGAAGCGTAGTGGTATTAGTAAGTTACTGTTAGTTATATTAATCTTATATAATAAGGTAGCTGTGTAGTGTCTTTTAAATATAATGATAATTAAATAAAAAACAAAACATTAAGTATTAAAGAGCTAACCTAAAGAGCTAATAAAAGATTAGGAAGTAAGACTTATACTTATATTTAACATTAACTTCAGTAAAGCCTTATTACCATAATAAAGTTATAGTACATTAAAGGCTTAACCCTACACTTTTATTTATTTTATTTTAACTTATATTGCATTTTCTCTTATATTATAATATATCACTAGCTTATCCCCTATTGCCCGACAGACTCTTATTACGTCCGTCGCCCTCTTAGTAGAGGCGCTCAGGCTGCTATCGTGCAGCGGGGGGTAGGGTCTGTTACTATTCTTCCAGACTAAAAGTCCATTACGCTTTTCCTAATCAAATCTCATACAACCAGTTTTATTCCATTTCCTAATCTTATCGGCATATTACCTTATATCCTTCTAACATCGTACGACACTCTAGTCGCTTTCTTTTAAGTGTTTATCTTTACCTTTAGTTTCTTATTAAAGTAAGCTTATACACGATTTTCCCTTAGGGTTATCCATAAGAACTAGTCAGTACCCTCTTTATAACTGCTAAATTAGTTTATTCTATATACCCTTATTACTCTACTAAATCTTATTATATAAAAGCTTAGCTTATACTCTGTAATTACCTAGCCTGCTTACCCTATATACCTTTCTTACCTTATAAATCTTATCGTACGAGAGCCTAGCTTATACTCTTTGATAACTATTACACTAACTGTACAGAACAGGTAAAACTAAAACTAGTGTAGTTAATTACCTTTTCACTATAGCTTCCTTTCACACTGTACAGAACAGGTAAAACTAAAACTAAGGTTAGTTACCTTCTCTCTCTATACTTTCTGCCTTAGGGTTAGGCTTATTTAAAAATAACATTTTATAAAATTTACACATTATAATATTTCATCAATTTGTAATACAGAACTTAAATCCGTTTTACGCTAACTATTTTAGTTAATTAGTTAAATATTCTTTAAAAGTGCAAGTTTTTCATTT
>Ga0247758_1000436_pt1 | contig 37106 bp, 33 predicted proteins | sample UWRJL156409C4_FD_180950 | JGI IMG/M metagenome (GOLD analysis project Ga0247758, IMG submission 180950) | Plant litter microbial communities from Arlington Agricultural Research Station in Wisconsin, United States - UWRJ-L156-409C-4 | ecosystem: Environmental > Terrestrial > Plant litter >...
GCATTTGTGTCCCTCCGATCGGAGGACCAGTAGTCTGGGAGTCGGCCTTTCAGGCCGACAACAACGTTCTGTGGGTGTGGTTCTCTTTGTGGTTTCTTCCCTGTTGCGCCATCGCACCAGTTCACTACTTAAGCTTATAAACATTGAATTTAATAAGGGCACTTGTATATCTATTAAGACTAAGGACTCGTATATAGCTAACAGCGAAAAAGCTAGCTTACATGACTTATAAGATCGTTCTAGCATCTCTTATCTTATTATCTAAGTATCTTAACAACTACACGATAAGAAATACTAATTAAGCTAAATGTAGTATAATTAATTATTACCTCTGCTTCTTGGCCGATGAGCCCCTTGGCGGACGCTGCATGCAGCCGGAATGGTTCCTCAAAGCGGCCGAGCCGATCTTTGTCGCTGGTGGGTGTAGATGTGCTCGATTCCACAAAATTGATGGCAAACTTTTCCATGGTCTCCTTCGCACGTATGGTCGGCAATGGTTGAGATCCGAGAATGCTGGAAAAGCTCTCGATCAGGCCGAGAAAAGTTCTGCCAGCCTCGGCCCATCGCTCTTGTTGACTCCAGGCCGTCGCCCGGCTTTGACATAAGTGAATAAGCCGCTCAAATGTGTCATCAGATCCTGGGACACCGCTGTCTGTTTGAGCTCTCGCGACTGAGACGATCCCCTCGTGCATGTCAAACGATTCTTCCAGTATTCCTGCTTCAATTAGCGTAGGAATGATAAGCCTGTACGAGTCTTCGTTTGAAACAAGGCCGTTTTGCTGTAGCGCCTCTGCTATCCCTCTCGCCGACTCATGAACCAGCAGAAATTGGCCAGGGGTGGCGCCTCGAGATATGCCCATTGTACCACTGAGCTTCTCAACCACCGCTACCGCGTCCTTCAGGAAGCACAGCAGAAGAAATTGGCTACATGCCACAGATAAGTTGTCGCTTGTGACCACTCCGGTAGTTCCTTGGCCGTCATGGTCTCGTTTTTTGGCAAACGATTTCTGCCACTCCAGTGGATCAAATACTCGACTCTTGGACACTCGTTGCCGACTGCATGTCTCTGCCGCACTGTCGATGCTAATTCGTTCAGTCCCATGGAATATCCACCAGTCATACATAATGCGGCTGTCTGGGTTATCAGGGCCCATAATCCACAGGTTCCGCGACACCTCAAAATCTGGCCTCCAGAAATGGAGTAGCCACAACGATAGTACCGCTTCGATATCCTCGCGCCGAGCCAGCCATGGAGTCCACTTATCATCGGATTTGGATCTCGTCAGGGTCGTAGTCAAGTCATGGTACGAACATTTGCCATCGTCGGTCGCGGTATACACCCCCAGCCTCCATTCGAATGTCGTCTGGTGCTACAATTCTTTTTTGATCATCAGGTTTCTGTCCGGCTGGTAGACGTGGTTCATGACAGATTCAACTTCCTGTCTAAGTTGGTCAACAACCAAGGCAGAATCGCTGGACCACCCCGAGAGCTGCGCGAGTCTGACCCTAGTATCCAAGACACGAGACGCTAGTGACCTTGATGGTTTTGTCTTGGCCTCCTTTCGTGGCACAGTGATGCTCCAATCCAGGCAGCCGTGAATGTCTCTGGCCAAGGTATCTAGCTCGAATCCATGTGGGAGCTCTTTCGTTCTCGGCATCATGGAGATTCTCCTGTAGACAAGGAGCCTGATGGCAGCCAAGAGTCCAGTTGCCATGAGCTGGGCTATCGAGGCCGACCAATGCATAGATCGGAGTCTGCTAAGAGTCAGCCTCCTACATTTCTTACAAGAGTCTTTCTGAAGTGAAGAAAATGGGGATACTGACCCCACAAATTGAAGAATGAAGCCTAATAATAATAACGTCAGCCACCGAGACTTAAAGACAACAGTCCAGTATTGAGGGACTCACTGATCACAGTCAAGGCCGACCCAAGGAAGGCCAAGATCTCGATGCCTCTCATCTTTGCTGATCTGCGAGGTTCTGATGCGTTGCTCGTGCACGGTGTCGTATGTGGCAAAAGACCCAAATGCTTGGTCACCCACCACTTTAGCGCGCTGGAGCCACATGATACGGAAGGGTTGTTTCTCTGCATGTGCTGGAGCGGCTTCCAACACCTGCTCACTCGTACTCGACTTAATGACAAAGGCGCAGAGGAATGTACCCAGGCACACCTCAAATGTTCCCACGCACGTCATGGCGTATGCGCTTATTGTGGTTGCGTGCAAAAAAAATTATCCCTGTCATGTACCTGTGGGGCTTTCCACTTTAACTTAACCTCTTGCTCTTTGCGCTGAATGGGCGATCTGTGCTGGCCCTGTCGCGACCTAGCAGGCTCTTTTTTTTAACCCATCATACCACAGTAGGCTGCTGCAGGGCCGTAGGTCCTGCATTAGTGGCAGCGGAAGCTTGTGGATACGACGGCAGCATGCCAAAGGAAGCAAGAGAGGAAGAATGTAGTGGCAGTTGTGCTGCACGAGGATTCTTTCAGGGCACGAGATAGAGACTCACAGTGGACTTGCACTAAACAACAGAGGCTTTATTAGGTGTTGTTTACTTGAGGAGAAGAGAAGAGAGCTGACTAACTACCAAGGAGTGAGGGGGGAGATCTTATCGCGTGGAAAGCTCTCGAAGAGAGCTTTCCACAGCTGTGGGGAAGCCCCTGAAGGGCCCAAAGGGCCCTGAAGATAACTAAACCACAGAAGGAAAGGTGTGAATAGTGCTGAAGTTCCAGAGGGTTCAGTGGGTCATGCCAGAGATGTTGAACCGATAACACTTTTTGGACCACCGAGCCTTCGATTTCGTCAACGCCACGAAGTCAGAGGGAGGAAAATGGTACTGGATGAGGCCAGAAAGCGTGAGGAAGGGGAAAATGCCCAGAACTACGGTTGCATTGTCGGGAGGGCGTTCTTTAATTTTCCTCCTTTGCCAAAACTCGATGGTATTAGCACTCGACTGGGACAAACGAGTCGAGGCGACATACCCAGAGGAGGATGGGGTGAATCTTTGGGCAGGGAATTTGACAGCGGATATGGAAACTCTACGGAACCTGTCCGTTCCTGGGTGGAATGAGTATGAGCGTATGACACCCACTGGCGATTGGATTCCACTTGAGAAATATGGGTAGAGGTTCTTATGAGAGCATCAGCATCAGGTGCATCAACGAGGCCCAGGGATTCGACGAGGACATCGCCTCCAACGTGGTCAGCGAGCTGCATGCCTCCGGACTAGACAAAATGCACATTGAAAAAAACTACCCAAATGACGCAAATATTTACAGCTAGCCCAATGCGAATCAGTGCCTCGAGAATTTGTTCTAGACGGGACCTCCGTCAACAAGACACGCATCAAGCAAACACAAGCCAGCCTTTCAAGGGATTCATACAAGTAAATTTTCGGATCACGATGTTCGACATTGGCGGGACGACAAGAACAGTCGGTTACTCTACGGCATCATCAACGAGCTACGATCACGGCAAGGAATTAACACACAAGATGGCATAGTGATGAATAACCTATTGCACCTGTCGCGGCGGTCCAAAATTCCATCGTTGTCTCCATCCTTACCGGGAATACTCTGTTCTTTCTTCTGTCAGAGCACCAACAACCGTTTCAAACCACGCCACAGCTATACTACGAGTACCTCATCTATCTCCTACTGCTTCAGCAGCCATCCATCGTTAGGCATATCTAGCAGAGATATGAGCATGCTGGTCGGCAACTCTTCGATGGTTTAGACTTATTCCACGCTTTGTCCCAAGTTCTCTCCAGCGTGCTCCAGGGCCGTCGCACTAAAGGATTTTAGGTGGTGTTCCATGCACTAGATGGTCCTTCGATGATATTGAGATGAGTTTCAGCGTGTTTTAGGGGCATGCAACCCATATGACTACCTTCAGACTGTCAGTGTTAACTCTTCGGGCTGAAATCTTTTGGGTTGGGCACTTAGGAGGCGGCCATAGCTGCCCATCTTCAAAAGGCTGCTTTGTGCCAAACTGGTCAACGGGCTATTCGAGCGATAAAAAAGCTTCTAGGATAGTATTTCTGTGTGCCATTTGAAGCTAATCAGCCGAGGTCTGATGGTTACTACTGGTTGGACACCGAGAATTACACATTCTGAAATGGCACATGCGAATCCCTATCTCGACCTGTTGTATTTCCCGTGCATTACTTATATATCGCAGGTGGTCTGCTAAACATAGAATAAGCATCAACGCTACTTATAAGCTTCTGCCATCCCCGGCATTTTCCTTTGAGCTAAGGAATAACATGACATTCTGCAAGGGAGCGAAGATAACCGAGTATATAGCCATACGTATACACTTGAGATTTTAGGTATCCCGACCTCCCACTACCCCAATCATATAACCTTTGTTGGCTTGTCTTAGCTCTCTACTCTCTCTTCGACCAAGACCAAGAAAAGATGCTGGACCCGCTTTGAGGTGAGACGGTCGAGGTCTTAGCATTAACACTACTCACTGCTTTAATTTGTGTTGTCAGTACTAGGCTAATAAAAGTCAGGTGCAGTGTTGATATAGCAGGCTATTCGCAAATGTTAGGTTTTCTGAGTCTTACCGATTGGGGCAGTGGAAGCTACAACCGCAAAAAGAACGACAGCGAGAGTGAGCTTCATTTTAAGATTGTGTGAGATGAAGAGTTGGAGATTAAAAAATAATCCAATCTAGCGGTGTCAAGTACGTCTTGGAGCAATATTAGGTTGCATCTGGTGTCTTGCTAGCTATTTCCCTGGGACCCTCCAGGCGAGCAGCCTGGTTTAATATTTCTGGTAAGAAACGAATGCTCTGCCTAACTCCACGGTTAGTAATCCGGCTCCTGTCTTGACTATTGGTCGTCCCTTTTCCGTTGGGGTCCGGAGGATTCCTCATTTCGCAAAATGGATGCCTATCCTGTAAGGAGGTGGCACAATCGCGGCAGTGCGAAAGAGCCCCCGAAAGCGACCTTATAATAGGGAGAGTCGCTAAAATGTAGGACTATCGCCTATTCTGGAGCAAGGAGAAGTGCCATTGATGATCCTTCCTTCTGCCCGTGTTTTATTCTACTTTAATTATGAGCAGGTCTCTGGTCGCATGCGAACACCTGGTTATTATAGAGTCAGACCTGACTGCCACAGGCGGTTAGCTGTTCGGCTCTTACCAGGCTCAGACCTCAGCTGCGCCGCCTATCAACGCGCCAACAAGCGGCGCAAGGCCTCAGCCAACCTTGCTGTCACACGGATCTAACTTTATAGGGACTGCCGCCCTGAGATGGAACACCGATCACCAACGAATCAAAACCATCGAGGCCAGTAAACCCTGTTTTACTATGGTTTCGTGCCAAAGTAAAATACCCCCTGTCAGGTATCTCGGGCTTGCCCTACGAGAGGTTTTTCCGGCCTCACGGGCGCTCCTCTGTCCTTCTGTGCGGCCCTGGCAAAATCCCCTGTCTCTACCTGGCCTGGACTGTTTTACTTACCCATAATACCAAAGTATGGTAACTCACGCTGGCAAGCGCCCACTGGGTGCCACGAGCCAAGGATGGAATCTCATGGAAGAACCAGCCCCGAGGGGAACCCCGAAGGCCCTATATTTAGGATAGTTTACTGGCCCCCAGAAATTGCGAGAAGGCAAGGACCTTTGCGGCCATAGTCAATTATTGCGATCAAGGATAGAGACTGTTCAGAGCCCCACAGGGCCACAGAATCGTTCCGAGCCTTTCCCCTCGTCACAATTGTCTGGCATATGCCCATGTATCTATGGGGCCGCCCGCCGTATTTTTTGTCGAAATAGGGCACAGATTGTCGGAAGCACGGCACCTTGGATCTGCCTTGTGTATGTGTTTGTGATTGAGAACAAAGTTGTATTGTGTGTGCTGAGGCAGGATCCATCACACGGTAGGACGACCATCAGACAAGAATGGCCCTGTGGGATAGCTTTAAATTGGAAACCAATCTCTCCAGCGCCCGTCGTGATCTTGATGGCCGAGCTTTGCTTGGATCTGATTTCCGGTAAGCCGCTATCGTCTCACTTCTCGTTATCTACCTTGGCGGCGGCCAAGAGCTGCCATCAACTACAATACACGCGACTCGGCATGCGGTTAGTCGAGTCCGCGTTCCTTCAAAGGTTGGACACAATTTCCTCTACGCAACAAGCCCTTGGGTCGTGGGTGTCTATGATCGACGATGTGGAAAAGGCCACCTGAACCTTCCGTGTGGAAACGTATACTGGACATCGGAGCTGGAAACAATGCTAACCGATGAACGGCGATGGGTCAGTTGTTTGAGGGGTATTAAAGTTGAAGGAAGGGCGGGCGCTTTCCGCGGCGCCGAGGTGACCAAGTTTCCGGCCTCAATCGATCGTGGCCCGGTTCACTTTTGGCCATCCAGGTTTTGGTCCACCTTTACCGACCACACGGGCATGGCTTTGTCGACACGGCGCAATCCTATTTGATCCGCTACAGAGTGATTCATGGCGTGGTGCATTCGCGGAAGGGGTATCTGCCAAGACAAGGTCAGGTTGCGCAGAGCAGGCTCGCGCGTATGAAGACGTCGCCATTCGACATGTGGTTGTTTGAGTCTCTGCTCCCCCAAAGGTCGGACAAAATGTTCCCTGCGCAACAAGCCCTTGGGCCATGGGTGCTCGCGGTGGTGAGATCGCCCGACGTCCACCACGCTCGAAGCTGGCACTGCGGCTCGTTACATTCCACGACAGAGAGAGCTAGTACGGAATATCCTATGCGAAACATAAGCCAATCCGCTCGTTTCGGCGCACAATGATATGGAGACCAGGAATTGTTTGCGCGAGACCCGGAGACGACAGAATACACAAGATGTTCAAGACAGATATGCCGGTTGCCACCCACAGCATACACGCCAGCTGGGTTTCCGGCCGCTCCCCCTCCCCCCAAACACCGACGCGTCGGGGCTCTCGCTCAATTCGGGTACGGTAGGGATTGTCGGTATCAAGGACTTTGTGGACAGAGGGCAGCGTAGGGCAAAGGAGGGCAGTTGACGTTGGTCGGAAGAGAGGTAGCGTTCCATCGTAGCAAGAATCAAGTAATAGGCTGTTGGATCGGGTAGTCTGCCATTGTAATGAAGAAAAGAAAGAGGAAGGGGGTTTGTACTCCAACTATCATGACGAACATCTCCATCAAGCATCGCCTCGTCTTCGGTAGCTGTGCTGCAAACCAAGCATCGGGGTAGCAGTGCAGGCGATGACGGCGAAGCTCCCATGCATCATTTGTCGGTAGTCTTGTCGAGCAGTTCGTGGGGAAGGTGATCGCGCGCAAGTTCGATGGGCTCATGTGAGGGGTCGCCTCGGCCCATCTCGAAGGGGAATCGGCGGGTCCGCACCTGAGGGTGGTTGAAGGTGTGGGGTCGAGCCTTTGAGGATGCGCGAGGCTGAGAGAAGTTACTGCAGCCGAATGATAAAGAGATAAGAAGGCGCCAGTCTTTTGGTTATCGCGTCATTTCCGCCGGCTCGCGCCGCCGTCCGGCGCAGTAGACTTGTCTTTCTGCACCGGTTTTTTTTTTGCATCATGTCCCCGTCTGGACCCGATCCTCGGGTCCGCCTCCCCGAGTCCTTTCTGATTGGTCATGCTTGTAGGGTTCCTTATTGGCCATTCGTGCCCCACCTGCCGCGGTCGTGACAAGGAAACTGGCTAGAGATGTAGTAACTTGGTTGTACAACCTTCTTATAACGGACTTCCCCGTCGCCTAGACTTGACGCTCAGTGGCCTTAGGTATGTAAAACGGGTTTTTCTCAGGCCTAGAATTAAAGAACTCATTTAAGTAGTTCTAACCACGGTTCCTACTGTTCACGGGTAGCTTCCCTCCGTGCTCAGTATGGTAGGCTGCTAATGCGCCTAAATCAAGACCCCGATGGGTTTGGGATGCCGACGAGGGCGAGGAGCCTTGTTTGGAGGATCTGTGGTGGACTGGAGGTTAGAGTCAGGGGGTAAGGTGACAAGCATCTGGAGAGGCCACTCACCATTATGGTTCGCATATGTAGATTAACTAGAGGTATTTGAGGAGAGTCCTTGTCGCGAACTGAACTGTACTTTTCACCCGAAGCTTCCATTTTCCTTAAACCCAGTCTCTCCTCTTTGTATCCCATCGTCGCGACGTCCTGAATGACAGAAGTCAATCTGATATGCACCCTTCGGAGCCAAGGTTCTTTCTGATTTGATAGATACATCAGGGCCTTAACTCAGGAGGACTCAGCAACGGGCCGACAACAGCCCGGTTTCTTTCCCCGGCCTCAACTTTCGAGCCGCAATATGGCAATTGATAGGAGGCCCCCCCAATTTTTCATCGCGAGGTTCAACATTAACCCTAACCCTGAGATTTTACGCAACTACATTGTTAATCTCGCCCTTTCAATTATAAATTGAAATCCGTTGCCGATCTAGTCGACCTCAAGACCTCTCGCAGGCCTGCGCAGCCTCCCAAAGGCCTAGTGTATCTCTCTACTAAAAATTCTACTGCTAATCCGATTAACTTCGAGTGACTCGCAATCCTCGCCCGATTTGGCCTTGAGGGTTGTGTCCGCAAGGTGTCAGATCATAGTATATGTTCCTACGACAATCTCCATGTCCTTATCTGCACCATCATTACTTGGTAATATTGATCAAGCAGAACTATATATGACCTTGATCCGAGTCATGAATACGTGATCCTATTGGTTCTCGGCTCAAATCTGTCTGGCAAGAGGAGCAAGTTTCCATCTCTGCGGTGTCAAGATATCACACCTCTTGCTCATTGAATTCGAGGTCTCCATCATTGGCATCACCTACTGGTGAAGTAGAAGGTGAGTGCTTCCCTTTAGCGGTCCTTTTTGACAACCATTTGGAGAATCGATATAGGTTTGGAAAGCAGTGAAAATTAGGGGATTTTCCTAAATAAGTCATCAGAGATCATGATGAAACTGAATAGGCTGGATCATGCTCACTAAATTCGTCACCGCGCCACTTCAACCAGATTTCGTACAGCGTGACCAGAAGAGAAGTACCTCCTACGACGATGGGAATAAGCTGACCGGTGCTGGTGATGGTATTGACACCGTTAACGGCATTGTAGCTGATGGTGAGCTCTGTCGAAAGAATGAAGAATACCAAGTCCAGGGGAAAGATGACGCTGATAATCCAAACGTACTCGTTCGTCCCACGACTACCCTGTGCGCGGGGCCGGATCAACCGCCCTTGAACATCATAGATATTTTCGAAGAGTGGCGAAATGGACCTGTGGTCCGTGATGACGGAGATGAAAAATCTGAGAATAGCCGCCAGGATGGTGCAGAAAACAACCGAAATTATGGTAAACGCAGCAGCGACAAAGCGACGAAAGCGGCCCTGGAGCCGAAGACGAGCGAAGAAAAACACAGTGCTCTCGAAACAAGGATCCATCTGCATGCCGTCCAGGCCTTTGTAGATATACCACAGCCCATAGCATAGAATTGCCAAGTCGACTGCAAATCCAGAGGCTATGCCGATGGGTGTTGCCATCTCCGATACGAGGTGCTTTCCCGTTCTCTCCAGATCTCTCAGATCCTGACGCGTTGAACGGACGGCGTATGTCCCCCGTCGTGATGACAGACCGCCGATGCAGAGCATCAACATGATGTATGCTTCCACGCCGTAAATACCTGAGTCCGTGACAGTGCGGTAAACAAGGGCAACGAAGACGGAAAATTGGAAACCGATGTTGATCGCTTCTGCTGAAGCGACCTCTTCGGGGAGGAGGTTGTACACAAGAACGGTGGCGAACCATTGGAGATAAATGCCCCCGCGAATCCCCAGACCGTAGACGTCTTGGTCTCCTTCGAAGCCGCAGGTGATAGTATTGCTGTTGTTGCTCGACTCCATCTTGGCATGTGATTAACTGGTAGTGCCGCGCACTGTTCGTTCTGCAACGATTCGGGTCCCAGGCAGCGGCCCAGCTAATACCGAGTTACCTTACTTGATGCCCCCATAAGTAATTGACGATGTGGCCTTCCAAGTTCAGAATGGCCAACTTTGGCGACTTTCTGATGTCCCTAAGGGGATGTTACCAAGTTGTGGCCAATCCATGGTCGCGCGACCATGATATGATGTGGCGTCGCTCATGGCGTTCAGCTTGCATTAATGCCGCCCAATCAACAGACGGGCATAACTGACCCAGACACCAATTGTTGACCCATCGTTCGATTCGGAGCCAAGGGCACCTGTGGCAAAACTTTCATGACCATTGCGATCGGGTCTGCTGTTGGTCGATCGACGATGCGTGACATGCACAAGGGAACCAGAAGATGACCTGGGTGACGAGGACGAACGGGTGGGGGCGGATGACGCAGGGATAGAGCCTCAACACCACTGTCCTCCTCGACCGTATCCAAGCTTCTCTCCCCAGGGTGAGGGTGTGTCGATTGGGATGAATGCGGGCAAGGAGACCAATCTGGAACTCAAAAATGGAAGCTTAACCACATCAAGGGACAATTCAATATCAGCCTTGGCCCTGGAGGCTTCCAAAAATCTCTTTTCACGTACGTATCTCGGATTATCCCCAATTACGATTTCGTTCTAGGACTGGACCCAACGGACTAGGTTTCCAGGTTCCTCAGAGCCGCTTTTTGCTACCTGCCACCGGTATCACTCCCGGGTCCTTCCGGGTCGGGACGTGGAGGGAGGCTCGGCAAGACATGGGATGCAACCATCATGGTCTGGGCCGCGATCACTAGACTATTGGGTGGCAAGGTTCAAGCCTCAAGCTTCAGGGGGGCAAGCAGTCGACGAATAAACGGACTCGACTGGTAAGGTAAATGGTGTGATGTGGCTTGCGCTAACCACGCCCACCAATTGTTCAACATTTTTACGGTTCGCAATGTTAGCTGGTGATGGTCAGATGACTGGATTCTAATGGGGTAATACGCAGAGGTACCTAAATTGACAGATTGAGTGGAAAATTTACCTTGTGGTTGAGTTTTGTTGGTACCGAGTCCGTTTATTTTTGTTAATCCCTTGGAGGGCAACTTTGCATCGGTGGGCCCGCACTCAGCCCACATCGCCTGATGCGCCTGTAAGGCTTTCGAGATAACAAGCTTTTCAGCTTCACGCAGCACACCCTGCGGCCGGCGATGCGCCCATGGCCATGCCGGCATTCGCTCATGGCAGAGGGGCTGCCCACCTAAGCTCCCGAACTGGACACCCACCAAGACGATCATACCACCTGTTGGTCACAGGGGGTTTCCTTTGGCCTCTAAGCGCCGGATGTTTTCCGGATGTTTCCCCGGTGTGTTGTCATCTCCAGACAAGATGGGAACATCACTAGTGCTGTCATCAACGTGCTGGAGGGCAGAGCAAAAGAACATGATGTGATATTGTGAGGAGAGACAGTGACTCTGTCCTCGCTTGAGTTGCAATGTGGTGCCGTGTGTGAAGCTGATTCGCCCCAGTATCCAGCATATCGCCAGGCACTGCTGGTGGTGAGTCCTCGCCGGGGCGGATTCCACCAATGAACTGTAGAAAGGAAGGAAAACAAGCGAAAGAGTCACCCCACCGGAAATTCTAGGGAATGGAGTGGAGCCCCTGTTGAGCTGCAGCTCCAGGAAGCGCAAAAGGGGCCAAACTCTCGTGGCCCGGATCTTCGCGTTGGAGTCTACCGTACCATCAATTGCTCCATTGTTTTGTTTCCTGACTTATTTGACTTTCACTTTCATCAATTCCAGAAACACCTACACCAAGCAGGAATCCGTTGGTCGCCTCTGCGGCAATCAAAACGCTCACCATGGCCGCCATCACCAACGGCGAAACCCCCGCCAATCTCAGCTTGCTCCAGGAAGCCTGGAACATCGCCGTGGCGGAACTGCGCCAAGACGTCCAGCACGAACTCGATATGAAGTTTCTCGAGAAGCGACCCGTCGATGAGAATCCAGAGACTGCGAAAGAGGCTCTGAGAAGTGTCCTTGATACCATCGAAAAGACCGCGAAGAAGCGTGGAATTGACAGGTCGCCTTCCGGGACAATTGAGGAGGAGGGTCCCTTGAAGAATATCCAGGGTGTATTCAGGAGCATTGCCAGCGCTCTGGATGCGGGAGCTGGGGCTGTTATGCTTGTCACTGGCCCTGCATACGCTGGGATGTGTACGTATTTATTGGCATTTTTCGATAGCAACCACTCGGCTGACGGGTAGTGGATATAGATCATAAGATGGGAGATACTTGCAAGGTTGTGCTCTCTAATGTCCATTCTTGGTGGTGACGGTGAACGGGGCTTACGGCTCGCTAGGAGGCTGATAATGAGAGTCTTGCGTATCTCTCTGACGCGTTGGTTGACGGGTTGGACAAAATGAAGGAAACAAGAACCCTTCTTCATGAGACAGGTGAGATCAAGGCAGTCCGTGAAGGCGTCGTCCGACTGCATGCCAAGGTGTTGAAGTTTTGGGCGTGTGCGGCTAGAAGAATGGATGACGAGAAACTTGGTGAGTGACTGTCGATCTCGATCCGGTTCAAAGTTGGTGACGCAAGGTATTAACCGTTCGACAGCAAAGGCCAAACGAAATACCTATACATCGTATATATCGCGCGAATCGCATGTTTTCGAAGATTTTCTGGCAAAGCAGATGAAGGATATCAACGCTGCTGTCGATGAGGCCAAAAAGGAAGCGGAGAGGATGGGTGAGTAAAAACTTCCACTGCTTTCATTGCACTTTCCATGCACTTCAACCCATGCGGCACTTTCCTTGAGCTTTCCTTGCACTTCATTCCTTGTGGGCAACTTCTCGCACTATCCGTCCCACTTTAAAGCCCAATCTTTGCGTGCGAGCACTTTTTGCAAGAAGTTTAGTTCCACCTCCTCATTGCACACCTGCTTCACTTCCCTCTCGGGCTCCAATTCCAGTGGGCAATGATTTCGCATGGCATGGAACTTGCTAATACAAAACCCTCCTCCAGTTAAAGATCGAAGAGACGCGAAGTTGAAGCTCAAGGCGAAAGACCCAAATGATCCGACAGCTCCCGAAGACCCGGTGAATAAGCACGACTCGCTGCGGGAACGCTGGTTGGAAGGCACCTGCAAATGGATCACCGACCTCGAGGGACGCGAGTGCCAGCTGTTTAATGCCTGGAAGGACAGCAACACATCCAACATGCTCTGGATACACGGTGCAGCAGGGGTAGGGAAAACCATTCTGGCGTGGTACATCATCGAGAAGCTCCTAGGCGATCGGGTGACGGGGAGCGAAAAGTTGTTCTTCTATTGCACCCACGAACGAGTCGCCGCTCAGGAGGCTACCGCCGCGGAAGTCCTGAAGTTTTTGGTATCTCAGATTTTCACACACATCTGGGAGGACCGGCCCGAGACGGACCAAAAGTTCAAGCTAGCCGACCGGATCATGTCAGATACGAATGGAATCCCCGACCTGATCACGAAGCTCTTGGCCACGGGCGGAGATACTGGCAAGTTTGATTGGCTTTTGAAGAACGACCGCCCGCTGTCGGACATGGCCCGACTCACCACCACGCTACAAGGTTTGCTGTCAGCCCTTCCCGGAAGGCGTCCCGTTTATATCGTTATCGACGGTCTGGACGAGTACCCGGACGAGCAGATGGCAAGATTGCTCGGTATCCTGCGACCGCTCTGCACTCCACCGAAGTCTGGCTCGGACAAACCCCTGGCAAAACTTCTGGTCCTCAGTCGTCCCACAGCCTACCTCGTCGACATCAATGAAGGCCATGGCGGGACGCAAGATCCAGGCAACCGGTTTGAGGACTTCGAGCTTCCAGATGATGGTGTCAAACTTGATGTCCGGGCCTTCCTAGAGGGAGGGATATCCGCCCACCTCAAGACCTTGAAGTATCCATCCATGTCCAAAGAGCAAATCGACATTAAGAAGATCGAGTATATCGATCAACTTGTCCCAATCGAGAAAAAGACACCCCCTTTTCAGTGGGCGTTTCTTGTCTGGAAGAAGATATGCGGGTACTCTACCCAGACGCTCATCGAGAACTGGCTCGCGGGCGCAAAGTCGGAGGTATCGTCCTTGGACGCATTCTACGCGGGAGTTCTCTTGCGTCTCGAATCCAAGCTTGGGGAGGGGATGGGAAGCTTCATCAAGTCTGTTCTGGTCTGGGCGACCTATGCGAGAAAAGTGTTGACAACTGCGGAGTTGGCAGAGCTGCACAAGCTACAGGATCCCGAATGCACAGAGGAACGGGTGTACGTCAACATCAAGAAGTACTGTGGATCGCTTTTCCGCCTCCAGACCGTCGTCAATGAGGATCAGCACGGCGTCCAGCGAAAGATCACAGCCCTCCACTTCATTCACTTTTCAGTGGCTGAGTTCCTACGGAACTGGACAAAGCACACGTTTGAGCAGCTCTTGACCCCTTTTGAGCTCCGGGCGTACAGACCCGATGGCTACAGTCATCATGGCGAGGACGGCGAGGACGACGAAGATGAAGCTGTTATGCTCGCTCGGAGTGCAGCCCATGCCAAGATTTTCAGAGACTGCATTGCCTACCTTCAGACCCCCGCCTTCAGTGAAAGTTTGGTTTCAATTCGCGGAAACGCAACGGTGAAGGCGAAGATTGAGGAGAAATACGGCTTCTTCTCCTACACAGCAATGTGGTGGACATACCACCTAGTTCGGGTGGACGCCGCCAAGCACGTGGGAATGTGTATGGAGACGCTCAATTGTTTCTTTCTTCAAAGGGGTATGAAAACCTGGATGGAAGGAATTCTTGCATTGAACGAAGGCGGAGAATGGCTTCCAACAATTTCGGCGCAGATCAAGAACTGGCTGAGCACCCATGGCATGTGGAACGACAAAAAGTGCAACAACTTCCGTTCATGGGTTTCTGATATTTCAAGTTCAGGATATCGCGACTACGAGCAGACGCTGCTACACAACAACAACGAAGTACACTTCGTTGACGAGCGTCGCCTTCTTCCATCCATCACTGCTAGTCAGGCAAACTCCAGAGAGGATAGTGGTCGGGACCGTCTCCAAGCCCTGCGCCGTGCATCAGGTCTCGACCCGGACGGGGATTTGATGATTTTGCCCCCACCAAAGGAAAGCACCGAGCGTTTCTCCCTCACGTCACCGCTTCTGCCTTACGCCTGTCTTCGACACCCGATTTTCGTCGGCGAGGATGCAGACAACCGGTTTGGCTTCTTTTCCCTTGATCATAATCGCGTCACCGAACAGGGCCTTCTCATGATCGACAAGATGTCCAACCACCCGAGGCTCGTATGGGAAAGGGTCTCCATGCTGCACAGGCAAGCGAGCCCCGGTGAAGCATCCAGCCAGTCAGACAACACTCGCCTCACTTCGGTCTGCTCGCTGCTCCGCGATATCGATCACAGCCAGTTCACCGCCCTCTCAGCGGCTTTGAGCGATGACGGCACCAAGCTCGCCGCCTTGTACCGGGAAGACTGCGCGGACCAGGCCATCAAGCTGCGACTCATCCTCTGGACGTTCGAGGGCGAAAAGCTAGACGAGTGGCGAACGGCTGTCCACGACTTGGTTCTGCAGCTTTCGTCTTCGGTTGCGGAACTGCACCGCGTCATTGACGTAGTGAAGCAGCAAGAGCAGCAGGCCAAACAGAACGCAATGCTCCCGCAGCCACAAGAGCAGAGCACCTTTGCCGTGTGTGGAAACATCAGCATCGAGGACGAGAGTGACGAGGACGTCATGAAACCGCCCAAATCAGCGCCTGAAAAGGCTCCAGCAGTCAATGTCAACCGCGATCTTCAAACAACCGCTGTTCACGCCTCGATGCAGGATGATTGCCAAAAGACAGTCATAGAGAGCAAAGAAGAGCTTGTCAAAACGATGCACCAACGCGTGGCGGTCCCATCAACCAGTCCTCTCGAACAAGCCAAGGCTTGGGCATCGGTTGCGGAGATTGTTCCGCTGGGTGGTTCTAAGACTGCAATGCAGGGTAACCAACAGAGTCACTTTGCGTCTTCGCCGTATCTGGTAGCTTTTTTGGATCCCACAACCATTATTCTGCCTTGCGGTCGACTGAACACAGCCGGCTCACTCCTCACCGAGTTTCCTCCCGGCACTCTTAGTGACAACGGAGCCTGTCTGACCATTGTACCGCGAGGTCGCTTCCTCCTCTACGCAAGTAAGGAAAACCGAGACGTTGAGGTAGTAAGCATCCGACCAACAGCGGAGCCGTGGATGGAAAGGAGACACTGGAGCTTGTCCCAGTGCAAAGGCGCTCAGGATTCGTCAAACCTTCGCTTCACGCGGGTAGTGGACTGCAGCGATTCAGGCCACCGAGTCGCAATTGAGGCTAGCGATCTCTCGCGGGACCAAGTCGGTCTCGTCCTGCTAGAACTTCACAATCTCGAGGGAACGGTCATCTTCTGTCGTGACGCCGAGGATAAGCGCTTCAGCATCTCGCGTGTCTTTTTCTGTCCCCGCGACCGTCATCTTCTCGTCGTGACGGAAATCAAGCCTAAATCCATTGGTCAAACCGAGTACACTCTCTTCATGGTGGATTCGCACACGACTAAAGTTTCAATGCTGGGACAGACGACAAAGGCCCCTCTGGCCGTGGCGCACTTTCGCTGCCAAGGAGTCGGGTGCGCCGGACGGCGGGGTGTGGACGGCCAAGAGTATCCCTCTCTGATGGAGCAAAGCATTTCCAACACCATCAACCTCTGCGTCCGAGACAAGATCCTGTCCTCCGAGCCTGTCTCGATGCAGAAGCCACTATATCAGTGCGAGACGACTGACCGGGGCGTCAAGGGATGTCGAATCGTCAGAGCCGAAGTTGGCAGGGATCTAGCTAGAGTCCTTGGCTCCGAGGCCATTTACGACGCCCTAGTCTCCTCGTCCGCGTTGATGAACAGGGATTCTGATGGGCCATCGGGAGATACCGCAATTACCGCTGTCTTCGCTGACCGATCGGCAAAGTTGCTGTCTCTCAGTGGCGGTAATGTGGTGGAGGGACTCGATAAACTTTCGAAGAACGTGAAATACATCAGCGCCACCTGCAAGCCGTCATGGGCCAACGATATAGTGTGTGCCGCTTACATGTCAGTTACTCTGGGCGACCAGTACGTGTATTCCCTGGTATTATAATGTGGGACCTAATAAAAAACCACGAGGCTGACTTATAAACAGGGGACCAGACGGGGCGCATGGGCACAAAGCAAAATTGACAGTGAATTCATTCTCCTGGGCGTTGGATCTGTTCGAAGGAGTCGACACGCCGTTGGGTGCCCGCTCGATCCCCCAGAAACTCAAGGAACTGGAGTCCGTCACTGAAGCTGACCTGATATGCCGCGGACTTTCGCTCAGTCGGAATACTGAGCTCCTGGCCTGCTGGCTTGGTCCCAATATGTGGTTCTTTCGACAACGGACAGAGTCGCTAACTATCCTGAACATCTGCCCTTCACCTCCAAAGAGATCGCTCAACCCCCTCGAGGTCATCTTCAACCAGAATGACAGCTTCGCTGCGGTCTTGTGGAGCGAACCACCCGCACCTGGAGATCCAAAACCACGCGTCCGTGGCTCATTCTTGGAGCTCTACGACCTGACTGGCGTCGATACTGACCAAAGGATTGTTTTTTGTGGTGCTTTGGAGGTGGACTGCGACGCACGTGCTGTCCATTTCCACCCAATGCCGGTGAAGAAACCCTACCTCATTGTCACTACGGCCAATAGTATCCTGTTATATAAGTATGGCAGCAGTGGTTTCAAGCTCATCAGGTGCCTCGACGAGGAGGAAGTGAAAAAGAGGCTCACAATATCGAACAAGACAAATGGACCGGCGTCACCGAAGCCCACGGATGAGACCACGGTAGACATTCCCATTGAGGGTAAGTACCAGAGTTCAAGGCCTTTTATAATATCTGACTAACTCCCTCACAGGTCTAGCACCTCTACACTTCTCGACTTGCGGCGATTTTGCATTTTCCGAGGGTTGGAACTGCTTCGCATCCATTAACGACCTTGAGAATCCCGCACGAAAAGTTTCGGGCCCCATGGTGATCAAACTTTGCAACTACGATGTAAAGAGAGTCTTGGATGGGTTCGACGAAAAGGCTCAAGCGGAATGGGATCAGAAGTTGCTGGAGGCCCGAAGGAAGGCTGACAAGAACCCAAACTCGCTCTACACATTACGGGAAGGGAACCCCCAACCGCAATGGGAACTGCCAAAACTCCATCCTCACATCATGTATGAGAATGTCCTCTACGCGTCGGGAAGACATCGGTTCAAGATCTTCCGCATCCGGACGTACATCGTGCTGGGGTGGTCTGCCGAGGCAAACAACCTGTTCGCCCACCCGGTTCCGAAGTTCACGTGGTACCGCCGTGTGCTATGTGCGGTGCCGCAGTCAATGAGCACTTGGCAGGCGACACTCATCTGGCCAACCGCAGCAAAACGGGAGCATTACTTGGCCGTTGTTCTGTTTCCGCCGTCGGGAGGTGATGTGAGACTGCCTCAAGTCATTCACACTCCTCTGAAGTTCTACAAGCTGCAGGTGACGAACATCAAGAAGAATGATGATGATGATGATGGTTGGTTGAGGGGTCATGCGTTTGGGTGTCCTTATAAACTGAAGGCTGAGAAGGATGAGAAGAATGCGAAGGATGCCAAGAATAAGAAAGATACGAAGGAGTCCGCGAATGGTGGAACGGCTGGAGGGATGTGAGCTGCTGTGGGAAGCGTGGAATTTCTGTCTTTTATCGGCTTGTCTCCGCGTTTCCTATTCTTCGTCGCGTTTGTGTCACTTTCTTTGCCATGTCAACTTATACGTTGACTCGAGTTTTGTGTTTCCCTGATCCGGTCAGTCCTTACCAGCTATTGACAACTTTTGGCTTGCTCTCTCATATTTGACAGCACGGTATTCTGTTTCGATGTCATTTGTTATGCCTACCTAGGTAATGATTTATGACGAGTTCCAATTCCTATCTCATTTGCTGACGGAGCAGCTCTTCTTTCTTCAATTTTGGCATGACAATCTTTTCCAAACTGCGCTCAAGAATGGATGCGGGGCGCTCTCATCAATAGCAAATGCATCACAACTCAGAGCCAGAGCAAGACCACGAACGAACTACTGTATGCCATCGTGACCTCATATTACTTCTCTGCAGCGATCTACGAAGAAAACTCTCACCTCCCTCCATCGATAAAGATCTCAGTAAGTCGATGGAGAAATGCTCAGCCTCCCACCATCAGTGATCAAGGTCGACCCATTCACGTAGAAGCCACTAGGCCCGCACAAATACAACACCGCCCCGGCAATATCCCGCGGATTGCCTACGCGGCCTTGAGGAACCTTGCTCCTGTCAACCTTGCCAAGATGGTTCTCGTTGCGGTCGTCTAAGTGGCCTTTTCCGGCTGTCATTTCGGTGGGGAAGACTGGGCTTGTCAGTTGCATGGTGGTGTAGGGGGAGTGAGATGACTTACTGCCGGGTGCGATAGCGTTCTGATAATAGAAGCAAACCATACGTTAGCTTCGATCATCTGAGAAGACATAGCGGACACAACGTACAAATCGGATATCAGACATCGCCAGAACGGTGCTGAGCGTCTTGACCAGATGCACGGTGCCTGCTTTGGACGCAGCGTATCCCATGCAGCCCGCCATGGACCGGAAATACCCCGCAATGCCGGTGATGGTGATGACTTGCGCCGTGCGTGTCGGCTCGGCGGTTGTTTTAGGCGCATCTTCGTGGTTTTCCGTCTTGGCGTCGTCATCGGCTTTTACCCCGTTTAAACCCTCCTCCTTCTTGCCAGCCTGAGCCCAGAATTCATTACTCTTCTTCAACAACCCCAAACAAGCCGCAGTCAGAAAATAAGGGCTGGTTACATTAACAGCAAACTGCATCGCCCATCCCGCTTCCGACTCAGACAGCATCGCCTTCTGCACGTCGTCGATTGAGCTGGCGTCCATCACGGCCGGGAAGTCCTTGTGCATCACGGACATGACGCCGGCGGCATGGACGAGGACGTCGAGGCGCCCGGCTTCGGATGTGATGCGGCTGACGAGGGAGGACATTTCGCTGCGCGAGGTGACGTCGCCGGGGTGGGGGATGATGTTGCCGAATTTCTTGGCGGTGGGTTAGAAAGGAAGATTGTGGTGGAGAGAAAGGCCAGGGGAACGTACGGAGGTTCGCGCGGCTTTCTGGAGGACGTTGGGGCGGCGTCCGACGATGTAGACGGCCTTGGCGCCGTTGGCTTCGAGGGCGCGGGCGACCATAAGGCCGATGCCTCGGGAGGAATTGCAATTAGAAAACTGATTTGTGGGTCGGGGTAAGTGAACACTTACCAGTTCCGCCGCCAGTGACGACCGCGATGATGTTCTTCACGCCGAAAAGTGATGCAGCGCCGATGTCCATGTTTGGTGCTTTGACCTCGCACTTGTTGCAGGAGGAGGTCGGCGAATATTTATTGCAGTTATTAGCTGATGCTATTAATGTGGTGCAGGTCGATGCAATTCATATTTCACCTGCTTGGGCAAGCTCTTATAGCCAACCAAGTTCAGTGGGTTTACCGCGGCTATGTGGGCTAATAATCAGGCCACACCACCGGTTCGGCACCCGCCGCAGTTGTCAAGGTCGATTCATTGGTTGCCCGCGTGGCTACGCCATTTCACGAACACTGCCCAACTAAATCTCATGTCGGAGGCCTCTAGTACGCTATCGTACTCCTTGCAGTCAGAATGAAAGTTGCTCAGTCATTTACATGCAAAATGCAGACACTTGAGATCATCCCGATTCCCGAGGTTACCCGGTTATGTTTGCTTCCGATCAAGGATTCTTCCACACAATTTCGATGCTGAGGGCGCCAATCTGAACTGACATCTCTGCAGGAAGGTGATTTTTCTCAGCGGCAGGTAGGGCAGATGCTGGACAAACTTGAAATATGTCTCATGACTCCCGCTACGGTTCCCCTAACTATTACCCCTGAAACAAATTCCCCACAAGGCAACGGCAGGTCACCAATAACAAACATTGCTTCCACCACTTTAGTCCCCTTATCAAGCAATGCTCTCGACATAAAACCCCTTACCCATCAAAACCAAGCTACAACCTCGCCCTTCCATGCAGTCAACTCTCATCCCAAAACCTCCTCACAAACCCCTCCTGAAACTTCCCCATCGCCTCCACCCACTCCACCCTATCATCCAAAAACGAGATCCTATACCAAATCCTCCCATCACCGGTCCCATCCCCCATCCCAAATCCCGACCCCGGCACCACACACACACCCGTCGCCTCCAGCAACTGCCGACAATACCATACATCCGGCGCCTCCCCTTCCTCCCTCGCCGCCCTCAACGCCATCGGACTCAACTCCACCCTCGGAAAATGATAAATCGCCCCCTGCGCCTTCGCACACCTTACACCCGGCATCCGCGCAAACGCCTCGTCCAGCGCGCTCGCATTCCGTTGCAGCCGCGCATACACCGCCTCCCTCTCCGCTCGGTGCGTCTCAAACGACGCATCGCCCTCCTTCGGCGGCCGCACCATCAGGTCGACCAGGATCTGCCCCGTCGACGCAGGCTGCAGCATGTAGGTGATGAACTTGCGGATCTGGTCATGGATGGCGGGCGGGAAGCCCACGGCTTCGAAGTAGCCGCCGCGCTGGCCGCCTTCGCCGAGCATGCCCTTGGAGACGGAGTGCAGAGAGATGAGCTGAAGGCGGGTGAAGGTAGGAGAGGTGGGGTGGGAGTGCTGGAGGTGCCGGACGGCGGCTTTGACGCTCTTGAAGGTGGAGGGGGGGAAGATGTTTTCTTGGTAGACTTCGTCAGCGACGAGGAGGAGGTTGCGGTCTGCGGCGAGGGTGACGAGGGTGGTGAGGTCGGTTTGGGAAATGACGGCGCCGGTGGGGTTGCTGGGGTTGATGATGACGAGACAACGGGGGGTGATGCCGGTGGCAAGCGCGTCGTCGATGATGCTATTGAGGGTGGTGGCGGGGGGAACGCGCCAACCGTTGTCCTCGTCGAGGTGGTAGGGGATGGGAGTGAGGTCAAGGGTGACGAGCAGGGCGCGATAGACGGGGTAGAAGGGGACGGGGAGGAGGACGCCAGTGTTGTGAGCGGCGGAGCGCATGTGGCTGCCGCTGAGGAGGGTCATGGCGACGAGCATACCCTCGAAGGCGCCGCAGGTGAGGAAGATGTCGTCAGGGAAGGAGGGGAAGCCGTCGCGGGCTTGGATGTAGGCGGCCACGGACTCGCGCACGCACGGGTAGCCGTAGTTGCTGCTATAGGCACCGATGGAGCCGGTAGATTGGAGGAGGGACTCGGCACGGGAGATGGCGTCGCTGGGATAAGTCTGCGACAGCAGCTGTGCCCCGGTGTCGGTCTTGCTGAGTTCGATGAGTTTGGGGTATTGCATCAGAGAACCGATTTGGCGGGGAAAAGTCAGTGGCTTTTGACCACATCCCTGTGGGTTTCCCAGGTTGAGAGATACAACGCGCGAGAAGGGCCAGCGGTGTGAACCGCTGGCGAGGTCAGCACGTATCTTGGCTGCGAGCTCCGGGAGCTTCCCCCTAATAGCATAGTCGGCATGGAGAATTCCTGGGTTGATAGTTGAGAGGTTGAGCGGACCGGGTAAAGAATTCAAAGTGTCACTGGCGTCCATCTTGGTCGACATTGCAATGCAAAGCTGAACGGCGAATAAGCTAGGCGTTCGTCTAATCCTTCGGTGGTGTTGACAACTAAACTTCTAGGCAGTTTGGTTATCACAAGAATAGGTCTGAAATAGATATAGGTGGAGATTCGCAACCTCGCGGACTCAAGAAAAGAGTTTCTGCAGCTATCAGCTGTCATCAGGCCATGCGCAAGTTGTGCAAGATCGGAGGTCAGTAGTCAGGCCACCCGGAACCTACTGCGTGCCATTGGTTCATGTCAGCCCCAACACGGGAGATTCCGCTCGGAGGGCGCCAACGACACCCAATCGTCCAGGATTTCTGTCCTCCATACATACACAACGTAAAGACATGTTAAAATGCATTCAAAACATAGTCTCCGGAACTGAGCGCATTAACACCTCAAGAAACAACAAAACTGCCAAGGACTCACTCTCTATCCACTACTTTACTGACCTACTCAACCCTAAAATTACCAAACGGCACATGATGATTCGGCCAAGGTGTCCTCTTCGGCCATACGACACGGCACAAACGATGGGTAATGAAAACTCGTCCTAGACCCCGTGCCGGGGATATACCCACGCGTCCGTCTTCAGCGTCGGACAAGAAAACTCCGTCAACACTGCACTAACCATTTCGTGCTACGACGGGGAAGTATGATTTAACCGCCGAGGATAGGACGTTTAACACTTGGAAGCTAGACTTCAAGCTGGTTTTACTTATTTCCTCACTAACCCGCTAATACCAGTAGGGTGAGAGTTAAAAGAACTTAGGATATAGGTCCAAACCGAAGAGGAGGATGTACGGGCTTTGTGAGACAAGAAATCATTGTAGGACATGTATTAGTAGATTACCGATGGCTACTCTTTTGGATTAAGCCCGCCAGGTCGTTATCTCAGCAAGCTCAGACCCGTTCAAGCGCGCTTGTTGGCCTGGGCATGTACCTCCCACCCGGCCCACCATTGAGCGTTAAAGTTTGGGACCCACAGTACATTGGCACGGACCGTGTTTTGCGGGTCGGGGCATTTGGTGCGAAGCGCCAGTGCGGAGCACTGCGGTCAAAAACAGAGTCTGTGCTTGCAGAGATAAGTTCATTTCCAAAATGAGGACCAATTTTGGCCATCTTTATATATGGGACCAATTCTGGGCTCACTCGGCTAGAGTTGAAGCAGTTCAGCATGCTGCGGCACAGCGTGCCGAAAATGGTACTTAGCCTGAACAGAGGCGAGCAAGCCTGAGCAAATCCTGAGCAACGACTGAGCTAGGCTTGAGCACGGGTGAGCAACGTCACGTGGGGGAGTTACGAAAAATGAAATTACGTGTGCCCAGATTCGTCTCATATAACAGCCGTAACAACCTCCGCTGTCCAACCCCGGCCTCTTCTTCGCCGAGCCCCCCCGACCCTGTCTCGGCGCGCATCAAGGCACGTCCAAAGTTTTGGGTAGCACATTTTCGGTAACTAAGTCGGCCTCGGCAGCAACACCTCCAAAGTTACCGGCGGGGTGTTCCTCCCGATTCAGTGCGCCCTAGTCACATTCTGCAATGGCATCTGTTAGACGGGCATCCCCATTTTCTTATTCGGGCATCCCCCCCCACCAGGGTTAGGGTTATATATGAGCAAAAAATTTCCACGCTCCCAGTGCATGCGCGCCATTCCCCACGGTCGCAATTCTGCCACCACCAACAACCTCTCGACTTCACCCAGGTCACCTAACGCCCATAACGGTTCGTCGCATCACCCCAGTATGGTTCCAGTAGCTAATAATATGGCCAGTCTATGCCCTGAAGCCTTTTAAAGCACCAGATTCCCGTTTGCTGTTAAGCAGTCACCGAGTTCCGCAACCGCAGCGATAGCAGCTAATACAGGCACCCCCACTATCCCCGATAGCGACAGCGATAACAAGCTGTATTACTATAACGATATTAACGAAGTTTATGTAGCCGAGGAGCCTTTAAGTCACTAATCTAAGCCTCACTTTTAGCGTAAGGGCTTAGTTTAACTTTTATATAAGGCCTTAAGCGTTGTGAAAGGTCTTATACTAATTAATCTACACGTCGATATACCTTTAGAACTACCGTAGTTTAATTCCAGCTCCGATAACGACTCTAATAACGACTCCACACACAGCCAAGGCGATAATTTAAGTAATAATTACTTTACTAATAAGGACTAAGCTATCCCTAACCCCCTAGAGACAATCATAACAAGTATAATTAAAGGCCTATAGACTACTGTAAACATTTAGGTAAAGGATAAAGGCTTTACCGTTATTAGAAGGCACAGCCAAATAAAGAAGAACGGCTCTTATACTTGATATACCTTAGAATGTAACTAGTTTAGCTAGTTAAAAAAGTCTGAAAACGCTAGATTACGTGCTTTAAACTCTTAAAAATGTGGCTACACTTAGATAGCTAACGCTGTTTAGTTAACTAACAGATAGTTATTCTAAATCTATAAAGACCAAGTTTACCAGACTTATAATTACAGTCCCTCTCTTAAGACTATAGCTTATCCTTAACACTGTAAGGTCTTTAAGGAGATCCTTTAGGTTATTACTAACACTTTTATTCACCCTAGTATCTGTACGAGAGATGTAGGTAGCCTTATCACCTCTTAGTTCCTAGAAAGCACCTTTATTAACTTAGACATTTATAACGCCAGGTTATTACTTTATTAATAAAGGTTAAATAATCGCTTAGGTATAGTAACAGTTATTAAAGATTTTAACAAGCTTAAGATATTATATATTACTAAATAGTAAGATAAGAAGAAGGAAGACTTTATTAATATCGTTTTTATATATCCTCTCCTCCTCTCTTTAACGGTATCATCGTAAAAGGTTACATACGTAAATATAATATACAGTATAAATATCTTCAGCTATCTTTTATTTTAAGTTATAGGATTAATAAACTGTAATATTACGTTTACGTTTATCTTCAGCTTTATTAATAATAAGAAAGAGGAAACGTTTAACTTCCTCCTTAATGGTATAAAGCAGCTTTAAGTAAAAATAAAGATCCTTAAACCTTTAATATTTATAATAAATTACTGTATAGAGATAAAGTTATTAATTACTATTACGTTTCTTAAAGCCTAGTAATAGCTTTATATCTTCTATATTATTATAAATATACTTTATAACGCCAAAAAGAAGTGGAGGAAACATTTTAAGGCTTATATTAAGGCTAACTTTAATAATAAGGAGTTTAATAAAGATATTACAACCTGCACCCGACACAGGCCTTGAGAGGACTGGCGCGGGTTAAGACAGAACGTATGGCAGGACGCTAACAGGTAAGGGGCGTTCCGAAGACGGCTTGTTAAGCTAACACTCCTAGACGGGGGGTTTAATGTCACTGTAAGTCGCTGTCACTATAATACACAGAGGTGAGTCTGGACAGTAGGACATAAATGAATAATTAAATACTAGCGTGAGGAACCAGAGTCCCTCACGGTAGTTATAGGCATAACCATGGCTATTTATACTAACTAATTAGGAGGTACTTCGTACCTTGCTTATAGTGCTATAAGTGCTTATTATGCAAGCACTTTACATTATATAAGCGTTCTGCTCGTAAGGTTTCTCCTACTCGCGATGCGAGCACTTAACATGCCGCAAGCAGCACCTTATTAGTTATAAGGGCTTTGGGTCTTTACACCCCTGGCCCAGTGCACCTGGACGGTGTACACCGTCTTTCCACACTGTTCCTTCTGCGGGGGATTCATTGGGCCGCCCCGGCCTAAGTGACGGCCTGCAGGGTCGTTATAAAAGATAAAGATATATTTTTTACATTTAAGCTTAACACCTTAACCAGGATTTAAAAGAATAAGGAGGATAATAATAAGGCTTAGAATATAAAGGTTAAATTTACAACTACCCTTATTCCTTATAACCCTTATAACGTTAAGGCGATATTTAAGGAGATAGTATGACGACCCTGCAGGCTGTCACTTAGGCCGGAGCGGCCTGACAAATCCCCCGTAGAAGGAATAGTGTGAAGGACGGCGCACACCGTCTGGGCGCACTGGGCTAGGGGTGTAAAGACCCGAAGCCCTTACGACTAATGAGGTGCTGCTCGCAGCATACCAAGTGCTCGCATCGCAAGCAGAAGAAACCTTACAAGTAAAACGCTCGCGTGGTGCAAAGTGCTCGCATAACAAGCACTCTTAACACTATAAGCAAGGGACAAAGTACCCCCTAGTTAGTTAGTATAAATAGCCATGGTTGTGCCCATAACTACCGTGAGGGACTCTAGTTCCTCACGCTAGTATTTAATTATTCATTTATGTCCTACTGTTTAGACTCACCTCTGTGCATTATAGTGACAGTAACTTATAGTGACATTAAACCCCCGTCTAGGAGTGCTAGCTTAACAAGCCGTCTTTAGAACACCCCTTACCTGTTAGCGTCCTGCCATACGTTCTGTCTTAACCCGCGCCAGTCCTCTCGAGGCCTGTGTCGGGTGCAGGTCGTAATAGATAGTCTATACTGAGAATAAAGATCTGTTTTTTAAAGCTTAAGTTACCTTAAAAGTAGAGTTCTCAGACTAACTTATAATCCTTTATTATATTTAAAAACAGTAGTTTCCTCTCTGTAAGCAGTAAGTTAGTTATTATATTAAGCGGTATTGTAATTTCAGAGCCAAAGTTACCTTATTAACTAAGTTAACTAACCTTAACGCTAAAAGCTACTTTATTAACAGTTACACCTTTACCTTCCACCTTATTAACGCCCTCTAGGCCTTAACACTACGTTAGGTAAAGAAGTGGAAGGATAAATAAGCTGATAAAGGTATTAAAATACACTTAGATTACATTAAGTGTAATTATCTCAGTTCCTTATTAATAAGGGTATTATATAAAGCCTTAAAGTTAATTAATTGTAAGTATTGGTATATAATAGTAACGTTTATAACGAAGACTTAGCTAGCTAAACCCTTAAGCCCTTATCAGCCAGAATGTACAGTATCCTTATAGTATAGAATTTTATACCATTATATTATCTACACTTAGCTTATTAATAAGAAGCGTATTTGCCTTTAAAGCGTTTTACCTTGCTAGCACCTTACACCCAGTCTTATAAGTAACCATTATCTATATTACTAACGTTTCTAACAGTCTTAAGATAAGGAAGACCCCTACTTACAAATTCGTAATCCTAAGGTAGCAGAGAAGTGGTGAGGAAGACCACGTAATAATCGTACTGTAATGCCCCTTAAGTTTACAGTTACACAGACTATATTACGGATATTAGCGGTATCGTAAAAGGCTACCCTTAAGGCTTTACGTAAACAGTAACTAAGAAAGACCTACCCTAGGCCTCTATACGGTAACTTAGCACGTATATAACCCGATATACGTTGTTAGCTGTCAGCCTAGGAGCTTAAACCTTCCTTAAGCCTTAAGAGGTAGCCTCACCGTTACTGTAAGCTAAGTGCTAAGTTAGAAGAAAAGGCAGAGCCCCTAACGCCTTAACCCTGAAGAACTGTTCTGCGTAGCTACTTACACCCACGCCCTTTATTACTTATAACTATAAAGTTAAGAAAGCGGGTTACCGCGGGCAACTCCACTAACAAACAGGTGGGAGAATTAGGTCTGAGCCTTGAAAGGCCTGTTAAGAAGACTAGGAGTAGCCGTACGGTGAAACTGACGGAGAAAGTAAGGGGTGCGAAATGATGGAACAATCAAGACTGGAAACGCGATTTCTAAGCCTTTTGCCGTGTTACCGGTATTACTACTAGTTAATCTCTAGCCTCTTAGCCTTATAGTGTGCCGAGGCCACTGAACAGAGTGTTAAGAAGCATGTAGATTATAGTTCGGTATTAATAATAGGTGTAGATTACTGTAAAGAAAGATATCAATTCGGTTTTGCAATGCTGTAAGTCATCGAGATGCGTGGAAGACACGGCATGTTTTTTTGCTCATATATAACCCTAACCCTGGTGGGGGGGGGATGCCCGAATAAGAAAATGGGGATGCCCGTCTAATAGATGCCTTCTGCAATAACATCCGCCGCCCTCGCCGCAACGGCGTACAACGTAGACATCATGTGCGCCGTCACCTGGAACGGGAGAATGCCCGCATCGACGACATGTAGCTTCTTAGTTCCATACACCCTGGCAGACGTTAGCTTCACTGCCTGCCCTTCGTGACGCACCAGAGACCGAACACGTACCGCAGCTCGTGATCCACGACGCCCCCGAGATCCCGCCGCATCATAGCCGTCGCACCCACCCAATGACTTGCCCCAAATGCCGTCTTCCGATACCACGCGAGATACTCCGCATCTGTGCCGTTGGGCCCGATGGGCGGATCGTAATAAGGGTCGGCGATTACCTTCTTGAAAGGCGCCGACGAAAACACAGCGCGCGATGCCCTTGCGATGGAAACAGCGACTGCTGCGTCAAAGGGATCTTCAAGGAGCCGCGGGGTGATAATCGGGTGATCGAGCGGATTGGAGGAGTTTATATGTACATGGCCGCGAGACAGAGGCATCATCGGCCAGAAGGCGGCGAAGAGGGTCGGGCTGGCGCCGTCGACGATGAACTCGGCAGCGGGAACTAGAAGTCATCATCAGTGAAACTCTTCATCCTAAAAAAACCGTTCCTTGGGGTTGTGACTAACGCCGATGCGTTGTTAGCAGGTCAATCGTGGTGTTTAGTACCGCCTCGGCGCCGCGGATGTTGACAGCTGCTCCGGTCTCGACCAGGCTCTGGGCGCGAGCGCGAAGATATATCGCTGAGGTTATTTCCGCCACCTTAGCTGCCGCACTCACGGGCCAGAGCTCCTCCATGTTAACGAGAGAGATTTCGGGAGCGAAGAGACCGCCTTTGTCAACGATGGAGCTGTCATTTTGATACACAGGCGACACGAGAGCGTACGTCGCAGTTCCTGGCTGATCCTGTCCCAGAAGTCAGCCCACACTAACCTCCTGCACGACGTCCCCAGATGACTTGCGTTGAGATTCGCGCCTACACCTGGCAGATCCACTAAGCATTTGATCCCTGCCCTCTTCAGCATTTCAGGGTTGCCGACCCCGGACCGCTCCAGAATGGGGGCTGATGCCAGCGAGCCGGCTGAAAGAATCACACCCTTTGAAGCGTATGCGTCAAAGGCTTTGGTCGACGAGCTGCTACTGTCAGTGGGAATAAACGAGACCCTTGGGCAGAAGTGTCCTTTCCAAACAACACTTTGTTAACTTTGTGAGTTGCCAGCACAGTCAAGCTTGCGCGCTGCTGGCTAGGAGCCCAAAGGTAGCCGTCTGCTGCCGATGACCGCCGGTTTGTACCTGTCGTTGGATCGTACCAGATGGTGTAGAGGGTCGACGCCGAGCCTACCCCTGATCTATCGGACAGGTCATCGCCGACCGCAAGCCCGGGAAACACCTGAGGGAGAGCTGCCTTGAAGAGGGCCAAAGCCGTCGGGATGCGCAACGGGGTCTGCAAAAAGTTTAGCGATGGAAGTAACCGAGCAGGGTAGAAGACGAACTCTGAAGGAAGTGTTGACGAATCCATGGTAGCCATGCACATCTGAGTCCCAGCCTGCTCCCTGTGCAACCTGCGCAGCATCAGGCGGGATATTCGTTTCAGCTGCTACCATATATGGCTCAAGGCTGTCCCAGTTCCACCCTGGGTTACCAAGCTCCTCGAGCTTGTCCAACTCCGCCTTCGTCGGACGGTACCACACCATGCCGTTGACTAGATAATTAATGTTAGCTCACAGACTCGTCATACTCTTACGGGACGGACCTACTCGATGTGCCACCTCCAATGCACGCGCCACTGTCAACCTTCCACGGCAATAGCTTTCCATCATTGCCATGAGCAGGATACTTCCAGTTACAGGTGTCCGAGCCGAATTTGCGGCCCTCCGCATCCCAGATCTCGGGGTTCCAAGACGCGTCGGTTCCAGCCTCGATGATGAGCACAGAATAACCCCTTGCGCTGAGTTTGTTGCCCACCACGAGGCCGCTCAGGCCAGCGCCGGCGACGATGTAGTCGAAGATATGCCCCGCCGCAACGGATGAGTCGTTTGTTACAACCGTGCATGAGGACACTGATGCATAGAGGCAGAGGAACGACGCCAGGACGGGCCACAACAAGCCGGAGGACATCATGATGGTCTACAAACTTGATGGCGACTCGGTTCAACGAACTGTCTCGTCGTTCTACTGAGGGGTAGATCGCGCCCCACCGAGGTTTGTGGCATCCAATAGGGGGTTTTCTACCGTTTCATCACAGACGCCGCTCGACGGAGACTCCCGAGACGCCTTCAAAGATGATCCATCCCCGCACACTACGCAAAGCGGCTCATTGGGACCATTGTTCATTTATCCTTCAACCTACCAAACTTGAGCGTCCGAAATACTCAATCAGGCCTCCGAAAAAGCGCGCCAAGTAATCATACTCTCCGGATCAATCGCTCGCTTAGTGAGAGAAGTGGCTGTCTGCCCAAGCTGGCTACCGAGTGCACCTAGCGCCCGCTGGCGCGGCGCAGACCAAACAAAACGCCCAAGACCCAGCCCAATCGACACTTTTGGCTAGCGCCATATGTATGCCGACCGGTTGAGACGCTGAATGGACAAGCTGAGGCTGAGACCTTCCGCCAGAACCGACCACCAGCTAGAGCTGCCCTAGACCTCAAAGCATCATCGAAGAACGAGAACGAGCGCGAACAACACAGAGTCGCACTCTGGGTAGCAATTCTAACCAAGGATCCCGTGCGCTTACGATTCAATCCATGCATGGCCCCGATCGGCATTCTCACAGCCATCATCTCCACCATTCGAGTTTCCGAAGATATAGCTTCGAATCCTCTCCAGACATGGACTTCGTCGAGGAAAGAATTGGACGAGAAATTTGAGACTTGCGCCTTTTTTGCTGTCTTAGCTGTGGTGATCGGATATCTCATGCAGTTCATCGGCCTCTGAGGCATGAAGGCCTGGGTTTCTCTCGCACAGCTAGGCATAAAATGTGACACGAACCACATGCGACGACTTTGTGGCTGGAATTCCACACAAAAACTAAGGCCCGTTGCCGCAGATTCGGCAAGCATGGTGGGCCAGCAAGAAAACCAGCCGGTCAAGCTTCGAGTCCAGATTACACCAGCTTGAGGTTCACTCCTGGACTTTTGCGCCCAGGAGCTCTTCTCTCATCGGAGGACATGCTCTCCAGATTACTACAGACCGCGGAGGCCTACCGGAAGGCGTCGGAATGGGACAGCGCAGATAATGTTGCGATGGGCATGTGCGCAGTATGCTCCAAGTCGCGGCGAGGGTAACACAGCGGCAACACCAGGCAACCCAGACCTCACAGCACATCCGCTAAACGACGATCACGATGCGACTCCGATTCGACTTCGATACCGACTCGACTTCGACACCGTCGGCACCCTCGGGGGCTGGAAGAACTGACGGGGTTGCAAACCTCGCTAGTCTCTTCCCTGCGCTGCCATCCTCTTCCAGGCGGACGGAGCTCTGGTGTGGAGGGATCGAGGATCTCACTCAGCCTCCGGCAGCAGTCTGAGCGCTTATTAGGAACACAAGCGTCGAGACCAAAACCACAGAGACATCACAACCTCTCTCGGTCTTTGGCTGGGCGTGGGTTGGCTGACCCCGCGCTGCCAAAATAAGGGGGCCTGGAACGTTTGCATCGGCTGCCTTGTGTGTCGAGTCGCGCGGCTCTGCAGATCGCTACCCGCGAGAGGAGTGCAAATGAAAAGGTGGCTCTCGTGCTGGCAGAGGCGCGTAGGCAGGGAACACTAGGAAACCGCGCTCGGAGTCAGTTGGATGGGCTTTCAGTTGTTATAACTGCCGTGTTGTTACGTGGCTGTACACTGAGGATCTACAGACTGATGTTATGAAGGTTCTGGGGGACAGTCGACGCTACCAACTGAGAGCTGGGGGATCAGTATTATTATACGGTACGTCAGTTTCGTATCACACCCTTGGCTCTTGGTACTAGGAAAACACTGGGTTTGTCGCCTCGGAGAGTTCCGCGCTGCTTTCCTTGTAGATGCAACAGGTGTTGATCCAGGCGTACTTAAGTCCGTCTGGCCCGGCGAGGGGCATGTGCTTTCCAGCTTTGTGTACCCTTACATTTTGCAGGTGTCACCTCCCTGGATGTCTTGAAAGGACAGCTTCGTCTCCCCACCGGTGGGAAAGGATGACGTATGGAGGGAAATCATAATCTGCAAAATACTCGAGCTTGTCCATGCCCAGCTGTGACGGGCCAGTAAGGTAAGGCCCATTACTAGTAGCAGAATCTATTGTGATTTTTATAAAGAGAGAAGAGATACAGTAAAGTGGTTCTTAGGGGGGGCTTGTATATAAAGGGAGCAGCCCTCTCACGGGGGCCGACCCGGCTCCCTGGGGCAGGTTCTTGGTTTACAGCCAAGGCTAACCCTGAATGGCCTTAGCCCCGTAGCACCAACTTGGCAAAGACGTTTCGATGGAGAAACGATCCTACCGTCTCTCCTATGATGATGCTCTTTAGAGTTTCACCGGCCAAAACGTGTAGAAAAAGGAACGGAAGCGAACTTCTGTCGTGATACTTGGAGTTTTTATGAAGGCGGTCTGGGATTCTTCCTTCGGTTGGGCGCCCAAACACCTACCCAGAAAGGCCATTCCACATATGCATTCAAATAAGATGCTATGTGGTGGAATGGCCGCTCATGCCGCTCCATTGAATACATCGGGGACTTAGTCGAGTTCCTCCTCCTGCGAATATGACGGGTAGAGGATCGGATAACTCGCAAGTTTGAAGAAGGCCACGATAATGAAGACCAAGCATATGGTTGGAATGACCCATGGTGTTGTGATAAACCTCGCCCCAGCATCATGTCTAGACATGCTTGCCAGTAGCATGAGACCAATACCAAGGATGATGTTGACGGTAATGGCAACCCGAGACCTGGGGATTTTGTAGCCATGGTGCGACTCGGAGGGGGGGCGGAGATGATGTGGCACTTCGGAGGGGGAGAGGAGGTGAAGTATCATAATGAAAATCAAGGCTCCTCCAGCGGCGCAGAATACGTAAATGTACTATAGCGTGTAAGTATACCGTGTTGAAAAACTCCAGCAGGCGGAGATAGGAGGAGGATGCCAAGCTCACCACCAAACTAAACTTGTCGGATACATCTTCGAGGGCATGGCCTTTATACGTCGAAGGGTCATCCGGCCAGCCGCCACCGTCAATCTCTTCTATCTTGAAGTTCACGAGGACGGAATTAAGAACTGTCAGCTGTAAAGACCGGAGGGCCCTGGTGACATTCTGATACATCGAGTCGGCCTCAATGTTCCCAGGGACTGTCGTCCAAAAGCTTTCCGGTGTCATTCCAATAACTGCAAGCAGTGCCTCTGCACGAAGGAACGTGGCGAAATGTTCCGGGTGGTAGAGCTCCCAGACCGAGTTGACGGTGCCATTCAGGTTATTGACTATGCTTCTCGTGATTGAGGTTCCGCTGTTTCCCCTAGTGGCCAGGAAGGTGGCGTAGAATTCGTCACTCAAATAGCTTATGAGCTCCATCAGCTTCAACCATACAAGAAGCTGTACAGTGCCCTCTATAAGCAGCATTAGAGCGAGGTGAAAAGGAAAATGACAAAGACTCCAGACGTAGAGGTTGAGGGACTTTATGCCAAACCGGCTCGGCTTATAGGTCGCCCATTCGAGATAGAGCTGGGAGATAGCGTAGATAAGAGTAACAATGGCGGTAAGAACCCCGATAGTTGAAGACGCTGCAGGGCAGAAAGTGTTAGCAAGCGTTATCATTTAATAGAAGGGTTGAGCACGAACTTACTCCACGAGTAAACATTTTTAACAACTGTGCTCACGTGCTCCGCTATGATGATGATACTTGTGCCGAGGACGAGGAGGGTGATAGTCGTCATACGATCAGCGAGGGCGGAAATTGGAACGCCGTGGTCTCTGTAGATGCGTGAGACGGCGAATATCATCGTTGTCTCAAAATAGCCAACAATATACCAAGCGATATAGGCTAGGCTGTTAGAGTTATCACTAAATAAGAACGATATGCCGAGGTAGATTATAGCGGCAGTGAGGTGGCACGCGCACATGATAATGAACGCGCGCCAGCTTGACTTTGGCCTGTTGAGCATAGCGAGGCCGTACTGCATCCCTAAGACAGCCCGGGATACGGCAAGGATGATGGCTGTACCATTAGCCGGAGTTCTGGACTTGCGAGAAGAGTAGGACATACAAAGACCCCGGAACGTGCCTATTACTTGGTTCGTCGGGTCGAACTCCGGCGCGACAACACAAGCCCCAACTATGGTGCCAACGCGGATAGCGTACAGAATCATCTCTAGAGCGTGGTGAATAGATACGTTCAGGCTAGCGAGTGAGAGGAACACGTACCCGTAATGCTAGCAACCATAAAACGAACATCATAAAGCATCCCAGTGAGCCAGATGAACCACACAATACTGAAGATGGGATAACAGGTCAGCAGCTTGGTCATATGGGTTTGACGGCATCCGAGGCTCTGACCTGAAATATCCGATATACGCTACCAGGCGCTCAACTGTTGTAATCTCGTGAAAGGTAGTGAAGGCTACCAGGCTTGCGACGAAGAATATATCGTAGAGAAACTGTAGCAACGTTAAGCATGACGCCCTGAGCGGCGGAGGTCTAGGCGCGTAGAGACATACAGTGAGACTCTGCCTCTGAAGATTGCTATTTTGTTAGCTGGTTTAGGGTCATGGCGTGTGGGGTTCTTGTGTTCTGACGGACTAGGCGGGGTTCTTGGCCAGCTTCGCGGGGCGTGACGCCTCGGGCTGCGATCCAAAGGGAGCGCGCGAATTTTGATGGACGCCGAATCCAAGCATTATCATGGCGCCACGGAGGCGTCCGCGAATCTAGGTCACGGCCGTGAAGACTAGACGCTTCTATATTGTCCTCAATGTTTCGAGCGCCGCTATTACAATAATCAGTCAGTCAGATGGTCTCAAAGACGAGTTCCCGCTCGAGCATTACTCGGTTCGTTCGGCCATTTCGACCGTCTGCTTCGAAGCCCACCAGGGCTAACTAGAGGCAACTGTTCTGTGTGTGGGTATAGACTCAGGACGAGCGCGCGTGTAAAATTGACCCTGCGAAGCTCTTTTTGGGAAACAAATAGCCTCAAATTAGTTGTTGATGCTAGGAAGATGTATCTCCAGCTTCACCACGTCTACCACAACAAATTTGCAAGCAACTAAGCCTAACTAGGCTGCGAAAGGGGAGATGGTGCCGAGTCCTTGTAGCCCCTCATCAGCTTCCCCTGAGGGGTTTAGCGCAAACACTCTGAGGATTCTGAACCAATGATTAACCGCCTAAAAATGTGCATGGGCGACAGCGGCCCCCTGCCACAGGACGAGAAGGGCGTTTGCTGCTGCCGACGTGGAGGTCTCGTAGCCAGTGACTCCTGGTTCATGGAGAGGGGAAGTTTGGTGGGCGCACATCACTTTCTTTGCCTTCAATCCCCCTCTCCGATTCTCACGCACTGGGCTCTCGAGCTATTTCTCCATCTTTATTTTCGAACCACAAACACGCCTCTAGCCCAAAATGGCGGATCCGGCCACAATTATAGGTCTTGCTTCAAGTATTATAACCTTTATCGATTTTGGCATCAAAGCAGTCCGCCTGGCGAGGTCGGTCCATGGCGCAACGGCAGAAGTGCGCGAGCTTGATCTCATCGCCGAGGACGTTCAAGCCCTGAGCTCCGACGTCCTCCGTAAAAGATCGAACGTGAGAAAGTTATCCGAGGAAGAACAGCGTATCGTCTCCATTGCGACTGAATGCCAACTGTTGGCAATTGAGCTGCGCAAGCTTCTTGCAACGCTGAAAATGCGAGATGGGGCATGGTCGAAGAAAGTGGAGAGTGGCCGCGTTCTCTTCCAGACACTGAAGAAGAAGGGCGAAATTGAGGACCTATGGCAGCGGTTAAACAAGCTCGATGTCAGACTAAGGGACAGTGTACGCGGGTTACTCCAAAGGTCGGTGTTTCAGTTTTGTATCCTAATAATGGTATTAAGCCGTGGAAAAAAGTGCACCTGAAGACCTGCCCCGACCCAGGCTACAATGCGCCCTCATTTTACTAACCTTACCGTAGGGACCGCGACTCAACCATCTCGGTCGAGCTCAGAGCTCTTCGACAGCTACAGCGAGACTTCGGCATCAACTTTGGCGCTACACTTGACCGCATCCAAAGCGACATCCTCCAGCTGACCGGGCAGCAGGCTGTTGTTGCATTGGAAGTTGAGCAACTAGCCCGCCTGAAGGGTTGCCTTGATTCGTTTGAGGCGGAGCGTGTCCTGCGCAGACGGCAATCCGCCCTCATCCAAAGCCTATACTTTCCGGAAATACGCCGTCGCTGGGAGCAGGTACCAAATGCCGATAATCTCACCAATGCCTGGTTGTTCGACCGAACCAAGACAACATTTCTGGACTGGCTGGAGTCGGGAAGCGGCATCTATTGGATTACTGGCAAGGTATGTGTTATCTAGCCACCTGGTCAAACCCCCC
>Ga0247758_1000441_pt1 | contig 36941 bp, 36 predicted proteins | sample UWRJL156409C4_FD_180950 | JGI IMG/M metagenome (GOLD analysis project Ga0247758, IMG submission 180950) | Plant litter microbial communities from Arlington Agricultural Research Station in Wisconsin, United States - UWRJ-L156-409C-4 | ecosystem: Environmental > Terrestrial > Plant litter >...
ATCTTGTCCTTGTCGCCTCCTTCGCCCACCTTCTTCACGAAAAAGGCCTCCGAGTAGCCTGTCGGAGCGAAACCCAGCCGCTGAAAGGTTTTCTTCCCTGCCGGTGTAGCAGTGAGAGCTATTCCCGCCGTTAAATCCCAGCCTCTCTGTCATTGAAAAACATCATGGGGAGGGACGTATTTAGGGAGGATCACCCACCCGACAAGCCAACAACCTTCCACTGCCTCTTCAACAATGCCCGATGAACAACCTCATTCACCGCAAACTCCGCGAACCCTCCCTTCCTAGCACCCGATGATGGCAACACATCATTTTCGGGGAACCGCTCAATATGAAAGACATGTAGCCCCACCTCCTCTTCGCCCGCAACCCCCCGGCCTCTTGGGAACGCCACATCCGGATCAATATCCGTCTCCTTGAGAGCCCCGCAAAGGAGGTCATCCCAATGGGGGCGCCGAATGGGCAAGGCGATCACGACGCCTATTGGCGACGATGTGCCATCTCGCCGGAAGCAGATCGATAAATCGGGACATGCATTGACCCAGCTTTGTAAGTGCGCGAAGGTCAGTGGCGCGGGATACATGTCCTGGTCTGAGGCGTATACGGACTGCAAGACGTCATCGCCAATACGGCCCCGCAGGGTTGCGTCGAAGTTGGGGTGGGAGGTCATGGTTGAGTCGGGTGGAGAGGGGAGGTTGAGAAAGAGAGCAGCGCAGGGAAGCGGCAAGTAAGATGAAGTGGAGCGGCCATTAGTACTAGGTCTAGCCAATGAGCGCATGCCACCCAACCCAAGGTGCTTTATCATGGCAGCCAGCTATCGCCGTTGCTCATCACTCCAGTACTCGTTCCGGATATTCCAGAACTCAAGTAACAGGGTCGGTCTCGGGGCCTGTATTTCAAGCAGACCCAAAAGTTATCATCCCCGCCAGCTGCACATGTCTTGTTGTTCGAAACTGCACGGGTCCCAATTCACTTCGTACCATCAAAATCAAATCAATTCAATTGAGAATGTCTCGTTGCACTTTGACCTCCGTCTCATTTGCACTATGATCCTACATACAACCCTAGCCGCACTGCCTATATTTTGATATAGAAGATTATGCGCTTTTTTGAGAGGCCTTCCTGCATCTTGAAGAGGCCTATTCCAATGCAGTCAAAGCCTCTCATCATGCGGGCAAGGCCTGTTGTGTAGTAGCCTAGGCCTGGTAGTCCTAGCCGTAGGGTTGCGAATGGGACTGAGCACGCCTGAGATGATAGTGCGAGTGAGACGGAGGCCACAGTGCGCAGAGACGTTCTTAAATAAAAACCGTTTGTCCTCGAGAATGCCCCAGAGTATCACCGTCATCTTTCTCGCAAGTGCTAGTTTAATAAGAAATTCAGACTTTTTTTATTCATTTACGAGGAGGTTCCCAAGTCTCTTCAGAGGAATTACCATCAATGCGAGTCATTGATACCTATAACAGCAGCCCATTGAACAAACTGACATATTCGGGTCACAGCACTGGGTACACATGGAGGCGTACCCATCACCAAAAGCCGGGGTTCGAGTTAGTTAGATGGCGACTAGATATGAGCCAGGTAAGCTACTGCCAGGCGACGTCGAGAATCATGCGAAAAATGCGACCTGCGATATTTACTTCCGTGTTGATGGTAATCCTGGCGGCGCTCGCCGCCCCGGCTAGCGGTACCTTGCGGGCCCCGCCGAGCAGGTCCATCGGTCTCCGCCAAGTCGTCACGGGCCCCTGAGTCCGCCGCCCACCGAAGACCAGACGAAGGCCCGCTTTGACAGGTTTGCGGACGCCTTCTTAGTCACAAGAGCTTGGCTCAGGCGTTTTCGTATATTTCGTCCACTTACATCGTAAGAGACCTGATCTTATTCATCCAGCGTCTGCGTGCGGGTTGGCGAAACTACCCGCTGACTCCGTAATAGCAACACAAGCCCTGTGCCAAGAACCGCCCGAACTTTTCCCTCGACATTCTGGGCTCCATCACAAGGGATGGGGAATGAATTCCGTGTTTCTGACGGAACAGATTCCGGATTTCTGAAAGGCGGAAATGCTTGGAAATGTGGGGATTTCGAGCCCCACACCTTGTTGCTCTGCCTGTCCCATCTAGCCAACCGCTACCATCATGAACTAGTAGTAGATGACCACAGAGGGGATTGTAACTAGCTAAAATACAAAGTCAGCGCCTTCCGGGAGATTGTAGACAGATATAAATTCGAAGCCGGATACATCACCGAGCACGTAGTCCCGAGCGCACTGATCCGTCGGAACGTTGTCGCCGACTCCCGGGCCAGAGTAGAGTGGAGTGCGAATTGTTCCCCGGTGAAAAAGGCGAGAGCTAAGGGTCGCGGGTTGCAACAGTAGGATGAGGGAGAAGTATATCCCACGCGGTAGCGAATCTGCTGTGTCATTGGTCAATATCGGTCCTTAGATCATCGGGAGTGTAGGTGGCGAAATAGCACCGATGTCGTAATGGCGGGATATCTCCGAGATCCTCGGCGCCATTACTTCCAGGGAGGGTGTCCGTCTCCGAGCAAAGGATTGATACTGAAGCCAGGCAGCTCAAATCGTCGGTTAACGACGGTTCTAATCACCATCGATCTGAATTGAACGTGGTTCTATCGACGTCAGCGTTATTTCCACCAGTCCCTTGAACCGCTGCCGGGTTAGGGTTGCATCGGTCTCAAGGGGTCTGTGCTACCGATCGTTACCCCTGGCTGGGGCAGGGGGGGGGCGAGAGAGGCGGGGTAAAGGGTCCACCATCTGCGAACTGCCCGCCATCCATTGTTGCCCCTCTTTCCACTTCGCGCGTTTGTTGAGAGGACGGAGTCGTCGTCATTGATAATATTGGCATCAGTAATGGGTTTTGGGAGCTGGAAAGGCCTCTGTAGCTGCCGAGAGAACAACAGAAGGATGGGCTTGGATGAGCATTAAAAAGGAGAGAAGCGGGATCCGGCGTGGTCTGATAACGTTTGGGAGATGGCCGGGAGCCGGTCCAAACGGATGTCGCCAAGCTCCGGTGAAGCACATTCACGCTTCCAAACGGTTCCAGAGACGAGCGGATTTGAATCGGCAGCGCGCTCATTGGGTTGGCCACCCCCACCCGCTTTCGCCCGAACCTCCGAGCTCTCACGGCAGGACAAAGGTGACGTATCGGCGGGTACCTCATCCCCGGCGTTGGAGCAGCGTGGCGAAAGGTAGATTGGATATCGCGTTACTACACCAACTTTGGGTACCCAGGCAACCAGGCAGAGCCGGAGGGGTTGCACCCGTCCGTTTGTAGTCGGTGTTAGGAGGCACAACCACTGCGGGGTTGTATGGCGCGATGTGATGCCTCGGGCAGTCGGATAAGAAGGCGCTGTGGGGTAATCCTCTCGAGCTCTCTTTCTCGTGGCACCTTCCCTCTCTTTCTCCCTCCTCAAACACAAACATCCCGCCGAGCGATTGCGAGTTTTATCTTCCCACAATCACCATTCCCTCATCACACCCCTCCAAGCTCAGGAAGTGATCCTTAAAGCCGACATCATGGGCGAATGTCCCGTGCAGCACTCCAACGTCGGCGGCGGCGGCACCAAGAACCGCGACTGGTGGCCCAGTCAGCTCCGTCTCAACATCCTCCGCCAGCATACCGACGTTACCAACCCCTACGACAAGGGCTTCAACTATGCCGAAGCCTTCAAGAGCCTCGACTATGAGGCCCTCAAGAAGGACATCAACGCCGTCATGACCGACTCGCAGGACTGGTGGCCGGCCGATTTTGGTCACTACGGCGGCTTCTTCATCCGCATGGCATGGCACAGCGCCGGCACCTACCGTGTCTTCGACGGCCGTGGTGGCGGTGGTCAAGGTCAGCAGCGGTTCGCACCCCTCAACAGCTGGCCCGACAATGTTAGTCTCGACAAGGCCCGCCGCCTCCTCTGGCCCGTCAAGCAGAAGTACGGTGACAAGATCTCTTGGGCTGATCTGATCCTCCTGACTGGCAACGTTGCTCTCGAGTCCATGGGCTTCAAGCCGTTCGGCTTTGCCGGCGGTCGCCCGGACACCTGGGAGGCCGATGAGGCTGCCTATTGGGGTGGTGAGCAGACGTGGTTGGGCAACGACGTCCGCTACGCCAGCGGCAACCCTGGCCTTGCTGGGGAGGGCGTTGTTAGCGGCGACGAGCACAAGAAGGCCCACTCCGACATCCACACCCGCGAGCTGGAGACGCCGCTGGCGGCCGTCCACATGGGTCTGATTTACGTCAACCCTGAAGGCCCCGACGGTATCCCCGACCCCGCTGCTTCTGCCAGGGATATCCGCGTCACCTTCGGCCGCATGGCCATGAATGACGAAGAGACCGTCGCCCTGATTGCCGGTGGCCACACGTTCGGCAAGACACACGGCGCGGCCTCGGCCGACAACGTTGGCAAGGAGCCTGAGGCAGCCCCCATCGAGGCACAGGGCTTCGGGTGGGAGAACAAGCACGGTACCGGCAAGGGCCCCGATACCATCACCAGCGGTCTCGAGGTCACCTGGACCAGCACTCCCGTGAAGTGGAGCCACAGCTACTTCACCTACCTCTTCAAGTACGAGTGGGAGCTTACTAAGAGCCCTGCTGGTGCCAACCAATGGGTGGCCAAGAACGCCGAGCCTATTATCCCAAATGCCTTCGATGCCAGCAAGAAGCAACTCCCTACCATGTTGACCTCCGATCTTGCTCTCCGCTTCGACCCCGAGTACGAGAAGATTGCCCGCCGTTTCCTCGAGAACGAGGAGGAGTTCAAGACTGTCTTCGCAAAGGCGTGGTTCAAGCTTTTGCACCGTGACCTCGGCCCCCGGTCTCGCTGGCTCGGCCCTGAGATCCCGTCCGAGGTGCTCAACTGGGAGGATGCCGTTCCCCCGGCCGACCACCCCCTGATCGACGAGAGCGATATTGCCGCCATCAAGAGGGAGATCCTGGCGACTGGCGTTGCGCCATCGAAGCTAATCTCTACCGCCTTCGCATCCGCTTCCAGCTTCCGTGGAAGCGACAAGCGTGGTGGTGCGAACGGTGCCCGGATCCGACTTGCCCCCCAGAAGGACTGGAAGGTCAACAATCCTGCACAGCTTGCCGAAGTTCTCAAGGCGCTCGAGGACGTCCAGAGCAGGTTCAACGCTTCGGCCTCTGGCGGAAAGAAGGTCTCTCTTGCCGATCTCATCGTGCTCGCTGGTGTTGCCGCCCTCGAGCAGGCTGCCGGTGCCCCGGTCCCTTTCACACCTGGTCGCACCGATGCCACGCAAGAACAGACCGATCTCGAGTCCTTCTCTCACCTGGAGCCGTACGCTGACGGTTTCCGCAACTACGGCAAGGGCACTGGCCGCGTGCGGACTGAGCAGTATCTGGTTGACAGGGCGCACCTCCTTACCCTCACTGCCCCTGAACTGACTGTCCTTCTCGGTGGACTGCGCGTTCTGGACACAAACTACGACAACTCTGCCCACGGAGTGCTTACCAAGACGCCTGGAAAGCTGACCAACGACTTCTTCGTCAACCTTCTGGACCAGAACACGACATGGAAGGGTATCGACGGCGAGGAGGTCTTCGAGGGCGTGGACCGCAAGACTGGTGCGACGAAGTGGACGGCCACACGCGCCGACCTTATCTTCGGCTCGCACTCGGAGTTGCGTGCGGTGGCTGAGGTGTATGCCAGCGCTGGTGGAAAGGAGAAGCTGGTCAAGGACTTTATCAAGGTTTGGGACAAGGTTGCCAACTTGGACCGTTTCGATGTAGGAAAGGGTGCTAGCGGGTCTGCTACTTCCAAGCTCTAGATTGCTTGATGGGAGGAATGTCTGAAAGGAAAACGGAAAAAGGGCTGCTACGGCCGGAATGCGTGATGATAATACAGAGTTACGAAGAGATGAGGTAGCTAGCAATGAGTTTTGACACACTCTACACGCCCCAACTGTGATTTCAATGACAGTCACCCGACTGAGCTAACGCGTGGCTCATGGATAGAATCTCCTCCAAAGTTATCACATCATGGGCATGCTGTCTGACCGAAGCCAGCCCAAAGCGGTCCCCGGCTATATGAGGAAGGGTGTTTGTTACATTGGTTTGTGTTGAACATGTCCAACAAGGTCCACCCCAACATGGCCCTAGCACCAGAGTGTGTCACACGGCTATCAAAGTTCCGACGCAGGCAAACAATCACGACCGCGTTCATAGTGAGTAATGCTGCGTGTCAGCCGGTACAGACTACCTGACCTACAGTGGCACTTTCATGCTGTAGAACCTAAAATATCCGATCCTAGTACTTATACTGCGAAGCACAGGGCGAATATCCCGGAAAAGACAACAACAGACTGGACCATTCGCCCGCGTAATCCTCCGTTCACTACGTGTCAACTGTCAGACATGGAGGCTCTGAGGATGCTCATTGGCGTTGACGTCTAGGACCAAGTTGCTCTCGGGCTGTTTCTTTTGGATTCTTGGCTGAGAAACTGAGGGTGAGATGGACTGACGGCCTGGGAATGAATCGGAGAAAGGTGATCGAGACTTGGCTTAGTAGATGAGTACCTGACCCTCTGCTGGGGACGAAGATTGACTTCGCTCACTGGTTCAACTCGGCCTAGTCTCTGATCTGTTCTGCTCGACCTAGTCACACATACTTTGTACGACGCTGACATCGTCCATCTACAAAATCAGCTGGACATTGGAGGGACTACTCAGATTGCATAACAAGCGATACCTCTCAAACTCTGAGGCTCATGCCATGGCATACATGGTAATTTTTACTGTATTCCTTCTACTCCAATGACTAGCAAGATAGTCTAATAATCTCGCCTACTTTTTTCTTATCCCTCACCGAACCTGCCGCATTTCGACATCCTCGTCCCTCCGTTCCGTATTCGCCGCCTCTCTTGCCAGACGCATCTCGGTCAGGCTCAGCCTCAAGTCTCTTTGATATGGCGCAAACTCTGTGACAAGTTGGCCAAGCGCCTCCTTAAACGTGGCCAAAACCCCCTCCACCTCGGGACAGCTTCTGGTGCTGTTAATATCAGTCCAGTGTGGCGCCAAGCCAGCAGAGAAATCTTCCAGCTTCTTGGTGATCGTCGTCAACGTCCGGATAATCGTAGCCACGTCCCTTTGGACGTTTCCGTATTTGTCTTCTGTCAGACTGTGGCCCGCTAGTAGGCTTAGCGCGCTCACGGCGTTGGTGTAAATGCTTGGCTCGCCATACGGTGCGCCAAGAACCGCGTGAGCAAGGCGGCGGCCATACTCCTGTCGGAAGGGCCACCCCACAGCAGAGTTCAACACTTTAAGGGCCGTGTCCTTAAACAAGCTCTGCGGATCGTCCGAGCCCATGACTTCCTTCTGAACCTTTAGGAGTTGGGTCTTTCCTGAAGCCAAGGCCTTCTTGGCCAACGGGCTCAGTTGTGACCCCTGACCCGGCGCAACCGTAGCCTGATTGACGACCTTCTCAACCTCTTCCAAGAACTTCGGCTTTTGCGGGGTCGACTGGAAGATGGGTTCCTCTCTTGGGGGAGCCGTTGTTCTCCTTTTCGGTTCGACCTTCTCCTCCGTTGAAGTATCCAGGGTGGGTGGCTTGCCGTAGTTGTCAATGCGAGTTTCAATACCCTTCAGGACCTCCAAGCAGATCCCATAGATCTGTGTCCACATTGGTCCACCTGCGCGGTCAATGTCCTCATAGATCGCCTTGCGCCTGTCCTCGTAGTCCCGAGCGATGAAGGCCAATTCCCACATAGCAAAGCACTATGGTTGTTAGTTGAGCAAACAAAAAGACTTTTCAGAAAAGAGAATACACACCCGAATAGGATCCTTTTTGCTCTTTAGCCCATTCAGCAAGCTGCCGTTGGGGTCCTTGGAATCAGAACTCAACGGCTTCCCATTCTTCAGAGGTTCTTTCGCTAGGAAGATGGAGAATGCGGCGTTTCCGGTATTCAAGAGCACCAACAGAAGAAGACTGGCGAAAAAGGTGCGAGAGAGGGCGCTCAGCGAGAAGGGCAGGGAGGACGGAAGCAAGTTCGTCCGGGGAAGGTTGTAGATCGGCCTCAGGAAGAACAGCATTATGCGCCAGATAGTTGATCGCACAAACACCGTGTAAACCAGCATGCTCAGGAAAATTCCCGCCAACGACTGGTTAACAGACATTGCAGCAACACGGGGCAACTCCCCAACAACCCGCCAAATCGGGCTCTCCACGGGGGGTTGTTCGCCATTCCCGTTCCCACTCTTCGGCTTGGCGACTCCGAGAATAATCCTGTCATCATCCTTAAATAGATGGGTCAATCCCTGATAGAGACCGAGAACCACAAAGTGGGTGGTGAAGAAGATTGCCTTCTCGTTCAGCCGGGCCCTGTCGGGTGCGAAATACGTGATCCATCCCAATCCTGCGCTCTCGGGGAGCGACCACAGATAGACCTGGCTGAAGTAATACGCGGCGAAGGTGTACGTGAAGAGCGCCTCGGCCGTCTGGATCTTCACCGCATGTTGCACAAAGGTGTGGAACGCCGAATCGGAGGTGCGTCGGCCGACATGGTACTGGGCGATGCGCAGGATGAGGAGCGAGAAGCAGGTCGGGAGGAGGAAGCAGGCACGCAAGCCAGCAGGCCCTATGGGAAACCAAGACCACAGAACTTGGATGCGATGTTAGCGGCCACCGGGCGACTGGAAAAGAGGCCTTTGCAGGCTACCCACAAGAATTCCACCTCCCCAAGAGGATCGAACAGACATATGCGATGGCGCCCAAAATCAGTGCCGTCGTTGTAAATCGCCGGTGCAAAGCTGGCTGAAGGACATCCTTATACGAGGGCCTTCTGACTGTTGCCCCCGCCATCTTCGCAGGGCATCGTCGAGCGAGCTGTTGGTGTCGGGTTTTCGTCGGGTGGTGGGTCGCGGAAGTTTGCCCTTTGTAAATAAAAAATGGGGATTGCCTGGTCGCAACGGGTGACAAAACAGCTTGGGACGCGCTGGGTACCTGGCCGCCCCACTCACACTCCACGTGGCTCCTGATTGGCCGCGTGCACCAATTACGTCGTCCCAGACCAGGGTCTCGCAACCGTCACAGGCAACCTCATTCCATCACCTGCCTCGCCTTGCCTGCCCTCGATAAGACCTCCAGCCTCCCACATCGATTCCGCCATCGGCCAGCCTGCAATCGTTCATTCACTACCCGATTTTGCGTTCAACTCTGTGCACCCCCATTGCGATTGATTGACACCAATTCCGACGCAGCCGGGACGCAAACGATGTCGTTCGACCAGCTCTCGTCGCTCGAGGCGGGGCGCCGCCGCGACAGCCCCGGTTATGCCGATGACCCGGAGTTCGCGCGCCTGTCGCAGGAGCTGATGAACAAGCTGTTTCGACTGAACGGAAACAACCAGCGCCTCAACTCCGAGATCAGCCATCTGGGGACAAAGCGGGATACGCCGCGGGCACGGGAGCGGGTGCACGACCTGATCGAGGAGTCGCGAGACAGCTTCAAGGACGTGGGCGAGGGCGTGAAGAAGATCCAGACATGGGAGGATGTCACAGTATGCATTTTCACTGTATATTTGTTGCAAAACTCCATTCTAACGTACATGTGCTAGCCCACCCAAAAATACATGCAACAGAAGCTCTCCCGCGAATTCCAGACGTCACTATCCGAGTTTCAGAACCTTCAGCGGCAAGCGCTCGAGAAGCAAAAGGCTTCGGTTAATGCCGCTCGCGCAGCCATCGAGTCTGAGGAAGGGGGTAGTGCGGCGAGCCCACAGCCGCTCCAGCTCCAAGAGCAGGAGCTAACGAGGCTGGCGGCGCAGGACGACGTCGACTTCCAGGATGCTCTCATTGTCGAGCGCGAGGAAGAGATCCGCAACATTGAGCAGGGCGTTGGCGATCTCAACGTGTTGTTCCAGCAGGTCGCGCAGATCGTGACGGAGCAGGGCGAGCAACTCGACACCATTGCCGATAACGTCGAGAATGTGCGTGATGACACGAGGGGCGGAGACCGCGAGCTGCGCAGCGCCGCGCGTTACCAGAAGAACGCGCGGAGCAAGGCGTGCTGTCTGCTGCTTGTTCTGGCAATTATCTTCACAATTGTTTTGCTTGCCGTTCTTGTCTGATGCGGAAGTATGGCAGGTTGCGTGTCGGCGATATGTATAGCGAGATTAATTCATGGAGGCGTTCGGGCGTTGGAAGCCCCCTCAGGTATAGCCAGGCAGGCCGATTATGTTTACATGGTTTCAATATATACAATCCGAAGTGCCAGTGCCCCGTCATCTCGCCCTTACGCCGAAATTATAGCTGTGGTGCTTGAGGGCGAGCCGGCCGCAGATACACCGTTGCATTTCTGAGACACGGCTTGATCTTGGTTTTCGGTATGGGCATAATCTTATTTAGGAGGTCGGTTTGGATGAGTGTTAATGCTGATGAAGATAGCCAGTAGAGATGAATGGCTGCAGGGAGATCCATTGTTGCTGGCCCAATGGCTACTGCCATGATGAGGAAGACCCTGGTGAGTCGCACGGAAGCATTGTCCTGGGCTACTCCTATTTGGTTTGTGTCTAAGCCAAACAGTCGCCGAATTCCTTCCTGCGATCTCGGCAGAATATTCAGCACGAGGACTGCTGATAGAGCAAACGGTAGGATGTGTAACGGATCAGCAACCATGAGATCCGGGAACCACAAGCAACCGCCGGTCGCGAGAGACGGGTCGGCCCCAGCGGGGATATTATCGAGGACACTTGATGATGCGAGATCTGTCACCGACACAGCATCGCTTGGGTTGGAAGATGCAGCCATCGCCTCTCCGGGGGAAGTTACTGCCGCTTTCTCGTCGGGGCCGAAAACCAGTGTACCGATCAGGCCGCGAGGACCGCCACACAGCCTGCGGAGTGTCTCAATGCCGACCAGCCAGAAGGGCAAGACAGAAAACCCGGCGAAGTCCTTGAACCTCTGTACACCCCATATCTTGTAAACCCTCTTGGAAGTGCGCTTCACGCGCTTGACAACCTCGGCTTGACGTTTTTTGACGGAGAACGCCGCAGTCTTTGGGTCGGCAGCAATATCCTTTGCGTGTCTCACCTCCCATGCCTGCAGAAGAGGTACAAGCTTGGCGCGGCGCTGGGCGGTGCGCCGTGAGAAGATGCTCATGGGGAAGCGGGTGACGAGATTGATGGAGAGCGCTATGAGCGGGATGGTGAGATACCAAGGCGTGCCCGTGAGGCTGTGGAGCTCGGTGAAGACATGCTGGGTAGCGGTGAGAGTTGTTTCTAGGGCCGAGACAGCCGAGAATCCCCGTCGTGAGTGGTGCTGAGGTCGTGTGTTGAAGGGGGTGGCATGTGCCGGCCCTGGGCGACAGGATGCTGCTGCTGCGAAGAGGACTGATGATGAGTTCTGCTTCAGTTGCAGCGCATGGTATTTGCGCGTCGCTGCCGGGGCATGGGCCTGTATTTGACGGGCAAACACCCTCCTGCTCATGAGCAGCGCGCTTCCAGATGCTGCCATGGTGAGAGGAGCCCGTTTGGGTCAATGACCGTGAGAAATGAGTGAGTGTTGGCTGCAATATCGAAATCTCAATCCGAGATGGACATGAGGATTGATCGAGGTATGCGCCGGAGAGGGTTAGGGTTGAGGCGTTTCAATCGGATTGGCCCGTGCTCCCGCTCCGCTGTTTTCGTCTCCATGTGGATTTTCGAAGCATCTACAATTGACCTCACGACCACCAGCCAATCCCGCCCAAAACGCGCCACGATGAAGCACAACGCTTCGTCGGCGCTGCTCAGTGCCTTCCAAGGGCTGAGGATATCGCCCGCGACAGCATTACGCCCTTCCTTGGCCTCGGCCGCCTCCCGAAGACTCCTCTCCCCACCGAGCGCATCCGCGAGCATCCCCAATGTCAGGCTGTTTTCCGCGACGGCAACCCGGGCTGGGTCATGGCTGGAGCCAATGATCGACCGGAAGAAGAAGATGATGAAGGGGCGGCCTAGAGTGCCCACAGGCGGATCAACGAAAGGCACAACGGTGATCTGGGGCGACTGGGGTCTGCGCATGTGGGATCACCACCGCAGAATCAGCGCTGCGCAACTCAAGCTCGCTGAGGATACGATCAAGAAACGGCTGCGTGGAGAGAAATACTTCTTGTACAAGAGGGTTGCTTGCAACGTCGGCGTCTACGTCAGCGGAAACGAGGTGAGAGGGCACCCCTGGGATTGCAGGGGAGCAGCTGCTAACAATGGATGAAAGGTGAGAATGGGTAAAGGAAAGGGCTCTTTCGACCATTGGGCCGCAAGAGTGGCTATCAACCAGGTCGTATTTGAGATCAGGGGCAATGTGCACGAGAAGGTCATCCGCGATGCCTTTCGACTTGCCGGTGTCAAGCTGCCAGGTAACACCAGCTCCCCCCTCGCTTGCCCTCTCCTAGAGAAACTAATGTGTCCATAGGCCAATGGAAGGTCGTCAAGAAGGGAGATCCAGCTGTTGTTGGTATCACCGAGTTGGCTGATGGCCTGACTCTGGAGGACTTGAAGAGGCCAAGGAAGAAGCTTCCCGAGATCGAGATTGACACGCTGTCTACCACAGAAACCGCCAGCTCTGTACCACCACCTTCATAGAGAAATGGGCGGTGGTCCTCCAGTTGTATAAATAATGTAGTGTAGACTGACAAGGGCTGTCCCTTTGGATGACCATGGCACCAGACAGGACAACTCCTGACAATTCTCTAAGCGTGACTGATCACAAACTGATGTCAAATTGAGAGCTGATAAACCTCAAGATTGAATATGGGCGTACTTGGATCGACCCGTGTGGCCCGTCCCGAGCTTCAATGGGGCCCGTCAAGCCGCGATGCCTCACCAGCCGCGAATAGTGTCACGTACTGCGGCCGGGGATGCGCGGCTGATGCCCCGTATATGCGGGTCAGCGGTTCCCTTAAAGCTACAAATTAAGCAGTTCCTCATTCTGAATGAGAATCTCTGAGGATTTTCTCACAAAACCGTCACAGAACAAAGTGGTGATTCTGCAACACACCCAACCGCATTAACCACAGTTCACAGCAACACAACACTTGAAACACATGCACAATGGATTCCGCCAAGAACGACGAGTCCGTGCCCACCCTGTCGCACCTGGCCTTATCGGAGGATAACGAATTCGGGTCTGTGCGCGCAGCTGCCGCCAGTGGCTTAATTGATCTTGGCCAAAGCGCGTCAACCTCTCTTCCGACGCGTCTTCCCGAGCTGCCCATTTTCTTGAGCCCCCTCTCGAACGGCCTCGCCCAAGTCGGAGACCAGAAAGTCAAAATGGCGCTCATCGTTGACAAGCATCGGCCCAAGTCGCTTGACGACCTCACTTACCACGACGAACTTTCCCAGCGCCTGCGCTCTTTGGTATGTGGTCCCTTGCAGCAGCCCCTCCAAAAAAATGACGGGCATCCTGACCGCCCTTACAGGCCCAGTGCGGCGATTTCCCCCACCTGCTGGTCTACGGTCCTTCCGGTGCCGGCAAGAAGACTCGCGTTGTCGCTACACTGAAGGAGCTGTTTGGCCCCGGCGTGGACAAGATCAAGATCGATGCCCGTGTTTTCCAGACGTCCAGCAACCGGAAGCTCGAGTTCAACATTGTCGCATCGGTCTATCACCTCGAGATTACCCCCTCCGACGTTGGCAATTACGATCGCGTTGTCGTGCAGGATCTGCTGAAGGAAGTTGCGCAGACCCAGCAAGTTGACCAGGCAGCCAAGCAGAAGTTCAAGGTTGTTGTCATCAATGAGGCCGAGAACCTCACTCGTGATGCCCAGGCTGCCTTGCGTCGCACCATGGAGAAGTACTCTCCTAACCTGCGCTTGATCCTTCTCGCCAACTCGATCTCGAACATCATCGCTCCGATCCGATCTCGTACTCTGCTCATCCGTGTCGCCGCGCCCACCCACGATGACATCTGTAAGGTGCTCGCCGTCTCCGCTAAGAAAGAGGGATGGCCTGTCGTAGCCGGCCTGCACAAGCGAATCGCCGAGGAGAGCGGCCGGAACTTGCGCAAGGCGCTACTGATGTACGAGGCGGTCCATGCGCAGAAGTATGTTTCCATATTCCCAGTTGACCAGGTCTTGCTGCTAACTGTCGAAAAGTGAGAAAGTTACCGACACGACCCCGATCCCTCCTCCTGACTGGGAGGTCCTCATCGGCCAGATCGCCAAGGAGATTGTGGACGATCGCACACCGGCTCGCATCTTGGCTGTGCGCGGGCAGTTCTACGACCTGCTGACCCACTGCATCCCGGCGACCAACATCATTAAGACGTTGGCTTTCAAGCTCGTCGAGCTCGTCGACGACGACCTTAAGGGCGAGGTCATCATGCACGCGGCTACCTACGAGAGCCGCATCAAGGAGGGCACCAAGGTGATCTTCCACCTTGAGGCATTCGTGGTGAAGTTCATGAAGATGCTGGAAGAGTATCTCATGAGCGTAGATATGTAAATGGGGCGGCGTCTAATTTTTGTCACGGCATTCGGATACTACATCGGCGTTTTGGGCTGTAAGCGGCAAGCGGGGCTGAAACCGGCGTCTGGTCTGGGGGTTATGATTTTCAAAAACTGCATCCGGAGGGCATAGCTAGATGGAATTGAACGATTTCTCAATCTGCAATCTGGCATCCAGACGAGTGATACCTTCTAAACATAACACGTGTGTGCATCAGATGCGGGTGTGTTGGCTCCAGGCTAATTGTAGCACCGACTGATGCTTACGTACTTGCCCAGAGCTATTATTGAAACGTCGTTGATAGGTATGCGCCAAGATGTTTTTGGTCCCTGATTCAATATGCCTCAAAAAAGGAGCAATAAATCTACACTAACGATTTCGAGGTCTTCGTGAGCTCCGTCTTTGAGACCTCTTCAGATCATCCAATGAAGGAGTATCCTCGGGTCCCGGATCCCTTTGTTCAAATTCATTGTTGGAAATCTCCAATCGCGAAGTGCCCTGGTTTCAGGCTGGACGACAGTGGAGTGGAAACAGCTTCGGCAGTTTAGTGGGCCACGATTGGCCCGCCCCCGGGCAGGTGGGCCTGAGACTTCAGACGTGCATCATTGAGCTAGCGCAGCCCAACTCTCCCGCTCGCCGCGACAGGGATGAGGTGTGGCCATTTCCGCTGAATGTGCCCCAAAAACCGCGTTCGTGTCCTTTCGAGGAAAAATAAGAGAAGCCTTGCAAGTTGACCTTTTTGCGCTTCTGGAAGCAGGATACGTCCCCCACACGCACACACTGCACACTCACTTCTAGACTCAACATCGGTCTTTCCTCAATCGCTGCGCCGGCTCCCTCGACGCTGCGTTGCTGCTTCGAGCGCGTTTCAATTGTTGCCGAATTGCTGGGTTAACGACTGGTTTGGCCGAGCGCGCCGGCGATCCTCCAACATGGCGCTCACCATTTTTCGCGTCCTCGGTACGACGATGGCATCCTCTTTGTTGCGACGAATTGTGGGAAAGATGACGGAGTACTGACATGGGTTATGGTTAGGGGACTTTTCCCACTTGGCGTCGATTCTGATCCTTCTTCATAAGATGGTTCAGCTCAAGGTACGATAGAGCCATGGGGCAACGGCAGCAGAGGTCGCGATGGGCAGGACGAACAAATATTGACGATATTCTGTCTCGCAGAGCTGTTCCGGCATCTCATTCAAATCGCAAGCACTATATTTCCTTGTCTATGTCACAAGATATCTCGGTACGAAACCTGAATCCCCGGCGCTGGGCGAAATCGGGAGCGCAAAGCTCGAGGAGAAAGAGTACTGACTAGATCTTCGAAAAGACTTGTTCTCAACAACAAGCTATTACAACCTCGCCTTCAAGATCCTCTTCCTCGCATCGCAAGGTTTTATCATCTACCTGATGACATCGTCATACAAGCCGACGAACGACCCGAACCTCGACACGTTCCGCGTGCAGTACTTGCTGGGCGCAGCAGCCGTCCTGGCGGTCGTCTTCCCCTACGAGTACACGGGCTGGGAGATCTCTTGGGCCTTTTCGATCTGGCTCGAGGCAGTGGCCATCCTGCCGCAGCTGTTCATGTTGCAGCGAACTGGCGAGGCTGAGACTATCACCACGCACTACCTGTTTGCGCTCGGCATGTACCGCGCCCTGTACATCCCCAACTGGATTTACCGCTACCTCACCGAGACTAACCATAAGGTGGACTGGATTGCCGGAATCGCGGGCCTCATCCAGACTGTTCTGTACAGCGACTTCTTCTGGATCTATTACAAGATGGTTCTGAAGGAGGGCAAGAGGTTCAAGCTGCCTGTTTAAGCGAGCTTGGCTGGACACGAGGACGGAAAGCTCGTAGAAGTGCGACTTTACCGACTCCACCCCGCGAAATCTATTTGTTGAAGTACTGTTAGCAGAAGGAAGAAGGTGTTTGACCAGACAGCGGGCTGGGGGGATCGGGGGGTTGGGATACGCTAAATGAGAGGACAGGACAGGACAGGCGGAAAACACTGGCACCTTTGCCGGTGGAGTTGTGCCAAAGAATAATGCATGAATGGCGTTGGGTTTTTTTTTGGAAGCTTCCCGGCATTAACTTTCCCCCGGGCTATCCTGGGAGAAGAACACCAGAATGGACCGGCTCCGGGAGGCTCGCTTAGGACGTCCCGGTGCAAGGTCTGCCTGTTTGTTGCGAACCGGGAATCTCTCAATTTTCTGGTGTACATATCGTTAGGGAACCTTGGAATTTGCAAAGTGGTCGATAACATCTTTACCCCAGGGCTGATGACGCGAACAAGTGAACCCTGGCCAACCTGGAACCTGTCACAGCTACCCGGATCGGAAAACCCTGGCGACATGGATATGGGTTGAAAGGACAACCGGGGGGCGCGCAGACGTAAAGATTCGATTCCGGGGCCTAGTCTCACAGCTTCCAAGGGTTCTCAATTGGCAGGCGAGCCAACGGCCAGGGTCGAAAACGGCTGCAGTGGGCTCGGGCTCCAGAATTACCACCATTTTTACAACACCCTTCTGCGAGACTTAAGCCTGATTATTTCGAGCGCATTTTGCTTCGTGTATGAGGACTCAGTCGACTTCAGATGAATCTGTGACGGGGGTGTCGCAGAGGCATATATAGATTCTATGCAAATAACTATCCAGCGAGGACACTCCAAAGATGAGGGAAGTTGCGCGGATCTGTAAAGCCTTGCTGGTTTCCATAATGACCCCCGCGCTACTTTATCCGGGCTGGCCAGCAGCCGGCTGCCGGTCACGTTCGGTATGTCGTCGTCGAACCACGGTAGGTAACATCGCCTGAGACAACTTGACAGCTCGGCAACTGTGCAGAGGACAGAATGGGCATGGCTTGGGGGACAGGCCCTTTTGAATTGGACGACTCTATCGGACGAGGTCGGGAAGCATGAAGCGGGCGGTTTCCAGTTGGTTTGGTGCCCTGACCTTTGTCCCCGCCAGACCCGGCCAACGCCGAATCAGGAGATCGGACGGCGGGTTAAGCGAGCATGGGTCCGAATCGGAGCCAGGCAAAAAAGATCCGTGCACCCCGCTGCTGAAGGCTCCGTCACACGGACCTTCAACCTGCAACCTGCAACCACCTGCATTGCCCTGACGGACAGCTTTTCTGGGTCCACAACCCCTGCTTCCACCGCAGAGCCCCCAATGGACCACTGACGAGCACACACCACCGCATCATCGCATCACACACCACTCTGCTGTGGGAGAAAGCATTTGCCGGCAGTGTTTCGTTTGACGGGCCAACGCCATGCAGCGCTCTGAAGCTTCTGGTGTGCTGCCCCCGCGCTCGCGGGAGGTCTGCCTGGCCTTGCCAGCGCCCGGCTGCGACGTCAGTTGCTTTCCGGGCAGGCCTGCTGCAGTAAGGGGGAGAGCATCCTATGCCCTCAGCTGTTTCGATCGCTGATGCCCGCGATCTCCGACGCAGCGCTACCCAAAATACCTACCAAACTCTACCATCTCCCGCCCCTTCCCTCTCTTTTCGCCCCGCTGTTCGGCGAGGCCGTCGTGCTTTTAGAGGCCCAGTGGCCCGTCTGTTTGTTTCCCTCTGGTTTTCTTCCCTTCTTCCTGTTTTCCCATTCTGCCTAATAGTCCCCGACCAGACAGACCAGGAAGTGATGATCGCCAGGCCCGGTGCCATCGTCGCTGCTGTTTACTTCTCTTGACTTCACCCGCCGGGCGGTTCGTCCACTGTTCACTCAGTGTTTACCCTCTTTTCTCCTTCACATTTAGCCAGAACCCGGTGTTCGGGTCTCCCTTTTGCCCAGGATGGCGGCCCACAATGACAGAAGCAACCATGCAAGGCCATTAATACGACTTTCGATTCTCTTTTTAATATTGTGCTCGTCGGCAAGCTGCGCTTTCGCCAGCAGCAACAGCAACCAGGAGGCACCAGCGTGGAGGATAATCAACAGGAGGAGGCCGGATGGTGCCGGCGTCGAGGGGTTACGGCCCCTGCCTCGGTCCCCGGTGGCCGCCCCCGAGCCGGCGCATGTCGTGCGGGACTGCCAGGCAGTCATCACGCCGCCGCCATCACTCCTGCGCCGCCAGGATAACGGCCAGATTCAGGCCCTCAGCAACCAGCTATTTCAGATCAGCGAGCAGTCCCGGGCTGTCAGCCGGGCAAGCCAGCAGATTAGCCAGTCTAGCCAGCAGCTCAGCCAGTCCCTCCAGCAAGTCAACCAGCGCCTGAGCGAGACGCAGCGCCAGTTCGACAGTGTGCGAGCTGGCTCAGAAGCTGCGACACAGGCCTCGCGGTCGATGTCTCAGCAGGTTCAAGAAGCCTCGAGGCAGATGGACGAAATGCGCCGCAGTGCCGACAGGGCCATCTCTGAAATGTCGCGCAGTGTGAGCAACGACATGATGCAGAATATGGCAGCTGTTACTCAGTCTCTTGGAAGCGTCCTGGCGCAAGCCAGTCGGAGCGCCGCGAGTGTTGCTGGCTCCGCTGCCAGCTTGGTCCAAAAGGCGCAGGCCGAAGCTACTGCTGTGAGAGTAAGCATCATATTTTCCCCCTTTGCAAGCCATTCTCAGTACTAACTCTCATCCTCAGGGCCAGGCAACAAACCAAGTCCAGGAAGCGCAGGGCGCCGCCCTGTCTGTCACGCAAACGGCACTCGCCGTGGTTGGCGGCATCGTCGGCTCTTCACTTCTGACGGTAGCCGCCTTCTTCCTCATCATGCGTTACCGCCGCTCCAAGCGGGAGAAGTCCGGTGGCGCCGCCCGCGGCACCAACATCGGCTACCCTGATCTCAAGAATTCATCCAGCAATCTCACAGGCGGCGGCCGCATTGGCGGTGGCTACAATTCAGACGATGCTGAGAGCGTCTACAGCACCGACGCCAACGGATACCGTGCCGACCTCAAGACACCCCAACCTATCGCAGTGCGAACTAGCCTCAACCCCGGCATCAATGGGCGCGGCACACCCGGCATTGGCTACGCCGTGAGCTTCTACGCACCAAAGGTCGCAAGCACCATTGTTAATAATAATAAATCCTCCATGTCGGGCACAACCGCCACAACTGCCAACAGCGGGGGATTCCAGCTAGCAGACCCTCCAAAGAAGCAGTTCAGCCTTTTCCCCAAGAGCAATGAAAAAGGGGACCTGAGTAGTCCGGACGTAAGCCCCGGAGATGGGAGGGGCACCCCACAGATGACGCTGCAGAGGACGTCGAAGGGGTTTGTCACCAGCCTGGACGCGTGGATTCGTGCCGGCACTGTTAGTCCGTTTGCGACGCTAAAGAGGTCGCCGACGGGTGGGAAGAAATGAGGGAAACGTAGGAGACAAAGATACCCAAGGGAAAAGGAGGTTGAATGAAGGTGCATAAGATACCGTGTAATGGGGAGACGGTGCATAGTTAGGTACATAGCGATGATATCCCATCTATTATAATATAAGAAGATATATAAAACTCTGCTTTCCGTTTGAGTTGTGTGAGTTGGGAGTCGGAGCGGATGTTGCCTTACACTGGTGGCTGGGTGGGTGACCCCAACCCAGGCATAGGTCTCCTTTGATGCTAAAATTGCAGTGCCCATGCAAATGCAGCACAAAATAATTCCTAAGGTATGGCGACCACACACTGCAGCGACGAAGATAGTACATGGTGCCCCACAACACTGGTTGCTGAGCATGCCCGCCGTTGGTTGAGAATACGCTAAGATTTCCAAAGGTAGTTATATAAAGACCTCGCCTGTTATATTAGGTATAAACTTGTACACAATAGGAATTAATATGAGACTTTGGCGATCTCTTCGTAGTGTTGGCACGTAAAGTGGTCGCAAGATTGAACCTTCCGACTTACACTTCAACCCTAACCCTGTGCACACAGAAGGGCTCTGAGTGAAAGTCCACAAGATGTGGCAGACAATTACTTCAGGCACGAATTACTCTAATCATTGTAACTTACTGTCCAGGCGCTTCTAATCTACCCATTGTTATTTTGGGGCTATCGGGGCGTTCAAAGTATCAGCAAGGCGAGAGAATATATCCATCTCCATTTCATTACGTTCGACCCTAACCCTGGGCATCACTCTGCAGGCGCTCAAATTGCAGTGCTGTATTAACGGTTGTGCGGGAAATGATAATCTCTCGACCCACGGCTCCCAACCTCAGCTTTGTCAAGCTCAAACTCAATGTCGACCCAACTCAACCACCTCGTCGCATAGCCTCAGTCACGACTCTCGTCTCAACCCCCAGTTCAGACTGCCTCGCGCCGCCATGAACCCCTCCAGCTCCGACGCGTGTGCCCAGCTCCAAGAAGCACAGTCCTCCATCTCGAGCCGCCGATAAGCCGACAAAACAAACAAACCAAACGAAACAACCCCGGCAGCCATGTCGACGGCGGCGTCCCTCGCCTTCCGCATCGTCTACAACTTCTTCTATTACTTCTTCTACCTCGTCCTACTCGCCTTCGTCATCGTCACCCCCGCCGATCTGATCTCGCAGGCGGTGAAAAACAGCGAGAATCTCAATATCCTGATCGTCGCGCTTTGTTACTTGGCTACGATCCTGCTGGTATGCTTTATCTATGCCACTAGGCTGTGGATGAACCGCTCGGCGATTGCATCGATACCGAAGACATGGATCCCCATTGAGAAGGGCGACGTCCCGCGCGACGTGCGGCAGATGATTGTGGAGAGCTTGAGTCGGAGCGCGGCATTGGCATACGAGGCGCGCCCGCGGCTGCCGGCTGTGGTGCCGGTGCCGACGGAGGGGGGGGGAGATGGTGGCGAAGGGGGTGTGAGGGTTGGGAAGCGGTTGGTTTGGATGGCGAAGTTAATGAGGAGCGAGAAGACAGTGGAAGAGGATGAGAGTGTGGGGATTGATATCCCACGGCATCGTGCGGTTTGGGGGGAGATTGAACATCCCGGCTGGGCATCGCCAGTATCGCCGGACTTGCCAAACTTGCAGTATGAGACGGTGATCTCGGAACTGCCGAATTTAATTGAGGCCAAGGCGCTGACGCTGGCTCCGCCAGATCAGATGTCGCAGGCGGATCCGCCGTTGTTGGACGGCGAAGCGGTTGCGTTGCTCCAACGGCCCGAGAGTATGGGGTTGCGGGAGTACTTGGGGCATCTCACAGAGCTAGCGGTTCTCGCGCCGTTACCCACCACGGCGGAGTTTCTTGCGAAGTATGAGGGTGCGCGGTTTTCGACTCGCCCTGTGTCGAGTGAGCAGTTCAGGAGCCTCATGCAGCTGTTCGCCGAGATTTTGCGGAACATGTTCCCGCTGAGTGCAGCGGCTCTGGCGAGATACGGAGACGGAGACGATGGCTCGTCCGGACATGCGCCTACGGAAAGCGACATTGACAACGACGCACCAGAGGGCTCGAGCCCGTCAGGCTCTAGCACGGCTGCGCACAGCGTGCGTAGGAGCACTCGGGGTCAAGGGACCTCTGTTGATGGCGCCGCGCAGCCGACGACCCCTAGTACGGCCAGCTCGGGGCGCGCACCACACAGGCTGGGTGTGACAGTGCGCACCTCGTCGGCCAACACGTGGCAGCAATTCCGCACAGCGCCAACAACACCAAAAAGCCGTCATACACAGCTATCGCGGGCGTCGAGCACAGATACCTTTGCCCAGACGAGGCACCCGTACCCGATCAGCCAGGCTTCTAGTGCGAGCTTGCGGTCGGGGGCGAGTGCAGGCGGGTCTGTTATTCGGCTTGCTACGAGTGAAGATGCGACAGACCTCCCCTACGTGTTGAGGCATCCGGCAAGCCTGTGATAGAGGCGACGAAGGTCACGAGGTCTATGAGTCAGATATATGATTATTGTCTAATGCTAATGTTTTTTGAACCGCGCTCTGGCCCTGGAGCAAGGAGTGTGCGGTGGTGTGATTCGGCAGAAGCCCGCCCTTCCAGATTTCCCGCCTCCGTGAGGCTCTGCAGCCCTCCGCCCGGTGGTCTGCTTCGAGATGGTGGGTGGCCGGCGGTCGTCCACGTCACGGTGAGGGGGAAGGAATGCGGTGAGCGGTGAGCGAAGGCAATGAATGGTACTGGTACGCCGTCGCCGGGCAAGCTTGTGCGTCGGAGTTAGGTGCGGCTGAACCGGCAGTTGCCAGTTGATGCGTTCATTCCCCGGTTTCATGACCCCATCACCGATCGACAACCGGGAGACCACTCCGGTATCCCCAGGCAGCCGTCGTTTTCGTGGATCGTCGAAGCAGAGCCAGCGTGAGGCAGGCTTATCGCTAGGCACACCGTCCCCAGCAACACAGCATCATTCGCATCAATCGCCCAAACTGAGGTCAACAAGCACAGCCCATCCCAACAGAATCCGTGGATTAGGTTGTCTAACGCCGTCGCGCCAATGAGGGTTTTGAAGAATGCTGTGGTCGAGGCCTCCATGTGGAGGCTGACGCTCTCCGCAACGATTCACTCACATGACACTGTCACTTCGGGGGCAGGGCTGTGCGGAGATGCGGCACGGGGCTGCAGCTTCTCTGCAAGTCTCATGCCCCATGCAGAGAGGTAAGTGGCGCTCCCTATATGCAAGGCATTGGGATGACGGAGCATTTTGCTTGGCCAGTGACATCATTGCCACTGTCGCCTATCACCAACCAAATCTGGGGAACATCAGGGAGAAAGTCATCAAGGATGAATGTGTGCCCGGCAGGTCTGCAGCTGCGCTCGAGAAACCAAAAGAGAGACATCTCTCTGCTTCCCTTCCGTGCCCTCGCTTCCCTTGGCCTTTCTTACACAGTACGTGCCTCGCTCCTTATTCCCGAAATTGGTGCGATACAACGCTGGCTTGGTGGCTTAGCTCATGTCGAGTTGATCGGGTTTCAAATCACACTCATACCTAAGGTGTCTACACTATTCTATGGAAACAGCCTTGCAGCATCGCGTTGGGTCGCACGCCTCTTTATAATAACGCCCTCAAGTCCCCACCCGCAGCACAACTCTTATGCTCTTGCAACCGTTGCTCGGAGCTTTCCACAATCGCGAACACTATATTATCCCGCCACCGATTAAGGTTATAAACGGTTCACTCGTCCACCGAGAGACCACCTGACACGGCATCCGGAGAAACGGGACACAGATCCACCCCGACGGTTCCGGCTCAGCCTCGCCGCTCCTCTCTGCCGGCTCTACCCATCGGCCAGGAATAAGTCATATTGCCCTGTCTGGACACAATTCCCACCTTCATCGCCCATTTTCCAACATCAACACCCCCCATACCAAAAAGACACCCCACCATACCGAAAAACAAAACCGAAACAATGTCTCACTACGGTGGTAACGACGACGATCACGACCACGTTTACAACAGCCGGGGCGGTTCCAACCACCGCTCGTGGTCCCCAGACCACTACTCCGGCGGCGCAGGGCCTCGCGCCCCCTACGCAGCGGGCGCAATCCCCTCCCCCTCCCAATTCGAGCCCCACGCGCCCTTCTACGCTCCCTACCCACCGCCACCCCCAAACCAGCGCACCCTCCAGGTCCCCTACCCGCCCCACCACCGCCCGCGCTCCGTCCCCCCTCCCGGCTCCGGTGCTCTGCTCCACGCACCCCGCAACACCCGCCGCCGCGACAGCTACCCCTCCGAGCCAGACTCCGACTCCGAGTCCCACCGCCCCAACAGCCCGCTAGCCAAGGCCCGCCACGTCCTCGAGCAAAGCTTCAGCTCGTCCACCTCCGGTCTGGGCGTCGGTGTCCTCGGCGCCATCGTAGGCGGCCTTGCCGCGCGCGAGGCAAGCGAGGCAGCCGGGAAGAAGGGCGGCGGCCACCACCACCACAGCAAAGACAACAAAGGCGCGCTCATCTCTACCATCGTCGGCGCTGCTGTGGGCGGTTTGGGCGCGAATGCCATTGAGAAGAGGCTGGAGCTGTCGAGGAAGAAGACCAAGACGGAGCAGGACGCGTGGGAGAAGAAATGGGGCCGGGAAGAGGGGAATGGGAATCGGAAACGGGGAGATGATAGGGATAGCAGGGAGTTGAGAGATGCGGAGGAGGGGAGGGGGAGGAGAGGTAGGAGAGGAGAGGATTATTCGAGTGGGGAGGACAGTGATTATGAGGAGGATAGGAGGAGGAGAGCTGCCGCTGCGACGAGGGCGAGGAGTCATGATGTTAGGGATCGGCATTAGTTAAGCTAGGCTTGTGTATTGTTTGTGTTTTGAGTGGGTGAGTGAGTTACATGTAAGCGATGGGCGGCATGCGGGTTTATTCCTGTTGTTTCCTTTGGGTGGTCTTCAGGACTGTCGAAATGACATTTGTTGTGGGATAGGTGTTTTGGATAACTTGGATGGCAGGGGGTTTCATTTTTCCTTGAAGGTTGGCTCATGATGATGATGATGATGATACAAAACGCCCGATTGCAGGCAAGATACAAAACAAGACGGGCCTCACGGTTATTTCAGCGGACGGTTTATGATACAAGTACAATTGTGACGTTCCCTACACTACTCGTGGCCGACTCAGATGGCAGTGATGCCGCCGACACACGTATCTATCTACATAAATTATTTTTCTACATAAGCGAGCGGATATGAAAAGAAATCCAAGCTCGCCGATACAGGCGTTCTGCTAAATACAGGAAACCCTTCCTAATTGGGACGCTCTGTCAAATACAGAAAACCTTCGTGATCTTCGTTAACGCCTCACGGCAATAGCTAGGCGTTTCGTTAGATACAGGAAACACTCGCTGACCGGGGCGCTCTGCCGAATGCAGGAAACCTTCGTGATGTTCGTGAACGTCTTACGGCAGCAGCCCGCAGCCCAGATACAACACAAATAGGTATCTCCGAAGTCAAAAGCTCGATATTTTCTTCTCTCATGTGTCTTCATATTCCGACATGAACGTCGTAGCCTCTGAATCGAGGACGTGATAACAAACGAAACACCCCTGACAAACTATGTAGTCTGTCTAAAAGATGTCATCATCGTAGTTGGACGGGTCCATCTTCAGTGCGCCAACCGAGGATCGGCGTTTGACAGTGCCTGTGGTCGAGTTCCAGTTCTGGCCCGAGTGGCTCTTCGCATGGCGCAGCGACAGATCCCGTGCCTGTGCCTGTGCTGTCTCGTGCTGCGACACGCGCTGCGATTCGCGCTTCGACAACAAGCGCTCGCGCTCGAGGGCGGCCTTGAAGAAGCCCGTAATCTCGGCAAGCTGGAGCTGCTGCGGCTCAGGGCATCCAATGCAGTTGAACAGGTTCTGCGAGTCCAAAAGCTGCTTCGCAATGACGGTGTCGGGCTGGCAGAATGTGCGAATGCGCAGGAAACGAGCGTCGACCTTCATCATGTCGATGATTCCCAGAATGGCGGTGTTTGTAGCAGCACGGCCATAGAACTTGAAATCGTTGACGTGGAGCCGCACAAGGTCGAGTTGTGTCTCCATATCATACCGGAAGCTGACGACCTTGGGGCGACCCTTCTGCTGCCAAGCCTCGGCGATCTTCTTGAGTTTATCCGCATCAAGGCGGCCGGCATTGAATTGGGACACAAGATAGTCGTTCAAGGCCGAGGCAAGCGCGTACTCCAGCTCGCAGTACAGGAGAGCCTGTTCGCGGGGGCTCAGGGAGATGGCGAGAGAGCGAGGACTAGTCTGACTCTTTTCCGAGCTCTGAGACTTGCGCTGCGCCTTTGTATCGGTCGCGTCGTTTGTCTGCGATACTTATTAGCATTCATATGCGGTCATCCTTTGGCTTGTTATCAATCATACCATCATTCCCTTTGCCTTCTTCATGATGTTGTCGAAGAAGCCAGGCTTCCGGGTCGGAGACGAACTCGGTTTGGAAAGACCCAGCGTGGTGCTCTCCAGCCACCCATTGTGTCCGATCATAGTCTTGGAGCTCTTTCTTACACCCTGCTTCTCATTGCTGAGGAGCGATGCCAGAGGCGAAAAGGTCGAGTCCAATGCATTGGAAGAGCTGTTACCATCGGTTTCCTCATGGGCGGCCGCCGCTAACAGAACTTTCTGCGACTCAGAGCGCGGAACACTGGGGTCCGTCCGCCAAACACCAAAACCTGGCAGAACGGTGGTAGGCTTGGGCGGCGAGTCGTCCTTGCTGACACGGAGCGGGCTAACATGGGATGGGTAGCGGCTATCATGGTCTTGAGAGTAAAGAGAGTACTCCTCGGAATCGTAATCAGCAAAGCGAACAGCCGGTGCCTCTACCAGCTCGTGAGGGTGGTGGATGATAAAGGTTCCCTGGGCGTTCTTTCGCTGCACAGACTGCTTGGCATGATAACGAGCAGCGTCCGTATCAATAGAGATCGGAGGTTTTTTGGCACTGCGCTGAGAGACAGGCGACTGGTAGGTTTGAGAAACGGGCGGCGACTGGTGTGGTTGAGAAGCAGGCGACCGATGGTACTCAGAGGCGGGCGTCTTGTGATGCACAGGAGTCGTGGATTGTTTCAATGCCGACCGCAGTTCTTTGTTCTTGCTGGGAGACTCGAGGGTGGTACTGTCACGAAACTCGAACCTAGCAAGACGAGACTCCGGGCTGTTGCCAAGGTTGGCAAACTTTGCGGGAGACCGAGCGCGCTCGCGAGAAGGAGTTCCAATCTCACGATTGGCCTTCGCCGGCGAACGGGATCTCATGCTGGACTTGGGCGTCGCGGTCTGCTTGTGGGGCATTCTCTTTGCTAGGTCGGCATCCTCGGCAAGCTGCCCACGGCCACGCGCCTCCCGCTCTCGAGCCTGAGCGATGGCATCAGGTGAAAAACTTGGAAATCAGTTAGTTGGTGCGCATCGGTAGCCTCTAGATACCATCACTTACGCCACAGTAATCTTGTCCGTCTGCGAGAATGTCTGCGAGTCGGTCATGCTGAGCCGGAAGCGGCTGTTCTGCGAGAAGCGGTCGTCCTGCGAGAAGCGGTCGTCTTGCGAGAAGCGGCCATCATGCGACATACGGCCAGATCGAGAAGGAGAACGGGATCTAAGAGACTTGGAAACCGGGACGAAGTTGCCTCGGAGGGCTCTCTCGGAAGCTCGATCCATCGAGGCGCGCTTGTTCAAAGCACCGTCCAGCGAGACAGAGTCGTCGTTGAAGTAGCTTGATTCGGGCTTCAAGGGCGAGTCTTCCAGATTGTAAAACAGGAAACAAGTTTGCGAATGAGGGATGTCGCCAGGATCACCAGTCTTCGGAGTTCTCGGGGAGGGTTCCTGTAAGGGCGCAGGCGTGAGAAATGGAAACTGCGCTTTTGCGCTGGAAAATAAATACTTACGGGATCTGTAATAAAAAGCTCGGGATCTGCGCAGAGCTCTGGTTTGAGGTTTGAGATCCAGGCTGCGGTGTTGGCGTGATGGTCGCGTGGTACCGCTTGTTTTCCTAATGGTAGAATATCTGGTCAGCAATTGGCTTTTGTGTGGTTGTGGCTGCGGCTGGTGCGAGCCGCAATCATGTTGCTCACCTAGAATGGAGATTCCCTCGGCGAATTTCTTGCGCAGCTTGGCTTGTCCCCGGGGAGTCTGGGACTTCAGGAACTCGGGGAGCTTAGATTTCACCGCCACGAGTCCGGGCTTAATGGTGGTTTCGGGTGGGGTTGAAGGGGTGGACGAGGTCGCCATGGCGATCTGGGACTCGGCGTCGGCAAACTGAAGAGAGTATTTTGAACTTGTGCGAAACTCGAAATAAAACGGCCCAAGCTTTCTCGGCGAGTAGAGATCCTCGTCAAAAGCCGCACGGCTGGTCATACCACGGGGTGGTGTTACGGCTGTGACGGAGGGGGGGAAGGTGCGGAAGTGGTTGAGGCAGGTGGCAGAAAGTCCAGACCTGTGCGCGACAGAAACCCTTCTGGCCGTCGAGGTTCCTGCTTGTTTTGCCAGCTTGTCAGGCCCGAAATTTTCGTCCAAAACTCTGCAACAGAAAACCAACCATTGACTTCATTTACTTGCGCAAGACTCCCCAGCGCAGTCTTCTTCTTCAACTTCGCCAGCGAAGTACCTCTCGTTCATATGTCAGCATCATTGGATTCTCTCACATCCAAGTCCATTACTCAAGCCCTCTTGCCTTTGTTTACCATCCCCTGAAGATAATGTACAGCACGACTTCTGTACCTAACGGGTTAGCCAGAGATTATTGACGACGCCCATGCAACATTGGACTCAGGCCTCTCTCCCCCATGAGGCCTACCCAACGAAGCATACGGCCCTCTGTGGCGTCTCTTCAGCACAACCAGCCTTGGCCTCACTCGCGTAATGCACAGCTCCCTGGCAGAGCATATCTCGCGGTCGTCCCCAACACCAAATCCTATGTCCTCAACTCTGGTACCTGATGGTTCATTCCCAGTCCAACAAGTCAAGTTATCGGTATCGAAGAGGCAGTATCTGTGTTAATACATTACATGCTAAAAGCTGTGCGTCTTTCGGAACTTGTGGGATGCGAGGCTAGGGGAGAGATTGTACTTGCTGAGAACGACAACAGCTTTTGTACAGATGCCTCTGTTAGAGACCCTGCATCACCTTCAGGAAAATACCGGCTTCGTTCAGTGAGTAACGTAAAAAAGCTGGTGCTGTCTTCGCCTCAGTTTTGGTGGCATTTTTCTCCCTTCCTCTGTCGATAGGAAAGGGGGCTCTGTGATGGCATCACCCCTTATCACCCACATGATGCCCAACAGCAGGGTGAAACAGAACGACGAAAGGGAAAAAGACTGCACACCCCGTAGAGTCTCAAATTTTCCAACAGCGTCTGCTTCATGTTATCTGCCGCGCCTGCCCTTGCTCGAACAGACCTTGTCTATTCATCTGGGGAAGGAGTGACAGAAAGACCACCTGGGCTAACTGGTCTCTTTCAGCACTGGCAAACAAAGAAAAGCGGAAGCAAAAAGTGGAAGCATGTCTGAATCAGCTCCATAGTTTATGAACCTACCATGCACACACAACTTAGGAATGCTTGGGTGGCCTTGCTCGCTGCTTTGCGTATTCCTGTCGTCTCATACCGCATCATGCTGTCACGCATCGTAGCACCACTCCAATGGAAGTCAGTATCACTCCAAGTTCTCGACAGGGCACATTCTGAGCCAAGCCTCGCTAGGTTGCTCTCGGGATCCACGCAGCTGATGGATGCGCACCGATGCTCAACGATGGGCGCGTCACGCATCACCCCTGGATCTCGCTAAATATATCCTGCCAAAGTAAACAAAGGGGGTCGGGTGTTTTGATCGGACAAAGCCCAAGTCTAGTGCTGCCGCAGCCTCTTCATGGGAAAACGATGGCGCTTGAGCATCGAACACCGGAGTAGGGCCTGGCAACAGTGCAGTGGAACTGGGTACCTGACTAGTCACTAGAGGGACGCCGTCAAGGCAGGTTCGGAGGCTGGCCAATTAGCACCGTGTCAAGACATGGGGTAAGATGAAGACAATGTCCACTTCCCCAGACCACCTTGGGGCCGGTCACTGGAGCAAGAACAGGCCCGAACGATCAACCGGCTAGTTTGCCGGTTGTCGATGTGGTTGTCGATGTGGTCGGAGTTAGGTATTTGTGAGGGTCCGGTGGCGGCACCGTCCGTCCGGTGCAACCGACGCGCCAACGCACACCATGGCCACGCCGCTCTGGCTGGCGCTGCGTTAGCGGCAGACGACCCAAAACCCGGAAAACGAGATCGGAATATCGGAAAGTGGACGAACGCCTTCCGTTGGGCGGAAAGTGGACAAATGCGGACGACTGCATTACTTCTGCGCATTCATCTTCGATCATGTTTGTGTGTCTGCATGATCGGCTCAGCGACCCGGCTTCTGCGCTCTGTTTGGCGCGCGAAGCACCGAAGACCGAGCGGGAATAAGCGACCCACACCACGATTGCAGCGAAGATCAAGTCTTGGTCTTTGCACATCATGTGGCAGCGGGCCCGTTTCTCCATCCATGGTGTCGCTCAACTTTTTTACTCGGCGCGCGATGGCTAGGCGCACGACTGGCGGCGAGTGGATAAGCCGGGCTAATGCTGCAATAGAGCACTCGCTGCGCCCACCGACTCCCGACAATTCAGCCGTGCTCCCCACCGGCGGCCCCACAAGTGACTCCCGTGTCTAAGTCCCGGCCTGCCCCTCACCCTTTGAGCCAGCCATACCCCAGCAGGCATGATAGCTTCCAGAAGCTGGTCATCCAGGTCATTGCAAGCAGGCACGACAGACAGCGCGACACAACGCCTACCGCTCAGCCGGCATCCCACTCCGTGCCTCCTTGTGCTCCTTACCCCACGAGGCCCTTTGAAGGGCCTGGACCAATGGGTTCCATCGGTCCCATCTCTTGGCAATCAGCTGCCCACCGCTGCGGGCGCGGCTCTTGATGTTTGCCCTCGACCACGGCGGGTCGGGCGTGGCTCTCCCGAACTCGTTGCCGCCCCTCTGGGTCCTCCCGTGCAAGCGCGTTAGTGGTTGTGCGCGGATTGACACCCCTTGCGGCTTGCAGTGTCAGTGTTGCGGCGACCCCATCGCTCGGGACCTAGCCCGGATCGTGGTACCTGGAAGGCCCGCGGTTCAAATACTCGGGGGGCCACCAGCGTTGCAACCTGCCTGTGAATCAATCCAATCAATTCATCGCCTTCTCCCCGTTGCGTCACTTTGGCTCCTGTCGAGATACCCATACTTATATCCTCCGCCAGCCACACTTCAGACCTCTCTCTCCCTCTCCCACTACACTTCCACACCACACACACGCAACACACAATGGCGTCACAAGGAGAGAGACCAGCAAACCACTATGACGTCGGTAAGTGAACCGCCTCTTGGGCTGTCTGGGCGGCGCGGCTAACTGGAGCTGGCAGTCATCGTTGGCGCGGGGCCGGTTGGGTTGATGATGTCGACCTGCCTGGCAAGATGGGGGTACAAGATCAAGCACATCGACAACAGAGCTGAGCCGACGGCGACGGGCCGGGCTGACGGCATCCAGCCACGATCCCTGGATCTGCTCCGGAATATGGGGCTCAAGTCGGCGGTTATGGCTCACAAGCCCGCTCGTGTCTACGAGGTCGCATTCTGGGACCCGCCCAAGACCGGAAACGGCATCGTTCGGACGGGAACCTGGGCAAGCTGCCCAGACTTTATCGACGCCAGATACCCCTTTACGACACTCCTCCACCAAGGGTTGATCGAGCGCGTATTTATCAGTGATCTACAGAAGAACAATGTCCAGATCCAGCGGCCATGGACGATCAAGGGCTTTTCCTCAGACGAGCAGGCAAACCCTGAGTACCCGGTCGAGGTCAAGCTTGAGCACGTGGATGGAGAGGGGAGCGAGACTATCCGGGCCAAGTACCTCTTCGGCGGTGAGGGCGCGAGGTCGTTCATCCGCGACCAGCTGAAGATCGGTATCACGCACAAGGACCCTATTGCCTACGTGTGGGGTGTTATGGACGGTGTTGTCAAGACCGACTTCCCGGACATCAAGGTGCGTCAAGTGGTTTCACGCCGTGACTAACACAGGAGGTGCTGACAGTCGCTCAGATGAAATGCACCATTCACTCCGAGCATGGGTCTATCATGGTCATTCCCCGTGAGAACAACATGGTTCGACTCTACATCCAAATCGCCTCCTCCTCAGACCCCGACTTCAACCCCAGGAAGACTGCGACGATCGAGGAGGTTCAGGCCTCAGCCCAACGTATCCTGCAGCCCTATTCCGTGGAATGGGAGAGAGTTGAGTGGTACTCCGTCTACCCCATCGGGCAAGGTATCGCGGCTAAGTACACGCTGGACCACCGGGTATTCCTCGGCGGAGATTCCTGCCACACCCACAGTGTGAGTTTAATATCGCGCAGCCCCTTTTGATGTCGCACAACTAACAGCCCACGCAGCCCAAAGCCGGTCAGGGTATGAACACGGCGTTCCTGGACGCCCTGAATCTCGCATGGAAGATCCACGCCGTCGAGGCTGGCTTCGCGAACCGCAGCATTCTTGAGACATACGAGCCTGAGCGCAAGGAGGTCGCCGAGACCCTTTTGTCATTCGACAACAAGTACGCCAAGCTCTTTTCGCAGCGGCCACCCGCCGCGAGCGAGGTTGCCGCAGCAACAACCACCGGCGGCAAGGCAGCGGAGGAGGAGAACGAGTTCATTAAGACCTTCAAGGAGTCTTGCGCTTTCACCAGCGGATACGGCGTATTCTACAAGGCCAACGCCCTCAACTGGTCTCCATCCCACCCCGCGCAGTCGCACCTTATCCTCGACCCGGCCACCGCCGGCACCAAGCTGCAGCCCGGAAGGCTCTGCATCAACTCAGACGTTACCCGCATCACCGACGCCAACGTCGTCCACCTCGAGCAAGAGGTCCCGCTCAACGGCTCGTTCCGCATCTTCGTCTTCGCCGGCAAGCCCTCCGTCACGGCGCGCGCCCTCAAGGACCTCGCAGCCAACATGGCCCGCAAGGGCTCCTTCTTCTCCGCCTATACCCGCCCCGACGCCGACACCGTCAGCCACCATGAGAAGCACAACCCCCACAGTTTGTTCTACACTGTATGCACTGTCTTCGCTGCTCCTCGCGCCGAAGTCGAGATCTCGCGCGACGTTCCCCCGCTGCTGGCACGCTACGTCGACCACATCTACGCCGACGACCGCTGGAACCGCCACGTGCCCGATGCCAAGGCGGCGGCACACGCCAAGATGGGTCTGGATCAGGAGCGCGGTGGTGTCGCAGTCGTCCGCCCCGACGGTTACGTCGGTGTCGTGGTCAAGCTGGAGGAGGGAAGCGCCACAGTGGATGCGCTGAACGCATACTTTAACTCTTTTACCACGAAGAAGCTGGGCGACACATTGGCTAGCCTTTGAGACGTTTCATCAACTTTTTTATGTCTACCTCCTGTAAGGAAAACTAATTTACCTGGGGCGTGCAAGCGTTGCAGCGCTTCCTTGATGGAAGAAGGGATGAGGATACATACACGGCAATGGCTTGGGTAGTCCCTGGGAGTCACTACTATTTGGCTTGCGGCTCTGGAGCTGGGTGGGGGTTTTTTCTCTGTGTACTTGTACTTAACGACGATGCGATGCATACCCGAATCTGAATTTTTTGGTCATCTTGTTACCCCGCGCTTGTTTTGAACTTTTGTTGTGATCATATGAGACTGTCCATGACTCGGTGAAACCGTGGAAAGGAACACGGAGATGGGTGGCAAAGTCTCTAAATCGCATGAATCTGAGTAGAGCTCCCAACATAAAACTGCGGAAAATGCGAAAAAAGGTACAAAGATCTGGGGAACCCAGCCCATACGTCTGCCATGGACGTTCCAAAAAAAATAAAAAAAAATATCGTGCCAGTGTGCTAAGCTGAAGGGTTGCTGCTGATATAACCAGTGGGTAGGGTACCCGCAACAACGCAATATCGTTTTAAAAGACGGCAGTTCGCATGCTGTCTTGTCTGTTGCAGAAACCTCCGAGGTGTGGCTGCGCGGTAACTTCAGGGGTAAGACACGGCAGATGATACACCCCTGTCCGTGGAAACCCCTGCCTGAGTCGGGTACCGCCGCAATCGCAATCTCAACTTAGCAGGCGGCATGAGTCTTGCCCGTCTTGCCCTGCAGCGAGTGCTTCTCCTTCTGTTTTTCGTAGCAGAGATGGTCAGTATGTGTCAACGAGGGATTACCGACCGGTCAAAAGTGAGAAGCTAAAGCAATGAATGGGGCTTACCCGATATTTGGGGTGGCTGTGCGTCGCTTTTCCGCTGGCGGTGTGGTATTTGTGGATGAACTCCTGTTGCTTCTTGATGCTCTCCCGGTCCATTTGGTCAAGCAGCGTCTGGCACGCCTTGATGTCGGTGATGAGACCATCGCATCTGTTACGGGTGAAGTCTTCACGCACGACGACACGGAGCATCTTGAGGTTCTTGGTGTTGGGCGCCATGGTGTAAGCCGGGACGACCCATCCGCGGACACGCAGCTGGTGGGCGAGGGCGAACTCATCGTAGTTGCGCTCCTCCTCTCCCTCTTCAGTGGGGGTCAGGCGGAAGGCGACGAGCGGAAGACCCTCGCCCGACTTCTTGGACATGATGATGAAGCCAAGTGCTTCGAGTGAGTCTGAGAGGTAGTCGGCTGTGCGCGTCAAGTTGGACATGATGGCTCGGTAGCCATGCTTGCCGAGGCGGATCAGCTGGTAGTACTGCCCGATAACTTGACTGGCCCCCTTGCTGAAGTTTAGGGTAAAGGAGGCCTGGTCAGCGCCAAGGTAGTTGATGTTGAATACAAGCTCCTTTGGGAGGTATTCTGCGCCGCGCCAAACGACCCAACCGACACCGGGGTAGACGAGGCCATATTTGTGGCCTGAGACGTTGATCGACACGACTCGCTCCAGGCGGAAATCCCACTCCAGATCGGGCATTACAAACGGCGCTACGAAGCCACCGCTTGCGGCGTCGACGTGGATAGGAGTATCGAGACCTTTCTCGATCAGGAGGTCGTTGACGGCCTTGACATCCTCATACTCGCCAGTGTATGTGGATCCAAGAATGGCGCATATGCCAATGGTGTTCTCGTCAACCAGGTTCACCGTCTCCTCAGGGTCGATGACGAAGCGCGTTTCGGTACAGTACACGAGCTTCTCTTCAATCTCAAAGTAGCGGGCAGCCTTCTCCCAGCAGACCTGGACGGCGGCTGACATGACAATGTTGGGCCTGTCTGTTGACTTTCCTTCCGCAACCCGCCGGTTCTTCCACCGCTTCTTCATGGCAAGGACAGCGAGCATAATAGCTTCAGAGCTGCCGACGCAAGAGGTGCCGATGGCTCCGGCGCTCTTGCTATCTGCGGGCACCGGAGCATTGAAGAGACGGGCAATCATGGAGACGCATCGGTTCTGGATGTCAGCCGACTGGGGGTACTCCTCGTAATCGATGAAGTTCTTGGCGAATGACTCGGCCATGAGCTTCTCAGCCTCCTCTTCCTATGGCAGTGTAAGCAAGCGCACCGTCTTCTTGGAATTATACAGCTCGCTTCGTATCAGCGAAGATATCTCGCGTGCATACATACCATGTAAGTGGTGACGAATGAGGCCAAGCTATCGGGTTTAGCGCGTCAGTTTGGAACCCAGGTATATGGTACCAGAGGACGGAACGCATAGGCTCACTTCAACATTGGGTTGTTGTCCATGCTTAGCTCATCCTTGATCATGCGGTAGGCGACCTCCTTGGGCATCTCACACTCGGGCATCTCATGGCGAGGGAGGTCGCAAGCGGCAAACCTGGAGCCATAGACACTGGTGGTGAAGTTGTCTTCATCATTGGCCAGCTGCAGGTGAACTTTCTTCACCGCACTGACTAGCTTGTCGTTGATGTCGTCGTCATGAGGGATGGCTGAGAGGTGCACCATGGTGTATTTGTGGCTAGCTGCCGAAGGAGGATGCTCTGTGTGAGGAATGCAGAAGGCCGAGTCCAGCAAGTGTTGGGCTGAAGACTTTATTTATGGGCAGCAGCAAGTTTGCCTTCAAGTGCGTCAGCCGTCGTACCTCGTTTGCAACCTCTTGCTCCGAAGTGGGGGCATTGCACAGATGAAATCGCGATACTGGGTGCGATGGGAAAAGGACTGTACCTGAGAACACGAAGATCATAAGATGAGGGGATTGAGACTTGGCGAAGCCGGAAAAGCGGGCAAACAAAGGGAGGCCGCTGAAGGGAGGGGAGGCACGATGATGATCGTAGAAGACGGCGGCACCGCACACTGGCTCAAGCGCGGCTGGCACCGCATGTTGGGCAGAGCCTGGGCTGTTGGTCGATTGCTCGCTAGTGACGCAGCTTACGTACATGCCGCAAAAGCTTGTCTTGAACTTGGGATGAGAAGTGGTGATGGAGAGCAGCCATCAAGAGTCGGGCTCCAGTCTGGCCCCGCGAATCAGCGGCCATATCCAGGCTATGCTCTAGTGTTGCGGGCCACTAGAACGCCTCTAATTCGGCCTGCTGCAGCACACAAAGCGGGTGTAACCCCGCCGGCCCCTCAGCTCTCTGCCCTTCCCTTTTTCCACCCCTCATCCCCCGCACCTTCCTTTCCAACGTTGGTCTCACACCGCTGGACTGCTGGAATGGCCTGTTATTTCCGTTTGCCCCCGATATTTCTTGAGCGGGACCCAATGTGTTGCAAATGCCTCAATCGCCCCTCGCTTGACTGGTGGTTCGACACAGGATCACGATCATGATCACGCTCCGGAAGTCTGGTAAGTTGCTCGCCTGCCCTCCGCCCAAAGCTCACTCAGCAGCAACGTTTCTCAGCAGCGCAAACCGGGCTGGATGGTCCACAAAACCCCTGTCGCTGTCTTGGAAGCCCGTTTGGCGTTTTACAACTCCTCATTTTTCTAGAACTAGGAGCCGCAGATGCGGGACGAAGTCCGCCCTGATGGACTACCTACCCCTGATCCTGAGACTGGGCTGTGCCGGTTGGACTCAGATCCCGACTGAGCTGCTCGGGAGCACCTGTTGTCGGCAACACAACCACGACGTTGGAATATTGTCGTGACATCATCGGCTTATGTCGTGCCATCCCGGTTAACGCCCTGTAGGTATCTCGAAGTTTCACGGCCTGACCGCCTTGAAGCTCCCTTGAAGCTCCCTTCAAGCCCCCTT
>Ga0247758_1000442_pt1 | contig 36940 bp, 46 predicted proteins | sample UWRJL156409C4_FD_180950 | JGI IMG/M metagenome (GOLD analysis project Ga0247758, IMG submission 180950) | Plant litter microbial communities from Arlington Agricultural Research Station in Wisconsin, United States - UWRJ-L156-409C-4 | ecosystem: Environmental > Terrestrial > Plant litter >...
AGTTATCACACAAAAACGGGGGGGGGGGTTTAATGTCACTGTAAGTCGTTATCACTATAATACATAAAGGTGAGTTTAAACAGTAGGATATAAATAAATAATTGAATATTAGTGTGAGGAACCAGAGTCCCTTACAGAGGTTATAGGCATAACTATGGCTATCTATACTAACTGACTGGAGGTACTTTATACCTTACTTAGTCTATTATGCTTAGTGGTGCACCACGCAGTTTCAGCCAAGCAGTCAACTAAGTGGTGCTTAGTGTTATCAGTCCTTATGGACCACCAAGCACTTTCTTACTGGTCGTAGGGGTTTCGGGTCTTTGCACCCCTGGCCCAGTGCGCCAGGACAGTGTACACCGTCCCGCTGCACTGTTCCTTCTGCGGGGGATTCGTCAGGCCGCCCCGGCCCAAGTAACGGCCTGCAGGGTCATTACAGAAGAGGACCAGGAGCGGCCATACAGTAAAACTAACAGAGAAGTTATTAGGTGCGAAATGAGGCCTTTTACCGCGTTAGCTGTATTACTATTAGCTAATCTCTAGCGTTCTGGCCTTGCGATACGCTGAGGGCATTGAACAGAGTGTTACAAAACATGTAGATTATAGTTCTATATCAATAATAGCTGTAGATTACTGTAAGAACAGATACCACGTCACTTCTGCAATGCTGGGAATCATCAAGATGCGTGGAAGACTCGTCCAATTTTATCCCCATACAAAACCCTAACCCTGGCGGGGGGGGGGGATGCGTCCCTAAGAAAAATGGGGTGCGTCCCTAATAGATGCCATACGGAATTAGGTCGTCCATTGACGGGGAGATTTCACCGGGTAGATTCCGGAGGGTGAAATCAGCTTCATTCCCTTCCTCTTTGCCATGGCCGTCCTCATCGCTTGCCATGATCTTGCCGTCAGCAAGGGCGTCCCGCAGCGCGGCCATAACTGCAATCCCGCTCATCCCGTCGGCAATCGCATGGTGGTAGACAAAGCAGATGGCAAGCCGCTTCGGGCCAGTCGAGTTATCATTCGCTTTGGTTGAATCCATTGGGAAGCAAATAATCCTCCACAGCGGCTTCAGCGGGTCGGTGAACGGGGTGCTGTTCTGGTCCGAGAGGAATCCTTCCAGGCATCGATCCGAATCCGTGTCGCCGTCGACTTGCCTTCAGCCCGTTGGGGCTCGCTGCAAGTCCTTGGGTCTGTGCTGATATTTGATTTAGTCGCCGACCAGGTTGCTCTAGGATCTGCAGGGTCTCCAGGGTTTCCAGGGTCTCCAGGGTCTCCAGGTGCCGACCACTTGATCGGACCATATGACATGGTCGACGGGCTATCGGCGCGCTCCAGCATCTTCAGGAAGCCATCGTCCCGTCCAGGCTTTTTTCACAGGCTCCATGTGTACCAAGGCAGATTTCCAGCTTCCCTGTGCTGTTTTCGCCGAAGTTCTCTCCTAACCAGGCCTCCAAAGAATGGATATCAAGGTCCTTACCCCCCACTCCCCCACCATCCAAGCGAGGCTTCGCTTCGTGCTAACAACTGTTCTTCCCTCTGTGCTAGACCGACCTCAGCTTTGCCGTGCAGCTCGACGCAGTCGCGTGCTACCGCTCTTCCGCCGACATCATCCGATCTGTCCTCACCGTCGGCCTCAGCGATGATGTCCATCCCGTTGTGGTGTCGTACCTGGATGATCTCGGCAACTGGCTCGGGGCGTCCCCCCGCTCCATGGAGATGGTGCGCGCCGCCGTCTGCATCCATGGGTGCGCGACACTCCGACGAATAGGTCTCATGGTTGGCATCAAGCCCGTCGACACAGCGAGACTCCTGGCCGACTGCTCCGGTGGTGTCGCCTGGCTCACATGGGCCGCAGCACTGCTCGAGTGCTATCCCCACGACGAAGTTGCATGGTTCCAACAAGAGGTCGGCCGCATGGTAAGCCTCAAGTCCCGGGCGGTGCCGCATCTAAGAGAACTGTCGGCTGCCCTGAAGATGACGGCACCGCGTCTCGGCACCATCAGCTTCCCGGAGCACTACGCCAGAATCTGCGGCGCAATGAGGCAAGCCCTGTTTGAGAAGACGGAGCTTTGCCCTGCGCGCGTTGCCGAGCCGCCCCTTCTCGCCGATGTGCACGAACTCCTGGTCACGGTTGCAGAGTGCTTCAAAGAACAAAGAGCAGTTGCTGTGAGGGGACAGCAAAGCATCGGCTGGTTGGCCGCCACCCTGAGCTGGATCTACGGCGAGGCCGTCGAGGTGCTGTCGGCTGCGAAGGTTGTTGTTGCCGCCGAGATGAGAGCCCCGCAGAAGGATCTGCCGCCCCTGATCCTCGTGGAACTCTCTGAGGACGAGTCTGCCGTGCTCACCCTCGAATACGTCATGGAGAAAGACACGCTTGTCTCCACACTCCTCACTGGTCAGGCCCGCAAGGAGACGCTGCTCAGCTTTGGGCCGAAGCGAAGTCGAGCCGACGAGTACTTCACCAACTGGCTGAACTGTACCTGTCCGGTGGGGAGCTACGAGCTCGGCCCTCTCTCGACCGTAGCCTCGCAATTCACCTGCGGGCTGCTAAGAACCATCCACGTCACCAACGAAGGGGGCGGACCCGCAAGCCTGAGAGCCGAAGTTCAGGGGGCGGGAAAGCAACTTGTTAACATTCTTAAACTTCCCGGAGCGTATTCCGACGTCCGACGCGTGGGGGACTTCTTCCGGGTTGAGGATGGGCGGCCGGAGGATACTACGTCTGCACGTTCTTCGGCGCGTTCTTCGGCTACGTCGCAGCTTCAGCTCATTTTACGCTCCGAGCAGGAAGGGGACGAGGAGAAAGTCACGGAGGGCGGCAGCGTTACCGCGTTAGCCTTCTTGGCTAACGTTCCGTCACTCAGAGAGGTATACGGGCGATTGATCCGGGAGATGATGAAAGTCGGCATCAAAGGCCAGAACGAATGCTTTTGCGTTGTGCCAGGAAGCGGACCGGAAGCATATCTGCCATCAGCCCACGAACCGCACTGCGGCACATACCAAGCGGCATCCCTAGCTGTCGAGCTTGTTGCTGCGTGCATCTGTAGCCTCTTCATCGAAGGGCCGACGTCACCCCGGCTCACCATGTTTCACGCCTCCCCCCTGCGGTGGGCCATTAGCAAGGCCATCGAGCAGTCGGTCCTAGCTGGGTCGGCGTTAATATCCGTCTCTGACCTAATGAAGAGCGTGCTCGTCATTGCCGGTTACTCCGGAGACTACGGCTACGGACCTCTCATCACCTCATGCAACGGCCAAGCTTTGGTCCTCGCTGCGGTCAACGAGCTGACTCTGTCGCCACACAGCGTCGGAAGAGTTCTAGCACTCCCGGGAGCCGTCATCCACCGAGGGCAATACTACGATCGGGTAGTTGTCGGCCACTGTCGCCGACAGGGTGGGGATGTTCTTCGTGGCCCTAAGGCAGCTGCCGGTATGAAGAGAAAGAAGCCGCACGATTCCAACGAGAAGTCATCCAGCGACGACACATCTCAGCCCTTTACGGTCGATCCTTCCTGCGAGGGCGCCGCTGACAAGATTGAAATCGTGGTTCGGGAGACGCTGACTGACTTGGAGCTTCTCGTAAGGAGTACGCAATCCGACGGCACGATCAAAGAGCACGACATCTGGCACTGCGTCACCGCGGCACTCACGGCCAACGTCCTCGGCGACTGCAGCCACAAGGAGCAACGGGGTTATACCGCTCAGCCAGGCGAAGGGATTACCTTGGTGGGAACGAGCACGAACCTTAGTCGAGGCGCGTTGGACTCTGGTCTGACAATAGCTACGGTCGGGAAAGCCGTCGACCGACTCCTTGCATGCGGAGTGAATGTGAATATGGTCGTGCGAACAACGGGCTGTCTTGGCTGTGCTGTTGCGGCCTGCAAGCAGGTAGGATACCGCTACATCGTGTCATGATCTTCCTCCAGCAACATACGAGATTGAGGTATTATGGGTTATAACGGCCTGAGTCTTGACGCATAGAACAGATGAACAGGCAAGAAATATTAGATCAGGAACAAAGAAGACACGATAATTACTGTATCATTAGATAGGCAGGCTCCAGCGGAGCAATGGTGGGGTATGATTAATACCACTTTGAACTTCCATGAATATACATTAAAATATAGCCTATAAATGGGGTGTTAAGACATAGCTCTTAGAATTACTGGAATACAATATTGTAAGTGTTATAATTCTTTAACCGCTTGGATCAGGGGCTGTTCATCGTCTTTTTCATGTGTCGCAACTATCTTCACAACAGCCCTAGTGCTAACTCTACCGATGCGCTGCATCCCGCCACCAGTATAGGCAGCTGTTTTTTACGAGTGACAACGGGAGAAATTTGCCACCTACGTCCATGATACATCAATAAAAAGCGGAGAGAGCCGTCGCTATGCCAAATCTTACCGCCTGACAACACCTTCAGCTGAACACTACGGTTGGACCATTGTTGTTAACTCATTGCACTCGTCCGGTTTGGCGGCGCTCGCGATGGACCAGTTAGACGGCAATTAGTGGATTCAGGGACCAATCTCTACGCCAAACTGGGGACTTGTTAAATTTTCACCCTGCCTGGAATCTTCGAAAATAAAGATACAGAACGACACAGAACGTCCGTACTCCGTCCGACCGATGCCGGCGATGGATGATCTCTGGTAATTAAAAAATAAGCTTTCCAGACACCCCGCGTTGGTCCATGCACTGTTTCCATTAATGCACTGAGGCCTACAGCAACGGACTAATAAAGGCAGACGAATTAGATATGGTCCATATCTGGATCGTCAGTCTTGGATTTCTGGTGTGTAAAATGCGCGACAACAGCCAGCCTCTGAAGGGATCAGTGCGGAGCTTCCCCCAAGTATATTCGCGCAATCGTCACTGATTTCAGATCGTAAAGTGAATGCCTAAAAAAAAATTACACTTCTTACTCGATGTCTAGTTTCCCACCTGCATTAGAAATGACGACTTTTACATTCTACTCTCCGGGACCACCATGTAACCATGCGATCGACCCTGCAGGCGATGTACTTCTTACCCTCACAAATGCCAATTCAGGATTTGCTATTTAGGACGGGACGGCCACTCTTAAGGAGAACTAAGACAGTTAAGTACTATCAAAATAGACAGTATTCCGTGTCTTATCCTCCTATCTGTAACTGGCATCGCCTATTTTTAAGGCAGCTTTTACTAGGGTTTAGATAGAAAGTGTTATAATAAAGGAAGGCTACTATTACGTCATTTATACAGAATAGGATGCTAAGGCCCTCTGCGTCTTCTTTACCGTTATTCACAGCTGTAACTACCAGGTCCCATACGCGATTGCTCTTAAGACACTTTATAAGATTACAGTTCTTGTTAACTATTACAAATGCCATAAAGCCTTTAGCTTTTACAGTAAAATATAAATTAATAACTTATGTAATTCGCTTCTATTAGAATGTATCACGCTTACAGGCCTTACAGGCCTGTTAGGCTCTGGAATATAGTAGTTTGTACGTTATAGTTCGTCAGTGGGAATACTAAACAGCCCTGTAATGTCAGAAAGAAAGGGGTTCTGGCCAGAGGCCAGAACTGTCAAAAAGAAGAGTCTGGAAACCACCAGAACAATAGATTTGTAACCATTGCCACAGACGCGCAATTGTAGCCGCGTGGCTTTGCCACACGGCTTGCCACTATTCACAGCTATAAGGAAGGTTCTCTGGCTGAGCCAGAGAGCCGAACAAGCAATACAATCACGCAGTTACAACCCCTTCAATTCCACAGAATCCAGAGTGCAGTGCTTCTGACATGTAATACAGGGCTGTAAATAACTGTTATAGTGGGCTAGTTAGGCTTCACAAAGCTTATTGGAGTAGATATGGCCGACAGGCTGTCCTCAAACACCTGCGATCTAATTTTCATCCCCAACCATAAAGGGCTTTGTCTCAGTCAGAGCGCGGGATCTCATTGCCAAGATGGCGTTCCCGAATTTCGTCGCAGCGACCCAGACTCGGAAGATGCGGGGGTGAGACAAAAGGGTGCTGGCCAGCCAGTCAGATCATCTCTCGAAGTTCTCATGTCGTTCTATTGCAGTCTCACCGGCGAGCAAGCGTGGTGGGGACCCTTTTTAAGACAACGGGCAGCGAGCTTGTGTGGATATCACAGTAGGTACTGACATGTTTGGTTTCACTCAGCGCCAGGCAAATCACAATTGACAGTTTTGTTCAAATGCAGTTGATCTCCCGGCAATAAGTTGACGACTATTGTACCAGGAAGTATTCAATGAGGCTCAAGCGGAGTACATCAAAGGCCAGGCCTGCAACATTGAGCCTCTACCCGTATTGTGTCCGACACACGGGTCAGATATTAGACTGGCCCACCCCTGGGTTTATTCCGACCATTAAGGCCCGACGGTTCCACGGCGCCCGCGAATCGATCGACGATGCCGATGGACATCTTTCTGAGCCAAGGCCCAGTACAGACACAAGCATCGATGCTCAACGAGCCCTCCATCGCCAACGCTCCGTAATAACGACGGCACCCAAAGAGACCAAGAATGTGCAGCGGCCAGAGTTTATCCGGCAGCGCTGGAATTACCCAAATCCCGAACAGACGTCATCGCCGGCGTCGGCGAGGAGCTCATCAATCAATCGGCGCCAGCCCCAAGGACCTCGCTGTTCGACCGCCACGACCTTATCTAGCCCCTATCACGCAAGGTCATCCAGAGCCGTCGTACACCACCTCGACAATCCTGAACAAGCTTTTTGATTCTTTTTTTGTCCGCGCTTTGTCCACGCTTCGCTCCCACGTCCCATCATCCCACTCAGACGACACCGTCAGGAGCTCGCCTATGCGCTGCTGATTCGCGAAGTAAATTGCTTTCAATTTATTTCCCCCCTATACCACGAAAACGCCCCGAGGATGCAGAGATATATTAGCCCTGCGCCCCGTTTAGGAAGTCCCGGCCACGTCAATGATGCCCTACGGATGACACCGCGGGAGCAATGGACGAGCGAGTGGACCACGAGGCGACCCAACATGATAACCTCGCATCCCGCTCAACCAGCGACGGTGCATGTTCGATTTTCAATCCAGGATTTTCTAGAAGATCAGCATCACGACCCATCTGGCGCGACCCAAGTCCGTATTCGACATCGTGCAACAGGATGAGGAGAGTGTCGCGTGGGCAAGAGGGCCAATGCCTTTACCCGGTTTCCCAAGCGGGAAGGTGGTCGTGACCAACGGGTATCTCAACCACGAGCTGGGTGCTTGGCAGTACCGTGCCATAGGGTGGTCACCTCCACCGTTGACAAGCCACAATGAGGGCCCTGCTTTCCTATACGGTGCCGTTGCGGCCTGAGCCCGGACTGTGGTGCGGTACCACTTTCTATTCCCGTCAACGCATCGGCCTCGCGGGAAGCGGAACGGCAGCGATGGGAGACACCCCCACGGGCCTTTTACTGACACTACCGCCGGGAGCGGAGCACCTGGTTCTGGGGAGTGTTGGTCCCGAGGCAAGGGGGGGGAGGAGGGCTGATTCACCGGGAGATGAACCAGGAAGACCCCTATTCTTCGGTCAGTTTCCCTCGCACCAAACGCAGCTTACTGACATCGCCTCGCTCTCTGAATCTCTAGTAAATTGCATGCTGAGGCTTTGGCTTATCGGATACCACATTTCGCGCCCTCTTCATTGGTCTGTCGCAAGAACGCGCTGCGGCGTGACACCGGTGTGATATCGTCGTTGAGGGCTTCAACAGAGGGCTGCATCAGCCATCACGGGCACATCGAATCACGCAAACTTAGGTGCCTTGGCCAAGCCCTGTTCGGGAGGTAAGGGTGTCGAGGTTGCTGCCGCCCCTTTCACCGCTCAGACGTGAACCCTCCCTTTGCAGGTCCAGCTATGTGACCTTCCCAGTCCTGCCCACTGAGGGTATCACGCAGCGTCAATAATGCCAAGTCTTCATGTGGAAGGTCCCCCAGCCTCAACCTCTCGTCGATGGCCTCAACATTGATAAATAGAAGGCATCGCGCCGTCTTAACGTCGACAATAAGCACACCAGCACGCCTCAGCCCGAGTTCGACACCATCCCTCGGTCCTCTTCGACTCCAAGCCGTCTCGCCTCTTCTCACCCATCCCCCCTCTTCAGCAACTCAGCATCCGCACAATGCATTACCTCACCTTGGCAAGCCTGCTGCCCCTGGCCCTTGCGGCGCCGGTGATCCAGCCCCGCGCAGCCCAGCTTATCCCGGGCAGCTACATCGTAAAGCTCAAGGATGGTTCTTCTGAGACCACGCTCCTGAACACCATCAAGGGGATCAGGCCCAACCACATCTACCGCAACAGCAAGTTCAGGGGCTTTGCCGCCGACCTGAGCAGCTCGGCCCTCAAGGCCGTCCAGGACCTGCCCGAGGTGAGTACCACAGCCCAAACCGACACACCGAGCCCTTCTTAACAGTAACTCCAGGTCGACTACATCGAGCAGAACGCCGTCTACACCATCAACGAGGCCGTCACGCAGGCCAACGTCCCCTGGGGTCTTGCCCGCATCTCCCACCGCGCCACCAACCAGACCTCGTACGTGTACGACGCCAGCGCCGGCGCCGGCACCTGCTCGTACGTCATCGACACCGGCATTTACGTCGAGCACTCTGTACGCTCCCCCTCCACAAACATTCCATCTGCCTCAACTATGTCCTAAGCTAACCCCCCTCACCCCAGCAATTCGAGGGCCGCGCCACCTGGCTCGCCAACTTCGCCGGCGACGGCAAGGCCACCGACGGCAACGGCCACGGCACCCACGTAGCCGGCACCATTGGCGGCGTCGACTACGGCGTCGCCAAGAAGACCAAGCTGTACGCCGTCAAGGTCCTCAACGCCAACGGCTCCGGCACCACGGCCGGCGTCATCGCCGGCATGGACTTTGTCACGGCCGACGCGCCCTCGCGCAGCTGCCCCAACGGCACCGTCGCCAACATGTCGCTGGGCGGGTCGCGCTCCACGGCCATCAACAACGCCGCGGCGGCGATGGTCAAGGCGGGGGTGTTCCTTGCTGTTGCGGCGGGGAATAGCGATGACGATTCTACGTACTACTCGCCTGCGTCGGAGGCGACGGCGTGCACTGTCGGTGCGAGCGATGAGTTTGATGTCCGCGCGTGGTTCTCCAACTATGGCTCGCTGGTGGATATCTTTGCTCCGGGTGTGGATGTGCTGAGTTCGTGGATTGGGAACCCTACTGCTACTGTAAGCCTCCTTTCCCTCCAAACCCCCTCCCATCCCGAAATAGCAACTAAAACAAAACACAGGAAACCATCTCGGGAACATCCATGGCCTCTCCCCACATCGCCGGCCTCGGCGCCTACCTCCTTGGCCTCCTCGGCCCCAAGACCCCCGCCGCCCTGTGCGCTTACATTGCGGAGACGGCCACCAAGGGCGTCATTGGTAGCATCCCTGAGGGCACAGTTAACTTGCTTGCCTTTAACGGCGCGGCTTAGATTTGGCCTGAGACTCTGAGGGTATGAATCCATGATGGGAAGGGCGAGCTTATAGACTGGCGCATTGGATTGGATTGGATGGTTGGGCTGGGGTGCTGGTTCGGTTTCCTTGGGCCGCAGATTCAGATTCAGATTCAGATTCGGGATTTTGTTGCACGATGTTCATGTCATGATTGAGATGAGAACGAGGGAGACTGGGTTCATGTTTATGGATGTTGCATTGGGGGGCTGGGGGTATAGGGTTGATAGACGAATGCATGTCAGACTGTTGCTTGGTTTCGGTTTGAAAGTTGGTTCTGTGTTCCTGTGGGTGAATGCTTACAGCACCACCACAAAACAACCGCAACTCCAAGAGGACATAACCCCAAACACCACCACAAACTTCCACATACGACCATACCCACTGGAGAATTCGGGATCCCGTCCGCTCTCCCATAGACAAGCCAGTGAGGGCCAGACTAGTAGTTGGGTCGGTGACGACCAGCGAATCCCTGGTGTTGTATGTTTTTTGCACCTGTTTTGAGCCTTTTGATCCGCTCTCTAGAAACGGTGGTCATTCCGAGGTATCCCTGGAGAGTTTAGAAGCAGGAAGTTGGAGTGGCCAGGATGCCGAGTGTTTCTTTGTTGTTGTGTTATGTCTTACCAGAGGCTGGCTCCTTTCATGGCTTACAGGAAACAAGGGGCGGAAAGCACAAGTGGGATAAAGAGGGAATACGCAAGTACAAAGCAAACTCATAGTTTGGTTGTATAGAATAGACTTTGTAGTCTGGAATACAAACTCTATATTTCAGACTCCGAACTCTCCCCACCTCCTATTGTACGCCGGTACCGTGTCTCCAAAGGGCTACAAATCCAAAGTCTCAGGGGCATCTCGCCGTTTTTCACACTGCCTACTCGCTCTCCCGCACTCCCTCCACGTCCCCAACATCCACACAAACTTGTCCCTTCATCAACACCCGCCACGCGCTATAATCCCTCCCGTCCTCCGTTCCCCAAGCGATAATAGCCGGCCGAACCATCATCACAATGCGCCTGTCGTCATAGTTCTCGGGGCTCTCAATCTTGTCCGCCTGGTACAGCTCCAGCACGGCATTGTCCACCCTAAACGAGTACACCCAGTCGGCCGGGAGGGTAAGCAGACTTGCGCAGCGCACGTACGAGCGGCTGGAGAACAGCTCGAGCGAGAATTGCAACGCCTTATCGATCTCCTCGCAGAGCCGCGCTACGCAGCCGCTTTGCTCGAGCCCGTCGCGGAGAAGGACGCGGGCGGGTCCGGAGAGAAATTTGTGGGTAAGGTATGCTGCGTATCGCTGTCGTGTTGGGCTTAGGGGCTGTGCGCTGGTGTCGTCGGAGAGGCCTTTCCTTGTCGGGCCCATGCCGTTGATCGCGAGGAGGCGGGCCATGGAGGAGCGCCATTGGTGAGCTGTCTGCGGGTGCACTACGGTGGGGTTAGGAACAACTCATCTGATGAGGGGCTGATAGTCGACACGATTGGGAAGGGGAGACGTACACTCAACAAGTTGCCTGTACAGGTTGTCCATATTGTTCTGCGCCGGTAGGTAGGAACCCTCGCGCTGAAGGTTGATGGCGTCGAGAGGCCAGAACGGTGACCCGAGGATATCAGAGCAGAGTAGATTTGCCAGTAGCCCATGGAGCAGGATATACAAGATCCGTGGCTGGCTTGCGAGGGCTGCTGGGAGTGCCGGGGTGCCGTGCTCGAGTACGACGAACTGCGAGATGGCGTCAAAGAACTCGCCCCGCTCCGCATCTGGCATGGTCGAGAGGCGGTGCGGGTCTCGATGAGCAAAGTCCTTGGCCCATCCATACCAGCTCTGGCTGCGGCTATTGAACCAGTCGCGGACTTCGATGTCGGACGAGGCAAAGGTCTTGCTCTTGTCCATGATGCCCTTGGCTACAGCGTGCGCGAGCTGAATCTTCTTGTCACGCTCATCCTCGCGGTGGAGGAGCTGCTGCTTCGCCTTCTTGCTCTCGGCCGCGAGCTTCTCTTCCAGTTTCTGGCCCTTCTCCAGCTCGCTGCCGAGTTTTTGATGGAGGAGCGCCTTCTCCTTCATCTCTTGACCAATCTCGTGCTCCAGCTTCTCCCGCGTGCTAGACTCGGTGGCGAGCTTTGCTTGCAGCTGGTGGGTCCTGGCTTGTTCCTCGGCGAGCTGCTTCTGCATGTCGGCCAGTTTCTGATTCAGGTCTTCGATTGCCGGGCCAGGAAGGTCCGGAAGGCCTGGAAGAGCCTCGATGGGTGACTCCTCGAGACTTTGGGGCGTCTCATCGCCGGCCTGTCCCTGCTTTGACCTCAGAAGTCCCAGTGAGCGGCCGACGCGAGCCCAAGTACCCGGGCTGCTTGGGCTCCCGGCAGGTCCGGGGCTTCCGCTCGCAGTACCGCGCCGAGACAAGCGAAGCGACATGCTTGTCCCTCGTCTAAGGGTGCTGGGCGGACGAGCAGATCCGTCTGTGATTATCGGCGATGCAGAGCGACTGCCCTTGAATGGCTTCATCTTGGATGTGATCGGTGGCAAATTGGCGATGAGAGTCGATCTGAAGGCTCGAGTTGAGTAGTTCGTCGCTCATCCGTTCTCAATGCCATGTCGAGGCGCGTCCTTTTTGGTCGAATCGGGCACTGCCAGCGCCAGCGAACAATGCCCAAATGGACCACGACTCGCTGGCTGCCAGGCATGACTGAGGAAAGAACGATAGGACGCCAAGCCTGTACTCCGCTCGCCTCAGCTCCAGGAACCCACCCGTTGGGCGGTGGCGCCATCCAAGACAGCACACGTTGAGATCGATCTGAGGCGTCGCAAAAAGCGACAACTTTCGTCTGCTCGACATTCCGCCCTGTCGATGATGCAGAAGTGCGGTTTCGTTGGGCTTTTTAACACCACACGCGACACACGGATGTGCAACGGTGCTGCCCTGTGGTTGGAGGAGGCTCCGGGCCAAACGCCCCCATTCGCTGCCTCCTCGAGCCTAAGGTGCTGGTCCTAGCGACTTGCCAAAACGTTGCGGGCCTAAAGCCACGCCCGACAGTTGACAACAACCTCCGTGCCTAGACAGGATGGATGCCTGAACCCCGGGATATCGACTTGGTCCTCCGTGCCGACGCCCCCAAGACAAGCCCGTGATGTCCGACATCTGCCGTCTCTTCCATGATACCAAATCTGCTTCCAGCCGAAAGCCGAAGAAAAGAAAAGCAAAATGACCAAGACTCGTCTTATTGTCGGTGTCGACTATGGCACGACATTTTCCGGTATGACACCGTATCGTGACTCTTCGTGTCGGTCATGCGCTCACACAGAAAACAGGAATCAGCTATGCCATGTCCAACGCGGCGGGCACCGATGATGTCCATGTCCTTTCCAACTGGGGTGCGTCCGGCGAGCGCTATGCTTTCCAGAAGCAGGTCCCGTCGCGCATCGCATACCAACCTTCAGTGACATGGGGATACTCAGTGCCCCCTAGCGCCACCGCGTATTGCTGGACAAAGCTGCTACTCGATCGCCACACCAAGCTCTCGGATTTCGATGACGGCGCCCTCGGCAACCTCGGCGAGGGACACCACGAGCGCATCATGGAGCTCCCGCCAGGGAAGTCAGTCGAGAGCGTCGTGACTGACTACCTCGCCTTGCTGTACAAGCACATGATGCGCCAGCTGGAGCAGAAGATATCGGCTGCGCTCTTGGACGTTATCCCGATCGACTTTTGGTTCACTTTGCCCGCAATGTGGTCCATTCGGGCCCAGAACATGACTAGAGACGCAGCCCTTCGTGCCGGATTTGGGTCGAGAGAGGGGGATGCAATTTATCTGATCAGCGAGCCCGAGGCGGCCGCCGTTGCCTGTCTTCAGGAGCTTACTCTCCCGGGAAGCTCGCATCGGGCCGTGAACGTACAAGTAAGGCCGTGTCCAGGAGATTAGCTTATGCAGCGTGCTGACTCGACGTTATCGAAAGCCTGGAAATGGTGTTCTCGTCTGCGACTGCGGAGGGGGGACAGTGGTAAGTGGTCCCAAACACAGAGCCCGGAGTTTACGGGTGCTGAATGCGATGTCACCTACCAGGATCTCGCATCGTACAAAATAGTGGCAGTGGAGCCTAAACTGCTTCTACACCAGGCTTGCGTTAGCGAAGGCAGGTCGTTGGGACAGATATAGTATGATATACGGTGCTAACCCCTTACCAGGTGGAAAGTGCGGCTCGACGACGATCGATCGGGCATTCTACAAGCTAATGTGCAATCGATTTGGCTCTACCTTCACGGGTCTCAAGCGGGAGAAGACTGGGCCGGGCTCCAGCTTCATGAGCCACTTTGAGTCGGCAAAGCGTGACTTTGGCTGTTCGGAATACTCAAAGACGTACCGCCTCCACCTGAAGATGCCAAAAGCGAAGGACTCTGAGTACTACGATACAGAAGACGACGAGGTGCTACTGACAACGTGAGAGCAATCCGCTCCCTATAAACTCGATCTGGGTTTCTGAACTGACACATCACTTTTTATTGGGCGTCAGTGATGACATGAAAACGTTGTTTGATCCCGTTGTAAAGAAAATCATCGGCTTGATCACACAACAAATGGCAGCCACGCTAGCAGAAAGCAACCTTCGAACCACAGCAAGTTCCCCTGAATCGAGTTACTTCGATACCGGGACAAGCAAACTGACATGATGCAATACAACAGACGTTACTACTCGTCGGTGGATTCGGGGACTCACCATACCTCTACTCAAAAATCAAAGACTGGTGCCCCAAGGACATCACGCTCTTCAGTCCCCATAAATCGTGAGTCCTAACTTTCGTTTGTGATGCTCTCCAGCGGAGCTAGACGCTCAATCTCAGAAACGACACTGACAACGAAACGTCTGAACCAGATGGGAAGCGGTTTGCCTTGGCGCTGCAATCCGAGGGCTCAACGGCCCGGTGGTGATGCAGAAGAAGAGCCGGTTCCACATCGGCTACGAAGTGCTGAAGCGCTTTCGGCCCGGTATTGACGACGAAGCTGATGCTTTAATTGACGTATGGAGCGGGAAGAAGATAACCACTAACAATGCACACTGGACCATCGCCCGGGTAAGATACGCAACTCCTTTGAGCCTCATTGAAACCTCTCTTGGATAGCCCCAAGTCGCGATGCATCTTTGCTAACAGAATCCGTGTCAACTTACAGGGTGAAACGGTCACCCCCGGAATGGAGAAGCAGCAACTCCACTCAATAAAGATGTTCGAAGGGGACACCACAGCGTCCTACACGCTCTTCCAGAGCGAGGCGTCCGAGACCCCGGACAAGATGAACCATAAATGTATGTCAACATCTCCTAACACTGTACCACACAGAGTACATATCCCTCCGCACATGAAGTGCTAACCAAGCTCCCTCCCTCACACCAGCCATAAGAAAGATCGGGACTCTCGAAATGGACCTCAGCGGAGTCGACCTCACCAAGTTCCCATCAAAGCAAGTGCTGAGGCCCATCACAGGTCGGAACGCGAAGATATACCGAATCGAAGTGGAGATTGTTACGGTGCTCGATGATGATATGGGGTATATGTATTACAAGATGCTATGTGGTGGGAAGGAGGTTGGTCAGGTGGGCTTGAAGTTTGCTGATGAAGGAGAGCTGTACTGAGCTGGATGAGGCGGTTTGAAGGGGGAGGGATTTGGAGGGGGTTTTGTTTCCTGGTTGAGTCTTGTGGGTTGATGGATACATATATCACCACAATTGCGATGTTTAATAGGCACATATACACATGGATGGGGACATATGGCATTGCTGGCTGTTTTTTCACTCTCAAATCCATCCGAGTCAAGATTCGACAAGATCTCGTCCCAATACTCGAGCAATGCATGCATAATATGGGCGAGTGCAGGAATGAAAGGCCAATACGATCATGACGGACAGCTACTGCATCTAGCGCACAACTCGGCTCGTCAGCGCCGCGAAGGAACAATGTTTCCGGTTTAACGATGGGGGCACAACACACGAGCCGCGCGTGTGTCACGACGGGTAGGCGGGTACGCGAGCACGGGCGCCGGAGGGAGCTGTAGGACGTGGTACCATCGGGGCACAGCGGATAGCTTCCGGCGTAGGACAAGTTACGCGCATGGACGAGGTTTGTAGTGGGAAGTCAGGCGTGGTGGTGGGGTGGTGCGACGCATGGTCGAGTTGGGTTCGTTTTTCGGTGCAGCACTATTTCGGTGCACGCATCCGGGAGGGGCCGCGAGAAAAGTGTTCAGGCGCGCGAGGTAATGATGTTAGCGATGATGCTAACATTTTAGCTCATGCCCCCCCTCGAGGCTGTGAGATCTGACAATTGAGGCTGCGTGAGGGTAGCCGTCTGTCAGAAGTGTTAGGCTGTGAGAATGTAGTCTAACCTCATGCAAGCGCGCGAGGTGAGCTCAGCTCACCGTGGGCTGGTCCAAATAAGGTTTGAGTCGGTTAGTGCCAGATTCTTGGCGACGACGGATCAATTACCCGCTGTCCATAGTGTCTTCGCAAGGCAGTCCGAGCGGGTGCTACGCTTCTCAAAAAAAGCCCTTAACCGCTCTCCGGGAACCGACATGAGTTTTGGCCTTCTGGAAGCGAAAATCGAGATATTCGGCTGTGCGGACTTCTGCGCTATTTTTAACCTGGTATCTTTGCAGCTGCCTCGTTGGTTTGTTGGCGCTGTTGCGGTCATCTCTTGGCCCGAAAGGCGCAGTCAGGTGACCCGCGCGATTTGTTGTCAATCTGACATCGAAGTCCGAGCCGGCAAGCGAGAGGTGAGCCGGCCAAGACCGAGACATTTTACGTCAGCACTCTGGGGCCGCTCCGGCAGAGCGGCGCGGCTTTAGGTGCGCGCTGTTACAGCCCGGCGATGAGCGCGATTGAGGCTGACGGCGTTCGCGATTGCCAATAGTCAAACGGGTGTGCAGTTCAACCGCCGCAATCAGAACGGAATGTCTTGGCTCCGATAACATTATCGCTGCAAATTTTGCTGGTGGCGTATTAGTGCACGCTGTGGCTGATCAGCGTAAGCTGAGCACCCTAGACCGAATGGCAGTAAGTGCTGACTCAAAACCTTAAACTGAGTGTCGTCGTTGAAGCAGTATTAAAATCAAGTCGGCAAAATGCTCAAAGAATCAAAGATTATCACGAAATGGCGATTCAAGGTCTTGTCAAGGTGGCAGTAGAAGCATGAGTGGGGAGCCCAAGACGCTGAGGGCTTGTGACGCCAAGACATGGAGTTTTCGGGGGAAAACAAGAGCCACAGCGGCTGAGACTGGCTGACACCGGGCGACCATCATTTTCCTTCCACGCCACTGGCCAGAGTCGCGCGGCAATTTAATCCACATGGCACCCAACACGTCTGTGGCTGGACCCAATTCCCAGTGTCGGCATCGTGGCGGTAGTGTCGGCCGTGGAAGCCCTCCTTGAAAGGAGCTAGGGAGGAGTGAAAAGGGATCGTGTGGGGAAATGGGTTCGCGTGCGGCTGCTGGAAAGGGGCACGCCTGAATGGTGGACACATCTGGGCGGGATCGTCGCTCGCGCAGAGCTTAAATTAATTGGCAAGAAAAGGAGGCAGGCGGCTGGGCACGGCAGCAGCCGGGGGCAAAAGCGGCGAGCGTGGAAATGGAAGTGGGTGTGGACCAAAATCCAGGGAGTTACGTCGCCTCTGATTTGGCCGTTGACTGATGCGGGGACAAGAGGACGAGGAACCAGGCGGGCAGTTGGTGTTCTGTCGGGGCCTTGTGGAAATTGAATTGGGTAGGTTGGCCCCCCGGGTTTAGTACGGAGTAACGGGCCTGCCTTTCTGTAGGGCAGGCGGCAGGCAACACACGCCCCTCTGCGCTGAGGCAGTAATCGTCGTATCGCTCAGGTCCTGTCCAGGTTTCGGGACTGGCACCGCAAGGACGTGGGATTGTAATCTTAAACCTGCCCGGTTCAAAGCCACGCCTTCCCCTTTTCTTTTCTCCCTGGCAATGACACTGGCAATTTACACTGCCTGTCGCGCGCGTCCACGACACATCGCATTACAAGCACCGGGCAGCAATGGCGGCCGCCACCCCTCAATTTCGTCCTGACCGCATTCTGGCTGGCAGTGATCTTCAGCCCGTGAGACTCCTTCCCAGGGCCCGTAAGACCGGACGATGTGCGACGTGCTGGGCGACATCGTGACACACCAGCCAGCCGGCACCGGGCTGCCGTTGTGAATGGCCCAACCGCTCTCCAGCGTCCCGTTTTTCGTATTTGTGCATTTTCCCAACTGCACCTCGATCGCCGGTGCGAATCAGCTTGCCTCGTCGGCCCGAGCGGCGAGACAGAAGCCCGCACGTCGACGAAGAGGGCTTTCGGGGCGCAATTGTAGCGCAATGTAGTTGGCTGATGTTTGCTGGGCTGCGGGCCCACCCACACCGCGTTCTCCAGACCCACACACCGCGATATGCTTGACACCTTGGACGCCCAGCACGCCGAGCACGCCCAGGTCGACTGTCCGAGCGCCAAGATGATGGGCCCGGCCCTAGGAGCAATTAATAGCTCTCAATAACAAGCGACCGCGCGGATGGGCAGCTTGAGGCCCCAACCCGGATTATTGGGTCGCTTGTTTTTGCGGAGCTCGCCAGCGATCGCTCGTCTGGGTTCGAGGTTCAGCTCTGCCTGAGAGTCGGCGGCGCAGAGCTGGGACCGAGACGGGAAGCTAGCTGCACAGGCTCTGGACATCTCCTTTTCCTTTTTTGTGACGAGAAATTTCCCTGTTTCGCGGTTCGAGACCAAGCTGACGGTCTGACAGTGGATCAACAGTGCGTCGTCTGGAAGCCCCAGTGGAGCGAGGCTTGAGAAGTCCGAAGCTATTGATGCGCTGCAGGGCTCTCGCCAATGCTCCTTGGGCCTTCCGTCCTCGTCCGTCATCTTGGAACCAGCCCCGGTGGACAAGCCATGCCCAGCCTGTGGCACATTCCCTGCTCACTCCTCGATCCTGTCATCCACTTTCCTGCTGCTCCTGCAACCGCCGCACCTGTTGGCCATTGAGAGACCCTTGCACCCCCGGCATCCATGCTCCGATGGGCCTGCCCAATGTCCCAAACTGGTTGGGGGAAACCCGGGTGACGAGAAGTCGTGGCTGTGGGACTGTGCAGCGCAGCCGCAGTCCCCGTCGACCCTCGTCACACCCTTCCACGACCCCCTGCAGTGCAACAGGAGAAATGAAAGGTGCTCGACCTGCATGAGCAGCGCGGTCGAGATATAAGGATTGGCGAGATCCCCCATTCCGGCAGCAACAGAAGCTTCACTCGCATCCGCATTCAATACCAGGCATCTAGCTCTAAGCTCCCGTTTGCCTCTTTTCTTACCTAATAGCCCGACTTTCGAACGGCGAGACACTCGTTTTTCCAAACACCAAACCTAATAATTCAAGATGCGTTTCTTCACCACCCTCGCCCTCGCCGCTTCGGCCACCGCCGCTGCCGTCGGCTCGACCACCATCACCCGCAACGGCGTTGAGGTCCGCGTTGCCAGCGAGCCTAAGAAGTGCCTGTGCAAGAGCGACGTCGATGAGCTCGTCGATGCCTACAAGGGCATGATCACCTTCTGGGACGATGCCAAGCACACCAAGTACCTGGCCGACGACTTCGTCGACTGGTCCGAGTCGATCAACTCTCTCATCCCCCCCAATGGTCTCCCCGTTGGATTCCCCATCTTCAACAAGACCAGCTTCATCGACCACCAGCACACTCAGGTAGGCTTCCTCTCCGTCTCTGCTTGGAATATTCCATGACTAACAAACCGTCCAGCCCGACCACCTCCCCTTCCAGCTCGACAAGCTCGGCCCCTGGAACTGCGACTCGGCCTCGCTCGTCTGGTCCGCTACCTTCGCTGTCCCCGCGCCCGGCCTCACTGCTACCAAGGTCCGCGGTGTTACCATCCTGACCGCTGCCTACAACGCCGGCCAGTGGCAGATTAAGGGTCTCGATGTCGAGTTCAACAACATCCAGTACCTCCTCAACATCGGTGGCTCCGTCACCCGCCCTACTCCCCCCTCTTCTTAAGTAGCCAATCGCGGTTGGCTTAAGATGCTGACCGGTCGATCGATGCTTGGCGCGTCTGAATGCCGAGTGGCGCATCATCCTGGTCTTACCGGATCCGGGAAAATTGCGATCATAGGACTCGAAGCGTAAGCAGTCAGCCGGAATGCGGGGAGTTAAAACGTGGATTGTCATGGGCTTTGGACGATAAAGATAGGGATTTGAGATGGAGAACATGTTTGGCGCTTTGTTTCTAATGGACTGCATATTCAATTGAGACCAAGACAATTCACGGGGAAAAGCGTTGAGAACTTGTTTGCATTACAGCTTCACAGTTGTGCCCTGACGGGTCTGGTAATTAATCTAATGATCGGGAAAACATCAATATTAATAAAATGCATTAACTTGCACTCTTTGCGATGACTTGTCAGTGACGGTGATCTCGCAACTTCTCACTTATGTCGCAGTGCTCGTCTCAATGCACTATGCTATCTGCCAGACGCGTCTTCCTTTGCACAACAGACGCGACAAACTCGGGTATTTATTATCCATGTCTTCGAATGCTGTCCAAAAATGACTGTCTTGCGCCAGTACTAAAATAACCGCTCCCTGACCCCGACCTGATCCAATTGATGCCGGGATATCGTTGTTTGACAAAGAGAATTGAGGCGTGTAGCCAAGCCAAAACACCACCCGATGCGATGGATGATACAAATGAAATGCTCCCATGTATGCACAAAAGTCCATGTACAATCTCTGCCTCCCACCGGTTTCATACAGAGTATCATACAGAGGCATCATTGCCTCGATCAAAAAAATTTCCTTCCTTTTTCGGCCGCATGCGGGCGGTCATGTGTCGTCCAAGACCTCCCGCATTGCCTCCTGGATCTGTCCAAGATCGTCGACTGACACTTTGCTTGGTGGTCCTCTTCGCTGATGGGCGGCGAAGTACTCGTGGAACCCAGGTATCATTCCGGGCTGGTTGATTCCCGGGGCTCGAAAGGTTCCCGCCGAGGAGAGGCTGCCCGGCGGTGATGCCTGAGACACTGCGGGGCTAGATGCAGCCGTGCCGCCGATGTGGATCTCCCTAGTTGTGCTTATAGCGGGCGACGCCAACGGGCTTGGATGCGGCGAGGGATTCGAGCTGGTGCCGCCGCCTCCCCAAGGGCGCCAGGAGACGAGCCTGCTCAGAGTGTTGACCGGGGATGGTCGAGAGCCGCCGTGAACAGGATTGGATACCACTCGACCACCACCCCGTCCTTTCGGCATAGGGAGACCCAGCCCTACAGTTGCGAGATTGTCTCGCAGAAGTAAACTGCTCCTTTTCCCACCAGTATTGCCTCTCGCGATGGTTGGGCGCGCAGTGACGGAGCTGATATTGGTGCCGGCTGCGGTTAGGCCAAGCGGCCGAAGAGTGAGCTGACTTGGCCGAGCCTTGAGAGTATGGATGTCCATGCCATTCGAAAGGGACATTATGGATTCGTGAGAGACCACGCGCCGCACTCTTCGTGGAGACTGCGCTATGTGTGGGTCAAAATGGTCATCCCCTTCGGCATCGGTGCTGGCTGTCTCAATCGTTGTGTCGTCTGCCGAGGGAACGGTTCGCGTGAGGCCAGGAACATCGTCGGTTGTGTATGGGGCTGTGCGCTCTTCAGGGACCATATCCTCTTCGTGGATGAGGTTTGTCAGTGGGTGTGGCTGGGGACTCTGAGAATACTGCGGCGCAAGGCTCGGAAATGCCCCTGGAGCTGTGATGCTCCGAGTAGATACCTCTGACGGCCGTTTTTTATGTGAAGTCCGCCAAGCTGGCGACATTGGATCCACGCTTGTTGTCGGGGAATTTGGCAATGATATCTCCATGATGCCCCGGTCGAACAGTGAGTGGCGTGGATTTGATGGGGGGGAGCTCGGCGCCGATGACGACAAATCTGACGGACTGTCAGAGACGATTGACCATCTGCCGTTCGACGGCATATCCATGCCTGGTGCCTCGTTTCTGGGCGATGTGGGAAAAGATCCGTGACGCTGCCAACGCTGTAGCGCATGGGTCGTGGGCGTTGATGGAGTTGAAATATGCAGTGGAGTAAAGGTTCCCGATGTGATGCCCTGTCTCCGCTTCTTGGGCTTCTTGATATCGGGTTTGTGTGTGACATGGTAGTGATGGTGTATGTGAAGCTCCTGTGAGACCCTTGGGGGGGTTGGCGGCTCCTTCTGCTCCAGTTCGGCCCGAAGGGTTGATGGGGAGCTGACGTCGTGGTTGACCACAGGCTGATGATACAACAGCTGTTCCCGGAGCATCTGGATTTCGTCGTTGGAGCTCATCAGCAGCTCGCGCAGTTCCGCCATACCCAGCTGAAGGGTGGCGTTATCCTGCAGGAGGTCGCGCACGAAATGCGAAACGACGCCCCGGCTGTTTTTGCTGTCTGTCATGGACCTCACTGCTGCCGCGCCCTTTAATCTGCCGGCCGCCGTGCTCAGCTCTTTCTCCATAACCCGTTGCCTTTCCATTCGACCGATAACCTCGACGTGGCGCTCCCGTTCCTCTCTAGACTCCTTTTCCATGCGCTCCAGCTGTTCTTGGAGGTCGCTGAGGCCTCTCTCCGCCTGCTTCCACCGGAACATAGCCGTCCGGGCCTCTTCTTGTGTGTGAACGAGTGTATTTTGCAGAGTAGCCTGCTCCTCTTCCAACATAGCTATCTGGCGCTCGAGGTTGGTTGCTCTCTCTGCCGCACTCTCTAACCTGCGCACCTCCCGCATCGAATCCCGCAGAGTGGCTTCGAGCGACTCGATCCTGGTATCGGCATCCTTGACGGTTTCGTTGAGTTGCTCGAGCTCCTCCCGAAGGCTGTGGTTCTCGTCCACGGCGAGTTTGTTCTTCGTTTCCAGCTCGATGTTTTCGTGCTCTAGAACCTCGATGCGCCCGGTGAGCTCGACGCGATCGCGCTCGGCGGATGCCATGTAGGCTTCATGGCGGGCAAGTAGCGTCTGCAAGGCGAATGTAAGCGAGGGAACACAATCTTCTGGCTTCTCCCGGCGTGACAGCCAAACATCTCGAAGGGCTGCCATCGTAGATATCGCCGTCTGTTGACAAGCAGCCACGACAGCACATTGTCTGGAATGTACTCGACGGTTCTCAAGGAGGACGGTAGGGAAGGAGCAGGCACAAAGAGCGGCCCGGCCGTCGACTCAAAGAGTAGCCACAAGGAATGGATGGAATGCAACAACGAACATACCTGCCCCATTTTCGCGGCCGTGTGGACGTCCCGCTCAACACTCAGCAGGACTGAGCAATTGTGTCTCAAAAAGACACACTCCTCTCTCCCACAACAGCACCGGAGCTCTGAGGGCTGCGCCGCGATGGCGCCAGCAGCGCCCATGACGTCGCGCGGCCGCGCCACGCAGGCCCCCAATCTGGCGCTCGAGATGTCGGCCATTCCTACTGTGGCGGAAGGCGGTATCGGTTGTCGGATCGAAGTGCAGTCGCGGATAGCATAGTCACGACCGGGGTTCGGTGGTGAATGTTTTTTTTTTTGGACAGGGCTCGACAAAGGCGTGGTCTCGGCGGAGAGAATGCTACAATACAACGTACTTCGTACGTAGATGGGTTTTAGGTTCGGGGAAAAACAACATGGACGACCCTCGGACGTGGGTGGGTAACTTCTGGGATCGCCCAAAAGACGCTGCACGACTCGAGCGACTCGAGAAATTGGTGGAGTGGGTGCAGGGTGGGACTTGTGACGTGGGCTCTCTAGTTCAGTCGCGTCTGGCCGGGTCACCGCCGCTTGCGTAGATTAGATAGCCAGCGTCAATGTCACTGCCCAGCAGACCAAGCAGATTTCCGGGACTTTTTTGCGGAAAGAGAAATTTCCAAATTGAAGAGACTCAGTGATTTAATCCTTTAATCGTATTCTGCCAAAGATGAAGCGGTCAATTGCGAAGACCAAGTGGCTGGGGGCCATTTGGGGAGGCCAGTCGACCTGCATTCCGCAGGTCAAGAGGTCATCCCCACGCGTCAGGCACGGGCCGAGATTCGCTCAGCACCAATGATGCCCCTCGCCAAAACACCCCGCGCACTTTAACTCGCTGCCCCTCATGCGTCACGGCGCCTCCCAACCCCCCACTGTTGCTGGTTTCCAGGCGCGTCTTCGTTTCGTTCTCACCGTGCTGATTGGGAATGCATAATGATCTCCCGCCAGTTATGATTATCACAACCAAAACCGGGAAGTTTTTCGCCTGTTTATGCCTCTGCCCACTCTTGGCGGTCTTCGTTGGCTGCCACCAAAAGAAGGCACGAGACCATGACGGGACCTGCGGCTTGGGACTGATCCAGAACCACCCACATTACCCTAAAACAACAACGCAATAGCCAAGACTGTTGGATGAGCGGGAATGCAGATTGAAGTTCAGATTATTCTCTAACTCTGAACTCAGACTCAACCCTTGCTCACCTACTCTTCCCGTCGTTGAGACAGAGTTGCCAAGACCAGATCGCGGAGATCGGACTAGGTTGAATGAAGCACGACATCCAAGTGCTTACCTACCTATTCTGTCCGTACTGGCTCATTATTCTACCTACAGGCTTCCGTTTCTTCCCCCCATCCCATTCAACAATGTGAAGACAGCCCCCTTACTTTCAATGGTACGACGGCTCACGGCTTGAAGCACGGGCAACGGCCGCATTCACAAACCGCTTGTCAAGGACTTGGCTCTTTTAAGGTTATGAAAGGACAGCGAGGCGCTTTGAATAAAGATTGTTGACAAGTTCTAGGTCTATTCAGCGACGCAGATACCTCATGATAGCAACCCGCTGTTCGAGGACGCTTCCGCGGCGTAGACGAAAGCTTTCAAGCTTTGCAACAAAACCAGAAACGGCAGACAAGCCAAGCTTCGCATATAAGCTGACCAAGAACCTTATTATGGTTGAGATGCGACTTCAATCCATAAGTTCGAAAACGAAACTTTGCTGTTTTAAAGCCGAGGAATTCAAAAATCCTCGAATCCGAGACTAGGTATCCGTCGGGAGAGCATAATTAACAGTCAAAGAGCGTTGCTCATATCCCGAACGACAGCGGATACCTTTTGGCTCTGGATTGCTTCCACTTGATCCCTATGTTATCCAGCTTGAGTAGTATTCAAAACGACCAAAACAACCTCCCAGCCAACGCTTCCTGATCAAATGTCGAAGGTTAACATGGCTACCGAGCAGGTCGTGAACTAGTCGCCTTCCACTGAAACTGGTTAGAGAATAGGAAGGCTTAGTGGTATAGGAGAGACTGCCTAAGTCGATATCGCTTGCTTTGGGATATGTATGCCTTGCATAAGAAGGGGCACTTGCGCGTATCACTGCAGCAAAAGCCTCAAACTCCTACAGTTCAGCAAAAACACGGAGGGAGTTGCAACCACAGGCTCCTTCGCCAGCAACCAACAGCTACTTCAATTCACCTATCCCCATCGCCCTGATCCTCTCCTCCCCCCAACACCCCTCACTGCAAATTAACAAACAACCCTCCATCGACCAACAGCTGCGCCCCCGTCACATACCCACTCAACTCCTCACACGCCAAAAACACCGCCGGCCCGCCCAAATCCCTCGGCTCGCCCACCCTGCCCAACGGAATCCTCCCCTCCATATACCGTCCCTTCTCCTCATCCCTCAGGTCCTCCTCATTCAACTGCGTCCTCACCGTCCCCGGCAGCAGCGCATTGCACCGAATCCCATACCGCCCTAGCGCCACCGCCGTACTCTGCATCAGACTCGTCACTCCCGCCTTGGTAGGCGTGTAGTGCGTCTGGCCGCCGCCGCCGACCAGTGCTGAGATGGACGATATCCCGATGATGCTGCCGCCGGTGGGGGTCTGGCCGCGCGCCATCTGCCGCGCCGCAGCCTGCACGACGTAGAAGGCGCCGTCGAGGTTGGTTCGCACCGTTTTGTCGTACAGGGCTGCGTCGAGGTCGAGGAACTCGGCGAAGGTGCAGATGCCAGCGTTGGAGACGCAGATGTCGAGACGGGGGGAGGAGAAGGACTGCAGAGCGAAGGCGACGAGGGCGGTTCCGGTGGCGGGGTCGCGCACGTCGCCAGGGAGGTGGGCGAGGCGGCCGGTGGTGGATGGGTTGGCGGTGAGGAGGGAGGCGGCTTCGGAGAGGAGGGAGGTCAGGTGGGGACGGTCTTGGGGGAGGTTGAGGTGGTTGACAGCGACGTTGCAGCCCTGGGCGAGGAAGGCGAGGGCGATTGCGCGGCCGATGCCGGTGGTGCCGCCGGTGATGATGGCGGTTTTGCCGGCGAGGAGGTTGGCGACGGGCATGGTGGGCTGCGGGATGCGGGTGTGGTTACGGGAGCTGTAAGTCGAAGGGGATGTATATTTGGAGGCCCAAAAGTTGAAGTGCGGTTACGGTGGGACGGCCGTTGGCGAACAAACTGCCTACCAACATGCGCGGGGAGGAGGAGCCTCAACTGAAGGTGGGGTAATGGATTAATTCCGACCCAATGCTGAACGTCGCTGATGCCCTCTCGGCCTTTCTGCGGGCCCAAAGAAAGATAAAAAGGGGGTGGAAGGGGAGTCGTAACGGAGGTCGGGGTTGTTTGTTGCGGCCCGGGCGCCGCTGGCATCACGACGGTTCCGCAAGCCCGGATCGACCCCAGCGCGCAGCGGGACAGTTCAGTCCTTTCTCGGCGGCACGTGGGTGATCTACAAGATACCTCCAAGATCTCACTGTCGAGACACGCATATCAGATTAAAATATCCGCGTTGTTGCATTTAGCCACACCCAGGGTCCACCCGATGATGACCGACAGGGGGGCACCCCGCCGTGGCTCGGCCTCAATTACAGCGAGCGCCCGCTGGTCGGGTTCGCGACTTGTGACTTGTGACTTGTGACTTGTGACTTGTGCGCTTGTCCGCGGCAACCCGTCCCGTCGGGAAAGGCCGTGTTAGCTTTTCGGGTCTCTTCCGGGGCTTGTCGGGGGCGCCGCCGGGTGGTAAACACTGCTGCAGGTCCCGTCACGGTGTTTAACTCGGCTGCGGCTGGCCGCCTCCACTCAGCAGGCCGCATGACGTCAGTTTGCCCCTTGGATGGGCCTGGGGCTTGTGGTTCACAAGGACGACGTGTGTTTAAAAGACAGGGAACGCAAAATGTGATTGATAGCATAAGAAACAATATAACACGACGCGGATGATGTGTTGAATAGTCATACCCGACGCCACCCACCCGGTTCGCCATGTGGTGCAGATCCCGCTGTCACATCGTCCCATCCCGTCCAATTCTCGCTAAGAGACCCCAAATCGTGGCACCCCAACACTCTCAGCCAGGGGGCTTGCTCTGGTGAGTTGCATTGTACTGCCTCGGTCATTCCTGTGCCTCAACGACCTTCTCCGACTCGACCTCGGGCGGCGTCGGTGGACGGAGCCCGTTCGAGGGTGGCGGCGATAGGAGGTACGCGCTGGGAATGAGCTTGGCCCGCGCAATCGGATTGAGGGTGAGACCGAACCCGGGCTTGTCTAAATCCTTCGCCGTCAGGAACCCATTTACTGGAATGGGTTCGTCGATGAAGAGGTCACCGAACACAGGCAGCACACTCTTCCCGTCAGGCGAATTAGCGAGATACTCCTGGAACGGCGTGTTTGACTGGCTGATGACGAAATGGTAGCTGTACGGGCCGCTGGCATGCGGGACAACAGGAATGTCGTAGGCGGCGGCCATGGCAGCCACCTTGAGAAGCTCTGTCATGCCACCGAGCCACATCACATCGGGCTGAATAATGTCGAGATCGCGGCCCTCAATCAGCTTACGGAAACCGTAGCGCGAATACTCGTGCTCGCCCGTGGTGAACTTTAGCGTGGGGTGGGCGCGCTTTATTTGCGCGAAGCCGTCTGTATCATCCGGGCTCAGGCACTCCTCCCACCAGTGAATGTCGAGTTCTTCGCACTTTTTCGCAATCTCGATGGTGTATGAAACGTTGAGCGACATGTAACAGTCGACCATGAGCGGAAAGTCAGGCCCCACCGACTCGCGGTGCTTGCGTAGGAACTCGATGTTCTTCTTTAGGCCGATATGGCCCTCTTCTGGGCAATAGGGGAGTGGCACCTTGGCGCCCCAGAATCCCATGGCCTTGGCAGCTTGGGGTTCCGGCCCCGTGCAGTAGAAGTCGATGCGATCCTTGGTGTTCCCGCCAATGAGCCTGTACACAGGCTCGTTCCGGACCTTGCCTATGAGGTCCCAGAGCGCAAGGTCGATAACAGAAATGACAGCCACCGGCAGGCCCTTGCGGCCGTAGAACATGGAGGCACGGTACATCTGCTCAAAGAGGTGATTGGTGTTCCGGGGGTCCGCCCCGATCAGGAAGCGCTCAAAATGTTGGTGGACAAGCCAGCATGCCGGCGGGCCTTGGTTTCGCAAGTCAGTCCCAAACCAACCCAGCGCCCAACTGGTGCAACATACCACCGAAACCGGTTGCAAAGCCAACGGTACCATCCGTAGCCTCGATCTCGAGAAAGAAGGAACCGAGAACGTTAATGCCCCAGCTAGTTCTGGACGCCCGGTATTTCTCCCATCGGGAACAGGGTGTTGAGATGGGAGTGTCGATCAGCCTGCATCACATCAGTCCCGCAACATACACCAGTAGTGGTGACGGGGCCTTACCAGTGGCCGCCTTTGACGTTGTGATAATCACCACCTGGAGATGTCAGCAACTCGGCAGCAACTCAGCACAATGCGGTAACCAACCTGAGCCAACTCCTCCAATTACGAAGGAGCGCACGCTCTTGATGGTGGGGAACTGCCTGACTGAGGTCATAATGACGAAGGCCTAGCAAGCAAACAACAAATATGATGAGTGGGGAGTGCAGGAGACCTAGGAGGGGTGGGAAAGGGCGTTATGGCAAGATATATATACCTTCAGCCGTTCCTCCTCAGCAATTCGTTGCAGCACAGGATATCTAGCGTCAGCTCCTTCATAGGGCGGCTCTGGGCGGAGGCGTCATGCGAACGGCCAATGGCGGGCAAGGATTAGGAATATCTCCTTTGGTCCACGACGGCGTGATGGTCCCTCCGACCTCACGACCCATCCTGTTTGGCTGGGAAGGCGAAGCTGTGGGGGTGGTTGGCCCTTTGGATGGTGGAGGAAGGGACAAAGGGAACCAGACACATGGTAGGTCGGGAGGTGATACACCGACACACAGAGGCATTCCTGGAACCCGGCGAGAATGGGAGTTTCGCCGTGTCCACCTGGCAGCTGCCCCAGAAAGCGTGGAGCCGGCCATGCTTCGTCCGTCAACCCCACCTTTTAGGACGAGCTGCCAGGCTGGCCGTTTTGGGAATCGAGCTCGCGGGAAGGGATGCCGGGAAGGTCCTGGATTCGACAGGTCGACATGCCAGCCTGATGGTATGATGGCAGCGCGCGGCGACGGACGCCAGATCACTGGCCTCGTTGCCCACGCCATGTCGCTCGTCGTCACGGTCGTTCAGGCGATAAGACGTCGTGCACCGCGCCCGATCCGGTCGGGTGGCTTCAGTCCCTGCTCAGCACAGCAGAACCGTGCCTGTATATGCAAACACTGCAATTGCGTTCTGCGCTTGCCCAGGTGGGGGCCGAGACACAGTTGTAGCTCGGTTTCCGACATCAATACGATGCCGTACCCATGCTGTGCGCGCGCAGGGCTACGCCTTCGTTTCTCTTGCCTGCCGACAGTCTTCAGGCAATAGCTGACGGGAGGTGAAGTTCTGCGGTACACTTCCAGGTTGCTTGTTGAGGTTGCATGCGCCGACCGACCTTGCAGGCGACTGCAAGTAATCCATGGGCGCGACTGGAGGGGTGGCATGTCGCGAGCTGGCGACCCAATGCACCCGTGGACGTACTGCGCGATGCATAGCCCTGCCCGCTGCCCACGTGGGCCGGCAGCAGGAAATCGAGCGCCTGTCTCACATTCCATCCGGCGATCGGAGCCGGGGCTAGCAGCCTGGAATGGGGAATGAAGCAAAGTGCGCATTCTGTCCCTCACCGCCCGGCACCGGTCCGACCACCAGCAGCCGGTCAGCTGTGTGGCATATCCTGACCCGGGTCCTGCTTCCCCTCCCCTGTGTGGAACGGGCGGACCAGACAGAGCTGCAGGTTTCGTCGCCGGTTTGGAACCAGGAATTGGCGCAATGTCGACGTCGATGGCTTCTCGGCACGCCTGATAACCGGTGAGCCCGCAGGTAGGCAGGCTGGAGGATTCGTTCAGCCGCCGCGCTGGAGAGAAGCCGTCCCCCAATTGTTGTCGAACACCCGGGCAGAATGGAAAAATGCTTGGGTGTGATCAGTGGAGGGGATCGCAGCTTCCCCGAATGCCCCGCAATCTCGCTTCCCCACAGAACCAAATCCCGTCCCAGTCGCGGGCGCCAGGCTCCCCTCCCTGCCACGAGGACGGGACTTGGAGGAATTGCAGGAAAACGGACGGATTACGGCAGCTGCGCCAGTGTCCGGCAGCCGGGTGCGCGACAACTGGCACAATCTGGGAGGGCACCTCAGGCGAGCGCAAGTCGCACAGGTTGGGCTGAATAAAAACGGCCGAGCGCCTCGAGCTCTCCACTGCCCACCCTCCTGCTCGCTCTTCCCGCTCATCATTACCCCGAACCCGCCCTCCTGGAGAATCATCGCCTTCTCTGCCGCCGCAGCATTCCTTCGGCCTCGCCTGTGCCTGTCCGTTTTTGGCCACACAGTTCGTCAAGCGCGCGAGTCGGGCCATATTCCAGGGCGCCCGAGGCCCGATCGACACCGGACGAACCCCTCTGCAACTTTGACCATCCATCTGAACCTCGGCCTCTGCCCCGTGCGCGTCAGATCGGTAGGGAGGGTGCCGTTGGTGCGCATCGCCAGCCCCCGCTCCACCTGCCACACATCTGCCGCTAGCCCGTTTCCAAGTCCCAGGCGAGGACGACGATACCTGACGTGCGACACCAGTGCGCCGCTGCTGCGCCGCTGCTGTCGCCTGCTGGCGCTGGGTCGCCATTATGATGCAAGCGCAGCCTCCGCGGTACAATGGGCACCAGCAGACGCACTCGTCGCCGCAGTCGTCCCACAATAATGCCGACCCTGGGGACAGCGATGACGGGCAACAGAGCGGGGATGATTTAGACAACGACCTGGACGACCACGTTGACGCTGTGCGTACCGGCAAGCGCAAGCGGCCCATCTCTGTGTCGTGAGTGCTTCTGCTCCTTCCTACCTACCGTGCCCGCCTCTCGGAGGCGCACGCTCCATGTACCAAGAGGCCCAGGGCCAGATAGCTTTCGTTTCCTCACCACCCGTTTCGGGACCCTCATCGCGCATGGCGAGAGCCTCCAAGCGTCTCCGCCTCGCCAAACGCCCCAGTAGTCCCAAGACTGACAGCAGTATATTCAGTTGCGAGCTGTGTAAGCAGCGCAAAGTATGTTCCTCACCCGAGGCATTCCCCCTGATGCTACAGCTACCATATTACACTGGTGATTGCTGACAGGACTGTTGTTAGGTAAAATGCGATCGCGGGCAACCGGCATGCGGCTGGTGTACACGGAATAGCGCGCTGTGCGAGTATAAGGAGCGCAAGAAGCCGGGCCTCCGGGCGGGATATGGCCGGGAGCTGGAGCAGCGGCTCGACAAGTTGGAAGAGATCTTGCGCACACACTCCGAGATCCTCCAGACTCATGTCGCCTCACATACGAGCCCAACAAGCCGACAAAGTAACGTCAGCAACATATCACATCCTCCCGCGCCGCAAAGCATACGGGCCAGTCTTCCCAGTGACCAGGGCACGCCCCGCGAACCGGGACCGCCTTCTATCTTCTCCAGGTCAGGCGCCGATCCAAACAGGACGCCCCAAGCCGAGACGGCACTGTTTCTGCAAAGGCCATCCGTCCCACCTTTGGATTTCGCCGTGCCAGCCGGATCGGCAGGGATGCACGACGGCGTGTCGGGGGTCACCAGCGTCCCACCAGCAATACCGCAGAGCACTGCGGCGCAAGAGTACTATGGAGCCGGGACACCCACGCAGGCCCTCCGCTCGCCAACCATGAGCGCGTCGCGTAGTCAGGGGCAGGTCTCGTCTGACCAGGATCTCCCGCCGTACGATCTGCTGTATGCTCTCGTCGACCTATACTTCAAGCACATCAACACGTTTTGTCCGATATTACATCGCAAGAGCACTCTGGACTCCCTTTTCGGCCCCTCGCTGATCGACGAGGAGGACAAGATACTACTACATGCGATTGTTGCCACAACCCTGAGATACTCCACTGATGCAAGACTGACTAAAGAGACGAGACGGAGGTACCACGATGTGTCAAAGCAGCGGGTGCTTCTATACGGCATGGAGAACTCCTCTGTCAAGTCGCTGCAAGCCCTCGTGGTGCTGGCGCTGGATCTCTGCGGAAGCAGCAACGGTCCACCCGGGTGGAACATCATGGCTTTGATCACCCGCGCGGTGGTGCAGCTGGGGCTGGCCGTTGAAGACAATTCCCCGTCCGTCTCACCCAACTTCCAGTCCATCTACACCTTGCGCGCCATGATTCTCCCCGAGCCGCGTGACTTCATCGAGGAGGAATCACGAAGGCGCCTCTTCTGGATGATCTACCTTCTCGACCGCTATGCCACCATCGCGACGGCCTTTGAGTTTGCTCTGGACGATCGGGAAATCGACCGTGCATTGCCGTGCCGTGACGACCTCTGGCTAAAGAACAAGAAAGTAGAGACGAGGTGGTTCCGAACCGATGACGGCCGGCCAGGCGAGATGTCGGTGAACGGGAACCCGCCCGACTACGAGGTGGACAACCCCGAGAACCTTGGTGCATTCAGCTACTACATCGAGATCTTGGGTATTCTGTCCAAAATCCACAAGTTTCTGAAGCAGCCAGTCGATATCAGTGCCTTGTCCGATGTTGAGCAGTGGCAGATGCGGTACAAGGAGCTTGACAACATGCTGGCCTCGTGGAAATTCGGTCTACCAAACGAGTTTGGCAACATGAGAAAGGTGTTCCAGCCGGCTTCTGCCAAGAGCCTCAACTGCGGTTGGATCATGCTTCATGCGACATACCATACAGCTGTGATTCGGCTACATTCGTCGGCCGCGTATCCCACCACGCGGTCTCCCATCTTCACACCAAGCTATAGCGCCGCACAGCGGTGTCACTCTGCCGTCGAGGACATTGCTAGCCTAGCGGAGTTTGTCGTTAACCATGGCTTCCTAGTGAAGCTTGGCCCGCCGTTTGCTTTCACGATATGGGTCGCTGCTCGTGTGCTGCTCGTCCACGGTAGTACTGTTGAGCATAAGATCAGCCCTCAGATCGCCTTCCTAGTCGAGACACTTAAAAATATGGGGCAGTACTGGCGAGTGGCGGAACGTTATTGCCAGCTTTTGACCCGTGTGTTGGAGGAGCATCACGCCAGCGAAAGACAAGGCGATGGCGTTACGCCGAGCACCGTCAAGATCTTGGCCGACATGCGAAGAACTGCTTACGACCTCGACGTTCTTATCAGCCGCGCCCCGAGGCACATTCCAGGCACCACGGCGGCCGTTGCGAGTGCGGGGGCCGGCAATGGGACGGGCAATAACTGGCAGGGTCGGCTCAATAACAGCAGCACGCCTACCGATAGAACACCGGCGCCCAGTGAGCTCGAGTACCTCGACGTCTTCGACCATTGGTTCAACATGCCCCGGGTTCCCTTCGCCTCCGGAGCGAGCATGGGGGTGAACCATGGCGGGAATGGCGGGGTGCCCGCTGCTACGCCGGTTGCTGTTGGCGGGGCAGAGGGGATGGGGCATGTGCCGGGGATGATGAACGGAAACGTCAGCGTCGCTGTGTCAGGCCAGTTCAACATCACGGACTACATGGTTGACCAGAACCGGGATTGGCTCAGCTTTCAAGCGGAAGGGGGCAAATTTATGACTTAATTAGCCGTGTAAGTATTTCTAAACGAGCTTTGGATGTTCTTTTGGACGGGCATGATGGCATGGCGCTGGGGGTTTTCGGCTTTATAGCTGGTTGGATGCAGTTCGGTCCTCAAGAAGGAGGATGCAGTTCTGGCTGTATGATATCCATTTGGCTATAATGCTTTAATGTCAACACAACGGACATCGTTGGTCTCGTGTCACTTAGCAGGTTTCGCGACTGATGTTCATCGGCAAGCTTACGAGTGATAGGTAGGCAAGAAAAACGCTCTGACAGTTCGCATATCCTATACGCTACGAAACTTTGCGGCTGGGGCCTCGAGATCCGGGAGGACCTGGCCAACTGGAGCTTGCGACATCTTGCCGGCCGAAATGGCCTGCTGTATTTCTTCCATTCGCTGCGTCGTAAGACGGTCCTCCTCGTGCCTGGCCTCTAGTTCAGCCAGGTCCGCGTCCAACTTTGCCTTGTAATAGGCGTTGCCGTCCTTCAGCAACTGGGAGACGGCATTCGGGTCGCTCATGTCAACAACGACAGCGCGGTCCCCAACCATGATACGCGTTGCAAACTTGTCGCCGTCGTCGCCCTCGATTGCTACCCACATTAAGTACCACCACGCCGCCCACCTAACTGCGTGTCAGCTGCCGCCCCTTTATCCAAGTCAGGGGAGAGACTTACCCTTCCAAAAAGGCAATACCAGTCACGATATACGACCCGATCATCACGGCGTCACCTGGCCCAGTACACCACGGCCCCTTGTCTGCATCGACGTAGCTACACCTCGCCTCGCCGTTGAGCTGCCCGATCCTGATCTCTGCCACCATGGACATGATGAAGATCGCGAACCAGGGAACGAAAGGCAGCAGATGCGGGGTGTGCGATGGGCGCGAATGTTGGAGTTGATGCGGTACGCGAACGCCAGCACGATTGTCGCCACGCCACCGAGCATGGCGGCGCCGCCGGCGCGACGACGGTTGCTCGGTCGGACCGGAAGAAGTGCTGGAATATGGCCCCGGAGAGGGCGGCGCCGATGAAGCCGACCCCCGCGGCGAGATAGTACTTCGTTCCGCCCATGGCAGCGATGTCCGTGTTGGTGATATCAGCGGGGTGGTGGTGAGACAGCGAGGGCGCTGTGTAACCCGGGGGAAAGCCTCATTCCGGGGAAAGAGAGGGGGGGGATCAAAAGAAAGCACAGAGCCGCATGCCCGCCAGGCGCCTTGGGTCTGGGTCTGGAACACGCCCCGTGATTTCCAAAATATTTATCCAAAATATTTATCGTTGTGCTGATAAGAAGGTTGCGTTGGCTATTTTACTGCTATGCCATTCTTGTTGCTGGGTGGCTTTCAGCTGAGGGTGGTGGCTGAGATTTTGGGCGGTTTGATTTGCTGGGGAGGCGCCCCCTTTTTCGTCAGGGGTAAATATTGGCACACGGGAGTTGCATTGTATTCCGACACAATGCGTGAAAAGCCCGGGCGGGCGGTGCGCGCACAAGCAGTTGATTTTGTGTATCACAGCTCACCATCGCCTCTGTTTTGTGGTGTTGTGTGTTTGGGATTGTGGCAAGAAATTTTGTTGCAGAATTTCAGCCATGGTTTCGTCGCAGAGGTGAGACATCGGTTCAGGGTACGCCAGGACCGCATCACTGACATTCTGCCAGTTTGCCTAAGAAGCAGAGGCTCAACGCCCAGCGCCACACACTGGTGGTGCCAGACCCTCTGCTGTGGCAGAGACTCCCCAGCAATGGCATGTCCTCGATATACCTGCCGCCGCTGTTTGCGGTGGCACTGATGCCAGCCTTTGCAGCGATTGTCGAGCCCTTCTACATGCAAGAGTACCGCCGCGCTCTTGAAAAATGCGGGCCATTCATGGAGTAGCTCACGGCGATGAAGCACCAGTTGGGCCACTCGTATGAGACTACGGTCCGCGTCTACTGTATCATCCGCCTCATGCTCCAGTTCGAGATGGGATACTACTACTACCCGACCGACCTGCCCATCCCGGGAATGCCTCACCTGGAAGTGCCGCCCCCGGTGATGTCGGACGAGTACATCGTGCACCGTCTGTTGTCCTGCATGTTCGACACGATGGAGCGGTCGGCCGCGCTCATGGGCGAGCTGGGCTGGAACTGCGACATGAGCAACACGATGGTGAAAGGCAACATGGATTTCTTCAAGCGCGAGATGAGCCGTTTCAAACTGGACCCCGTCCCAGCCTCGGCTCTCCCCGAGGTCCACGCATGGTTCTGGATGTACATGGGCACATACGTCGTCAACCGCGTCCACTACCTCGGCTTCACCTCATCCCTCAAACACCCCGAGGACCTCTTCGTCCGCAAGCACGGCACTACCCTTATCACCCGCCTGACCAGCGAGTGCCGCGCCGAACTGCTCATCAACCTCGCCTGCCGCTGGAACAGCCACCAATGGACAACCCGCCCCTATTCGTCCCCTCCTGCCAATTCCTCCTCGACCGCGCCACCACCCGCTACCAGCACGTCGCCCTCCGCTTCGTGGCCATGTGCGCGGGCTCCAACCTCCTCCTGTGCGGGAAGTTCGACACCTCTATGTTCGCTGACGAAGTCACCGCCTGCACCACCATCTGTGAGCAGTCCCAATTCTCGGCCGCCCTCGCCTCCACCCGCCTCGTCCTCGACGCCGACCTCACCACCCTCTCCAAAAACAGAGAATGCTACCTCGCCGCCGGCCAGACCCTCGGCGCCCTCGCCGAAGACAAGCGCCTCGTATCCCACCTCCTCGCCCAAGACGACTCCCTCCTCCGCGTCGGCGACGGCGGCACCACCATCCTCGCCACCATCAAATCCAGCTTCGACCTCGAGCTCTCCCTCTGGGGGCCCCTCCCCCCGCGCAACAGCCACGAAAGCCACCTCATCACCCACCTCTGCAACCTCGCCGCCAACCCCTCCCCCCTCTCCCTGCCGGCCCTCTCCGTCCTCGTCTCCGCCTCCCTCGCAACCCACAAGCTCGCCATCGCTCTCAACCGCGCCCCCAAGTGGGAGACCGGCCAGACCCTCCTCCTCAACACCTTCGGCGCCGCCGCCGAGTACCTCTCGCGCATCTACGCCAAGATTTCCCCCTCCCGCTTCGTCTGCGAGCTCATGCACGACATCGCCTAGGTGGGTGTCGAGGACGTGCACCGCGTGCCGGGGTGGGATTCGGAGAGCAAAACCCTCCGTCGCGACCACTCCACGTGGATGTCGCACTACGCCGCGTGGGCCCCGATGTGTGCGCGCTGGGGCGACCCTGCGGGTCTGGTGGGGAGATTAGATCGGTTGCAGGGGTTTCTGGACAAGGAGGTGGAGATAGATTTGCGGCGGAAGGATTACGGGAATGCGATCAGGAAGTGTGCGGCCGTGGCAGAGATCGGGCTGTATCACCCTGCGAAAGGGGGGGTTAGGACGATTAGTGGTAGTGGAGGGGCGTATGGCCTTGCGGTGCGGCTGTTGGGGGATGAGGAGTATTGGGTGGGCAAGCCCAAGGGGGAGAGGGACGAGGCGGCGTGGTTGGTGAGGAGGGTCGAGGGGGCGTGGGAGGCGTGGGCGGATGCTGAGGG
>Ga0247758_1000443_pt1 | contig 36924 bp, 45 predicted proteins | sample UWRJL156409C4_FD_180950 | JGI IMG/M metagenome (GOLD analysis project Ga0247758, IMG submission 180950) | Plant litter microbial communities from Arlington Agricultural Research Station in Wisconsin, United States - UWRJ-L156-409C-4 | ecosystem: Environmental > Terrestrial > Plant litter >...
TCCACCTAGCCACTCGATCGTGGACGAAGCGCTAAAAAAACAACAAAATACGGGGACAAAAAAGTATGGCAATTGCCGGGAATTGAGCCCGACGTGGGGGTCGAACCCACAACCTTGAGATTTCAGATCTTGGAGATCGTAAGAGTCTCACGCTCTACCGATTGAGCTAGCCGGGCGTACACCTGGTTGTTGTTGTTGAGAGGTTTGTAGTTTTCTCGTTTTGAAGGGCGTGCGTGGTTGTGGGAACTTTGGGTTTGGTGTCCAGAGAAGCCCCACCTAGGCCAGGGTCGGAACGGAGTTCGATGCAGGGCGCAACCTTCTCCAAACGGCAGTTGAAGCGCCTGCCAAGGAGGCTCAGAGGCAGGGAAACAGCCGAGGGAGCGGTAAACAGAGGCCGCGGAATTGGGTCGTCGCCGTTGGCAGGCGATAGCGGACGAGATATAGAAGCAGCAGCGCCAGCGGATGCAAGAGGCTCGTCAGGCCGGTTGCCATGATGACGATGCGACGGAGCATCCAGATTGGCTGGTCGGAGCGTCAACAGCGTCGCGAGGCGGAGCATTAGGTCGAATCAGTCGAGCATGAACGAAGCCCCGACAGACCGAGTCGAAGGGGGAAGGCGGTTGATAATTAATAGCAATGCCGTCCTAAGACTTGGAATGGAGCCGAGGGACCCAAAACAACGGCAGACCACCACGCACCCGATGCTCTGGGGCAAGCGTTGCAAAAACGAGGGAGAAACAGCGGTGCGAGTTTTCGGTTGCGCAGGGCAGGCGATTGCCGCGCTCAGGCTGAATGGAGTGCTTCGAAACTTCGGCGGCTCCGCTGCTGGGTGACGTCTGGCGAGTCCCATTAGCTCGGATTTTATGGTGCGGGAGGGCGCTCGGGTCCCCAGAGTGCAGGCGGCAACGCAGGTTGAGGGCGAGGGCCACTTTTCCCGTTGCGGCGCGCCAATCCTTCGCAGTCCCAGCGCCGTTGCTGGTGGCAACCGTCTCCCGGACAAGAAAACAAAAGTCTGTCGCAACCATCATGACGCCCCCGTCTCGGCTGGATGTCCCCAGCAGCAGAGCAACCACCCATTTCCAGTACCCATACTTCTGCATCTCCTGCTGCTGCTGCCCAGCGACCCATCCCTCCTCCACTCTTGCGATTGCAAAATCACCACACCTGCTTGGCCTTGGAATTCCCGATTCTGATCCTGAGCCAGAGCCACTGATCGTGCTACACAAACCTCTCTAACCACCTCCCCGCCTCCTGCGACGATAACTGCCAACCGCCCTCACTCGGCCGACCGCAGAGAAGCACTCCATCACTATCTCCCCGCCTGAAGAAGGCGCAAACACACGACCATAACCGCTCGCGAAGTCGACACCGACTGAGCACAACCACGAGCATCTAACCGCCCGGCCGCTTGGCTTGCGCTGCGTGAGGTGCGCACCTGATTCCATCCCATCACTGCCCATCCTCCATTCTCAGTTGACCTCGGAGAAACAAAAGCCGGGACAAGAGGTGAAGCTGACCGCACATTGCGCAGTCTCGGAACCACATCGACCAGCACTCTGAGTAGAGTGCGGCAATATCGACATCGACGACAACGACAACCCCTTTCCGAACTCCACTCACATTCACAATGCTGTCCAATCCACCAACAGCGAGCGGTCTTCAGGCGCGCCAACGGCAACACCGCCGCCAAAACTCAACGCCGTCGGCCTTCGAGGCCGTGAAGATCGCCCCCCTGCCCAACTTCCAACAACGATCGCACATGTCCCACCGACGAGGCCTCAGCCTGGACACGCGCCGCTCGCAATTTTCACCAACGACACCAACGACAACCATCCGGCAGGATTACACCACGGTAAGTACTTCGATCACTAACCCAGGACCAGCAACGACACCACAGCATGTACTGCGAGAAGCGCAGCAGCAACGCATAGCCCGCCCAGGCCACGGGCATCCCAGCTACGGCGACATCGCGCCGCCGCCGCCGCAGCAGCAGCAGCAGCAGCAACATCACCAACAACAACACCATCTCCAACAGCAACAGCAACATCAACATCAACAGGCGCAGCAACACGCGAACGACGCCTTCCTACTCACCCCTGGCGGGACACCACACAACACGCACTTCATGGATGCGCTCTCCGCCCAGGGCCAGATGGCCGACATGAGCGGCATCAACTTGGATGCCTATATGTCCATGACGGCCATGATGAAGAAGAACCAGGCGAATTTTACCAACAACGGCATGGCGCCGAGCCATGAGTTTGACATCTTTGGTCCCGACAGCGCCTTGTCGACACCCACATTTATGACGTTCCCAGAACCCAGCCCGGCCGGCTCCGGGCAGGGGTGGATTTCGGAGGGCGAGACAGCAAGCACACACGCCCGCCGGACGTCCAGGCGAATAAGCAACGGGATCCTCGACAAGGTTGCCAAGTTCGAGGCCATGGTCAATACCAATGGACAGAGACCAACCACACCACCAGCACAGAATGTTAACGGTAAGTTCCCCACGGATTGACAAAGAAGAATACCAGCCCTAACGATGAAGACGCAGCGTTCCCCCCAACACCTATGGAGACTCCCCATGATCGGATGGTAAAGCACGAGCCCCAGCAGCAGCAGCAGCAGCAGCGACCAAATAGGTTCTCGGACGATTATGACGAGTCCATGGAAGAGACGATCAAGCCAATGCGAGGAAGCAGATCCAACCGCAACTCGGGCATTTTCCAGGATATGCGTCAGCAAGCCGAGGCTATGGTGCAAACACCGCCGCGTGCCAACACGATGCCGATGAGCTTCACAGAGCAGGGTCTCGGCACCCCCGGCTTCATGAGCATGGCCAACGTCAACGCCGAGTTTGTCAAGATCGAAAACAAAGGCTTCGACGGGCTTCCCAACGGTTTCCACTCCGACATGTCCTCCGACCCCTCTCCCATGACACCGCACATGGCCGCCTTTGGGCATGGTGTCTTCGACCACAAACCAGACTTCCACCCGTCCAGCGATTTCGACTCGCAGAACACAATGGTGCCACAGCAGGGACATGCTTCCTCGGCTTGCCCCTCACGACGCGGATCTCCCCATCGTCGCACTGAGTCGCTGGCCTCCATCGCCAGTGCCGCGAGCATTGCGAGCATCAACATCGACGAGACAAAGACGGACACAGGCGTCACGATTGATGACATCGCAGCTTACATCGAAGGCCCCGACGCCACAGATGGCAAGTGGATATGCACGTACGAAAAGTGCCATAAGCGGTTCGGCCGCAAGGAGAACATCAAGAGCCACGTGCAAACCCACCTCAACGACCGCCAGTACCAATGCCCATCCTGCCACAAGTGCTTCGTCCGGCAGCACGACCTCAAGCGACACGCCAAGATCCACACGGGTATCAAGCCGTACCCTTGCGAGTGCGGCAACAGCTTTGCCCGCCACGACGCCCTGACGCGCCACCGACAGCGTGGTATGTGCATCGGTGCCTTTGATGGCATCGTGCGCAAGGTAGTCAAGCGTGGCCGGCCGCGCAAGAACCGGCCTGACCTGGATGAGCGGCGCGAGAAGAGCGACCGCACTCGCCGCAAGAACAAGCACACATCTTCCAGTTCGGTCAGCAGCTTCTCGGGCTACTCGGATAGCTCAGCTGTCAACTCCCCATGCAACAATGGCTTTGATGGGCTGATGGACGATGAAAACGACCACTTCCCTGACATCATGGACGTCGCCATGGGCGACCTGCCAACCACAACCGCGACGATGAACCCAACCAACCTCGCCGTCTCGTCGGCGCCCATGCCAGGCCCCGGAAACCGGCGCGAGTTGGTCGACATCACCTCGCCTGTGCATCTCGCGGTGTCGCCGTCAGCCATGAGCAACTACAGCCAGGCATCACACGCCTCTCATACAGCGCCCACAAACAACACTAGCGATCTCCTCGCTGAGTACAAACTGCCAACCTCGACCCAGCACAGCAATCACAACAACCCTTCCTCGCCCGCCAAGAGCGTCGCCAGCCACTACACCCACGTTCCTGGAACACCACCCGAGCTCTCAGCCAGCTCGTCGCCGCCACCGACAGGCCACAGCGCTCGCTATTTTGATCTCAGCGACCCCAACAGCAGCGGGCTCTCGGAGGCGAGCAGCATTGGCCTGGGTACAACCATGGCGGCTCATGCAGCGGCCTCGGTCGCCGGCTGTGGACCGCTTATCAGCAATGCTGGCGGCGCCGGGATGCTCGGCTCAATGGACGACAGCGACATGTCGCTGCTGCAGTTTACTACCGACGAGGACGGCCTGGTGCAGCTAGACCACAGCGGCATGGGCAAGTTCGATGACCTCGAGGAGTATGACGCAGCGGTAAATCTGTTTACGAATGGCGATGTCTTCTTCGGCAGCTCGTAAAACAATTTGAGGTGTCTGTCGAGGTGATGTGTGTCATGATGGGCAGGTGTTTTATTCCGAGGACGGGATGGTATAGACGGGATGGGATTAATGATGGCCTTTGGCCCTGGCTTGTGTGCGCTGTTTCCATTGGGACGAGAGTGGGATTTCTTATCCCTAACCCGTATCACCCCCTTGCTGCGTTTTTGCGTCTTTTGTTCATTCAGAAAGCACATGCGACATTTTCTCCGATCTTCATCATCACGCGTCATTTTCTCGGACAATTGCACATCCTCTTTGGTTCGCCACGCCGCGAGCAGCAGCAACCATGTGAAGAGAATGAGGTCAAAAAGACGGGTGGAAGGAAGGGAGAGGCTTAATTTCTGGGGAATAACGGTACTCACGAAGATTATGACAACCTTGCCGCTGACTCCGCCGCCGCATCGCATCGCATCGCGGTTGGAGGGCAATCCTGTAATCTTATGCGTTCGTCGCTTCATTGATCAATGATGATCGTGTCATGTAAAATAGGATGGGGAATTTGTATGGGTATCTTTTTGGGGGAGCTTTGTTGGAAAGGAGGGTTTGACAGGGCGAGGGGTGGTTTCTGGTTCGCGATTTTGCGCGTGCTCCTCTGATTCAGCGATCCATATAGCTGGAGACGTTTACGAAATGATTGGTGTTTTTTGCAATTTGTTGGATTCCTGATTGAGTGAAAGACGTGACTCTGAACAATGTGCATTACCTAGCTAGGTAGCCATAACTGATAGCCTTTTTCTCGCATTGTGCCCGCCTGAAGCTGCTTCCGGTGCCCGCTGTTCGTCCAAGGCCGAGTTGACATCCCATGTGCGGAGACTGTACTCGCACTGAGACTCCACTCCACCTCAGCGGTGAAGCCCCGCCAACCCAACAACCCCAGACATCCATCAGCACAGCACAGCGCAGCGTACCTACCTATTGCAGCAGCATCTGCATCCCTCCGTCGTAGCTGCACCCGTAAATTCCCTCTTTTAATCTCCTCATCTACGCCCAACCAGTCTCAGCATGTTCACCCCCTCAACGCACGCCACGGTCAGACCGTTTTACGCCTTTGGTAACACTCCCGCCGTCAGCCTGACCGAGTCGATGCCCCGGGGCGCCGATGCAGATGTGTTGCTGCTCGGGTGTGGGGATGTGAGACACGTGCTCTATACTTGCTATGCGGAGCGGGGATTGCCGCCGCGGAGGAGGGTGGATGTTACGGCTTGTGATATTGAGGAGAAGATTGTTGGTAAGTGCTTTGTGTTTGATGTGGGGTTGGGGGTTTGGGGATTTTGCTGATATGGGTTTTTAGCAAGGAATGTGTTGATGCTGAGTCTTGTTCTTGACGGGCATGGGGGTGAGGGTGTCGATTCGGAGCAGATCTGGAGGATTTATTATGATCTGTATCTCGGTGACGAGGATATGGCGCTGCTGGCGAAACAGGCGGAGAAGCTGCTTGGCGTGTCGGGAAGTCTTGGGGAGTGGAATGACAGCGTTTATGGCGCCACGCTCCGCTTCTGTGACCAGTATACCTTCGGGCTCGTCCGCGATGTTTGGCGTCAGCTGGTGGCGTCTGCTAAGGCGAAGCAGGATCCGGGGTACAAGGCGCGGTTCGAGAGCAACAGGAAGGCATCGCAGGAGTATAAGGATGAGGTCTGGGGAAAGGCAAACTTCAGCTATACCAGCGCGCGGGCCGGAGCCCCGCTATTTTCGACAATGTTTGGGAAGCTCGGCCAGGCGACTGAGGGTTATTGGCGCACAGGAAGATCGGATCCTAGACCTTCTGCGGGCGAGATCTTTCCAAATCCGATGTTTGCGGTGGCGATGTCGAGCAGTCGGCCGCTGGCATTTGCCGATCCTACGCTGAGCTTCCACTTGGCACCTGCGCACGCCAAGCTGACAGAGCTGTCGCCGCTCAGGCTGGAAAATCAAACAGAGGAGCTCGGGGTCTTCAAGACGGCACAGCTTCTGTTTAAGGAGTGGACGAGCTCGTTCAAGCAGGCGGCATCTCGGATGGTTGTTCGATTTGCTGTGGCGGATTGCTACTCGCTCTGTCAGACGCTTCAGCACAATGCTGAGACAGGTGAGACGTGCGCCAACTGGTATCAGCGGGAGTCTAGCTTTCAGGTTTTGAAACTCGAAAACGCCGAATATGGGAAAGATGGGAAAGCTCCGAGGAAGTTTGACGTCATTGACACATCGAACATCTCCGACTATAACGGCGCGTTGCATCTCTTGGTATCAGCTGGGCCTTTGCTGAAAGACAGGCCGTGGTCTGCTGTCTACACGGAACTTATGGCACGAGACGAGTCGATCGGTAACAAGACCAAGTTTGAGACACTCCTCTGTGGCCACACTACGACTGTGGCTCTCCTCCTCGGTCTCGCGCCTATTGAGTACTGGACGAACGCCAAGGCTGTCTCGGTTAGTGATGAGGTCATGGCAGCAATGCTTGACTGGTCCAGCAGAGGAGGCGTGAAAGTTCAGGCTCGTTTGGCGTGGAAACTTGACAGATATCTGACGGGGAGAGAGTTGCCGGCCCTGAGGCTGTCTCTAACTGCCAAGGATGTGGCCGACCACGCGTATCAGGTGTATTTGACAATGTTCGAGGATGAGAACCTGCAAACTTTTCTCTCATCACCGGCCAAACGCTATCCGTTTCCTAAATCCCATCGGGGATCATTTGCCGCATTTGTCAAGGCGGTCTGCAAAAGCGTGCGGACCAACGCTGAAGAAGTTGGCCGCTTGCTGGCGTTCAGGATTAATGACGATCTCACATTGGCGCTGAGCAGCAACCACCTTCAGGCTTTCTGTCTTGAGCTGTCCCACTCCAAGATCTACACTGACCCGTCCATCGAAAACGACACCCCACGCCGCAACTCTCTGGTGAGCTTTTGCAGATGGAAGGAGGTCCCTTTGGCGGTTGCTATAACGCTGGTAATTCCTCGCGCTCGATGGCAGAAATTACACCGCCTCGCCCACGGACAATGGACACCTCTCGTCTTCGAAGGGAGCGTTCGGTGTACAGGAGGAAACAATGGCGGTTACCGTAACCTTTTCGCGGACGTCCAGGTCTCCTTTGGCACCCTAACGACAAAGGGCTCCCGGGAATCCGACAATTTCGCTTTGGTTGTTGAAGAAGATCAGAAAGGGTGGGCAGGAGACTCTCCAATGATCGCATCATTTTCTGTCTCTGCAGCGGTGCTTCAATTCGACATCCCAACGACGTCGGTGGCCCTTGATATCGGAGCCTCCTCGCCTCAGTTCATTGCCCAGCTGAGAGAAGCGCTCGATGAACGGATGGCCATCTTCCGAACTCCTATTGTTGACGAGGAGCATGTCTACATTTCAAAGTTTCGGCCCGAACAGACCGGCCACCCAGTACTTGGCGGTGCCCTGTCTCCCGTGCTGAGTCTCGGGGATCTCAAGATTGGCAGTGGTAGTGAGGGTACCGAAGCAGCATTTACAGTCGACATTGACGGCAAATCGGGAGACGTGAAGACTATTACTGGACATGTCGATATCAGCACAGAAAAAGGCAAGAAACTTCTGGCCGATAAGGTCCCGATCGAGCTTCAGCAGTCTTCCCCCTTTACCATCGATATTGTCTTTGGGAAACGGGCGCTCGTCCTACCTCTGACCTTCTCCGTCCCAGTCAACAAGGAAAGCGCCAAGACACGCATCGCTCGCAAGTCATGTTATGTCGAGGTTATCGCACAAGTCGCCTCACCTCTGGCCTCACCCGCCCTCGAAGATTACATCTTCCCCACCGTTCTCTCCCAACCATCCTCCTTACCCACAACCCTAAACATCCCGCACCTGAGTCTCGACACCCTCCCTATCCTAGCCATCGACGATAAGGAGCGCATCCGCTTTCTCACCCCCTTCAGCACGTTCATGTTCTCAACTCGCGAGCTCCGCCTCCGACAACAAGCCCAAGCCGAGACCGAAAACGGCCTCAGCACATCCCCCCGACTCAACTTCAAAGAGTCCCTCTTCACCATGATGATGCTCACCTCGGGCCTCCAAGGCGGCCAGTCCGGCCTCTTTGCCATCGCCCGCCCCAGCGACGGAATCCACATGCTCATCGCCGTCAGCGCCATGCGCCTCGACGGAGTCGGCGCCGGTGTCGTCCTCGACGCGGCGGCCATCCCGTTCACGCGGGAGATAATCGAAGGCCATAAGATGGATGATTTCCTGCTCATCTTACGGACACTCGAAATCGTCAACGTCACCGTCGACGACGCGGAACTGCAGCTGTGGAAGAAAGTCCTGCCGGCTTTTGCGGAGCGGTGTCGTACCTGGACGCATGATCTGAGCACGTGCGAATATAAGAAATTGGGGAAAATACCCGTCAGCTTGGAGGACGGGAAACAAGTCCTTTGTAGCTGCGGAAGGGGAAAGTTCCCTGAGGGCTTCCTTACCTTGCCGGAGTGGGACCAGGCTTCTACATTTGCCACGCGGGTGGCGATTAGTTTGGCCTTTGCGTCGCCGTTTGTGGAGGATGTTGTTCATCCGGACTTGACAAAGGTGATGGATGGTGCGGGCGTGGGTGGAAGTGGTAGTGCGAGTGCGAGTGCTGCGGGCTTGGGCGCTGCTAAGGAGGCGTGTCGGGCCTGTGGGAGGGCGGACGCGAAGCCGAATGGGGGGCCGCTGAAGAAGTGTGCGAGGTGCTTGGCGGTCAAGTATTGCTCGGCCGAGTGCCAGAAGAAGGACTGGAAGAAGCATAGGATGGAGTGTGTGGAGATGGATGTCTTTGGTGATAGTTAGGCTAGGTGATTACGTGTCATGGCAGGGGGGCACTGGGGTGATTCTGGACGAGGCATTGTGTGATTGATACAAGTTCAGAGGGGATGTACCTAATGTGTCAGGCCTTATGAGCGAGAGCTATACTGGGAATATAATGTATCAAGATGTCGGTAGATGGTTATGAAAGAAAGAACTATGGCTGACATAACTTCGGAAGCTTTGAACTGTCTTGGTTGTTGATCCGTTGTTGATACCTACTGATAAATCTGTTGAGCGTCCTAGCGGCTGCGTATTTCGTATTGAAGTTGGGATGGTCTTTTTTCATATGACACGAATGTACGCTTTCTTGAGCAGCATTAGGAAGGGAGCCGTGACCTTGGCCAGCGGAAGTTTGGAGCAGCCGAAAGAACCTGAAGCAACTCGGTTGTAGTTCTTCTGAGGAATGGAAGGCAGGCCACAGACGACCTATATACTGATGTCACAGCAAAGCCAAGTTTAGCTCAGGGTAGGTCCGCAGCTTCGGGGTCCAAACCTTCCCGTGACATATTCGGACTCGACACTTGGCAGGTAACAGCAGAACGGGACATTGCGAGCCTACAGCTGAGGAAATACAACCTGCGAGCGAAGAGCGGTCAATAGGTACCTCTGCAGTCATTCCTGTCAGTCGTGGCAGTCATATGTCTAGTGCCAATGTCAATCATGGGCCAGGCGTTCGCCACCGGCTGCGCGAGCGGCGAAGGTTGACAGAACTTAATTATTGCAGGGGCCGGGAACATTTTATCCAAGATGACAGCCCGCAACCCTTATGGCACAGCAATAACTGGAATACACGTCTAATTCCGGGACGCCTTCACTTCAATTGTTCTTTCTGCGCACAGATCGAGTTGGACGATTGACAGGCGGGAGCCAATGCTGCGGGAAGCAAGGGAAAATGTCGAAATAATCAACAAGCTTTGGCTAGAGTGTCTGATGGAAAGTGGCAGCCAAATTCGCCGTTATGGGGACTGCCGGCAATCGGCACAATCGGTCGGCCGGTGCCGTGACCTCGAAACCAACCCCACAGCAACGTGGGCGGGGACCGGAGGCGCCGGAAGCGCTCGAAGGAGAGGGAAGCGCGGTGGGTATCCGCTTCAAATGGTAGCAGAGTCAACGCTTGCAGGAACGATTGAAGGGTGCGTTAATACGCGGTTAGTATCTCGGATGGTAGACGGGACCTGTGGATGGTATCAATTGGGTGCGGTCGTGCAAAGAGGGAGGTCAGCGCGATATTGACGCGCGCGAGTGTGCATCATGAGGTGGCACCAGGCGCTCCAGAAAAGGAAGATCGCCGTGTCTTTGGCACCGCTGGCTGCAGCGTGTGGCTCAAAGCGGCTGCTGATTGGCTCGTCCCACCACATAACAACAACGATGGATCGAAGACCTTTTGAGATCTAGTGGTCGATGTGCCGCCGAGCACGAATTAAGTCTTGAGCTTCAACTGAGCTCGACGACTGTTGGAATGTCGATGCGCATCTACATTGTTTTAGATGTGGCTGTCAAACCCAAGCGTGACGGATGCCAATGATCCCGATTTTAGCGTCCAGACGTCCCCTACTGCAGCCACCCCGCACGCCGGAGGCTGGGCGATGTGGGCGTTTTGTTGGCGTTCCGTAGTGGGGCGAGTTCGTATTCCAGACTCGGCGCCCGACAAAATCACGTTTGCGTCCAGGCTTGCGTGGCAGGAATAATGATTAGGACAGCGGTAGAGTGCGAATTCGCATCGCAGTGTTAGGTTGCCAGATGCTGGAGGCCTCGAGCTGGGGACCAGACAGCAAACTCATGAAGCGTATCCGTAAATAAGGGAGACAAAGTCAGCACTGAGATTTTGATGCCGTTCGCCTCACCGACGGAATGCCGCGCTTTTCGTTTCAGGTCTCGTGGCGTCCGGCCGCGAACCCCGTTCTCGTTCAGCTGACCGGGGATCAACTGAGTTGATTGCGGGTTCACGCAAGGCCGGATGCCAAGGGAGAGAGGGCTGTGTTCCAGCCGTCCCACCGCATCACATCAACAACCGCCCTTGTTGGAAGGAGTCCAGGACGCAACGGCTGCTGCAGGCCGCCGGCAACACGAGATGGAGCGTGTCCCGTCGTGTCATCCGAAAATTTACCTTCCTTGCTGCCAGGAGAGTAGAAGTAGGAGTGCAATGCTGGTGGAGACGAGATGGGCGTGAATGCGTCGGGTCATCCGGTGTCTGGCACGCCCGACATCACCGAGGTGAGGGTCGAAACCAAGTTCCAGATGGATCCTGCTAGCCATCAGACAGCAACTATGTGGGTGCTTTAACACAGCTCAACAAGCGGGATGGAGCAACACGTGCAATGCACTGTTTTCCAAGTGCTGTTGTGCTGTTGTGCTGCGTATGCAGATTGTGCTGATCCCTCAGGCGATCGGCGGAATGACGGAACCCCTGAAATCTGTGCCTGGACAGATTTTCCCGGCCTCATCGCTCACGAGCTTCGGCGCGCTGGCTGCAGCCAATGACCGGCCGTGAAACTCCCGTTTTTCACGGATAAACGAGTCGATTGGCCCTCAGACCAATCAGAGATCCACCCGGCTAAGCCTAAAGTGGGCGGCTCTTGGGGGTCGGAGAGGAGCAACCAGGGGCCCCCGCCTGCTGCTCCAGGACTGGCTGGGCATGTCTGGGTCGACAGGGGTCCTCAGAATCACAACCAGCGAACCGTCCCTGCATCCATCCCGAGGTCTCCATTGCAATTTCCCGCTCGCTTCCCCTTTGGACGCGCACACGAGACGCACGGCCTGCAAACTGTGGCTCCTTCGATGGTGCTGCCGCCGTTGCTGCCCTCTCCTCTTGCTTCGTTTCCATCTCTGCAACAAAATCACTCTCCTTCGCACGCCCAGTCACTCGTTTTCCTCTGTCGCGTGTTCGCCTCTCCATCGTCACCCCACCGGCCCTTTAATCGAGGAGAAGAGGACGACCTCTGCCTCCATTCCGGCTTTCCATCCCTGCCCTCCAGCTCGCTGCGAAGGACGATGTTATCTCGACTGTGACCCGTCCACCAAGCAACGCCAAGGGAGACGGGACCGATACACCGGCCGAATCCACAACTCAACCACACTCGCTCATATCAATATTCTGTTCGAATTCTTGGGATCATCCCTTCCTATTCACCGTCGACTACAAGGCCCATTGGAAGGTCTTGCTAGTCTTTGGTACCAAAGACCTCTCATCCGCTCGAGATCCTCGTCCACCCGACCGAGAATCCATTCGCCACGACCGAAACCAAACGTCGACCGAGCATCATTATACCACAATCACTCACAATGAAGTTGACACAATTACTGGCGGCGGCCGTCCTCGGCGCTGCGACTGTCATGGGCCAGGCGACGAAGGCCGCAGCACCGTCGGCGACATCCAAAGGAGTACAAAAGCCCTCGGCGGCACCAACGCTCAATGTCATCACAGTTCAGGGCTGCTTCGACGACCCCGGCGACCTGAAGTTAAACTCGACACCCAAGTTCAATAGCGAGAGCGCGTGCGCGCAGGACATCTGCTTCAAAATGGGATTCGAGGTTGCCGGAACCACCGGAGGAAATCAGTGCTTCTGCGGTCACAAATACCCCGCGAAGTCCGCGTTGGTGGAAGATAAGAAGTGCAACATCGGCTGCGCTGGATTCGATCTTCAGGCCTGTAAGTTTTGCTTGGTGAATGTCAACAAGTTCGCTCCATACTGACTCGTTGCTAGGTGGCGGCGCTGGCACATGGACAATCTACAACACCGGGTTCTCTGTGGTCGTAGACACGATGGGCGAAGACTCTATCAATAAAGGGGGGTCTGGAGGGAACAGCAAGACGTCTTCGACGACAACTATCCTTGCCCCCGCTGTGATCGTCACTGAAAAGCCGACTTCCGAGCCGTCAAGCGGCGGACCCAATGTTGGAGCAATCGCCGGCGGAGTCGTCGTTGGTGTGCTTGTTGTCGCAGGAGCCATCATGGGCATGTTCTTCTACATGCGCCGAAAGAGAAACAGAGAGATTGAGGAAGAACATCACCGGAATGCTGCCGTCAACTCATTCATCAGTGGCAAGACCGGTAGCAGTGGCGGGTCTATCACAGATGCACGTCTTGACCCAGTAATGGCTCAACGGAGGATGAGCGATGGCAGCATCGCCGACAACCACGACTACTCCCGGAAGATTCTTCGCGTATGTTTCTAATTCTGCATATTCGCTTTGCAATGCTAACAGGATTTTAGGTCACCAATGCATGATCGACATCCCCCTATTGATGACGGAAAACGACTCGCCTGTATTTTACTCTTATATCAGCATACTCGGCGTTGGGGGATGTGTACAATCTTGTCACCAGGTCGATCACACGACGAACCTCGCTGGCGTACTCTTTGTGTGTAGGGATGGTGATATATACGGATACGGATGACCGTCCCTGAAACCGCCGCCGCTTGCGCTGTTCTCTCTTTTACTCATTTCTACATACCAAGTTTGGCCTTTGATGCCTTGTTTGTCAACTTTCTAGAGCTCCACTATCTTGCGAAGGTCGATTACGGTATTTCTTCTAGCCGTGGTGCTCAGCAGCCAGGGAAGAATCTGGATTCCACCTTGGGGTCAGAAGCTTGGCTATCGGAGGACTTGAATGTGCAGAGGAACTGATTGTGCGATGCTGTATTGGTCTCAGGTCTGTGTGGCTGAAGAGGTGGATTACAGAACGACCCAAGTGCTGGGATCGGGCAGCCCACAACTTCCTCGGGTATCTCGGGTTTGGGTCGGGCTCTGCGCTGTAAGTCAACTGGGGGGTTCAGACACAGCTGTATTTACAATTGGAGACATCAAGTGCTTCTGGATAATTCGGGATAGAATTTGGCTAAAGCTAGTGCGTTGACTCCGATATCTTTGTGCCTCGTCTCGCTGGTCTTGGTGAGCCTGGGTATCGGGAGTCACCAGATAGGCAATCTTGATGGTAATTTCGAGGCTCGGCCCCCCACACTTTCTACTCTCGGTGCCCAAAATGAAGTCGTTTTGCCGATCAAGGAATTGCATGTTCAAGGACATTACGCCCATCACATTTACCACTGTGGCTTAGCGAGGCCTCATGAAGAAACCCTTGAACGAACTTGTTTCGACCGCCCGCTGTGACGGTCCCTGCCGTGCCTTGGAACCCCAAAACCCCCCGGTTCATCCTGAAACGCGTGGTGCATCTTATCAGCGCCGCCAAGAAAAGATCGGCTTGCTCCGCCAGGCACCAGATGCACTCTGTGCGGGAGAATTTCGAGGGGATTTCTTTCAACAAGCACTTTTGTGGAGGCGTCGTTCGCTGTCTCAAGAACCGGAGGGAGGGAGAGAGGGCAGGGCAACGTGTGTCGTCACGGTCGGGACGAAGTATCATTGTCAGCGTTGCCGTCAGTGTCCTTCTTGGCGGTTTGGCGGTTTGGACCCCGCGCTTCAGAGCGTTCAAACGCATCTTGGCGGAAGGCTTCGAGGTATGTCATCACCGCATTGCAGGCGCATTTCGCAGAGAGGGGTCAAAGTTAGGGCGCCTTTTGCAGAGAGGGTCTTTTTCCTTCCCAGCGATTTGGATTTGGTGTTTGTTGTGTCGTCGTCGTCGTCGTCGTCTACCGGAAAAACATGGATGGGGCCTTATCACCAACATGTATGTTCGTCGTCCGAACTTTTTACTTCGCCTCGTTACCAGCCGATGATCCCCAGATCGACCTACTGCCTCATTCCTTCCCGCATGCTGCAAAGCGGCGGGCGGCGTGTGGTTCCTGGATTCGAGTTTGGTTCTGACTGCCGAGGAGGGCACGGGAAGTGTGACGATCCTGAGTTCTTTATCCGTCACGGTGGCGTAGCGGTTGGAAAGGGGGTGAGGGGCGGTTTGGGGAACCAGGTTTTGCGCGTTTCATGTGTGTACCTGTGGTGTGTCTTTTGGACAGTGCTGAAGCTGGAAAGGGCAACTAGCAGTTGGTGGCGCGCCACTGTCTTCGTGATGTTGAGCAGGTTGGCACCTTGGGCAGCAATTTGTACTTTCGTCTGTTGGCCACTGGGCCAAAACCAGTTTCAGGCAGCCGCATAGCCTTGGTTCGATCAAGCATCCTTACAACCGTCTTTCAGTCGGCAGTAATCCGTATATTCTGGGCATTAATGAGGTGCTTGTTCTGTGTTGGTTTTGTTAGACTTGTTGTCATTCCTGTGATTTTCCAGGAAGCGGTCCTCCTCTGTCATTGACGCTTTCATCCCACGCTAACCATGGGGAACGAGGAAAGCAAGCCTATGTCTGGAAAGGGGCTGAGTTACAAACCTTTGAAGGCGAAAAGGAATCAGATCAGGATCATCAAATTCAAGCAGCGGCGTCCAGAAGAACCACATCGTCTCAATCTATCCCTATGCACGGTATCGCTGGATAAAAAACCTGCATACCATTGCCTATCGTACGTCTGGGGCAAGCCCGAGTTCACATGGCCCGTCTCGGTGAATGGCGCCCTAGTGCACATAACACCTGCTCTCGGAGAAGCACTGAGCCAGCTCGAGCACGAGAGCAATCTGGAAGCACTCTGGGCCGACGGCATTTGCATCAACCAGAGCGACACGGCCGAACGCGAAAACCAGGTCAAGCTGATGGTGCGTATCTACGGCGAATGTCAGGCCAGCTTCGCCTGGCTTGGGCCGGGCGACGACAAACTGCATGCTGCCATGCACCTGCTCAATACGACGGGTGTGCGCATATTTCGGAGTATGACGACAGGCTACGTGAATCACTCGCTCAACCTCTTTCAGAAAGCAGGCTCGCAGGGGTATGTTGTCGATCCCGAAGCCCAAAACCAAGTGATGCGCTTCAGGGACGCAATCAAGTTGGCCGGCGACCATGATACACGGGATGCCTTTGCGATCGATGCAGACCACGGGATGCTTACACGGGAGACTCTCGCGGACGTCCAGGAAGGGACCCATCATATTGGCGAGCAGGCCTTCTTTCAGATGCGTAACGAATTGTTTCTCCCTGCGGCAAGGGCCTTCGAAGACATCATCACCGCGTGGGAGCGACTGATGGGCTGCCCGTTTTGGCGTCGCATATGGATCGTCCAAGAGCTCGTTCAGCCCGACGTTGTGATGCTCAGGTGCGGGAGTGCTTCGGCCAGATTGGACTATCTGCACAGTGTTCGCAACTTTGTTTTTGAAACAGGACACACCCCACAAGACCCCATTCCAGGCGTGGACGATTTCGCTGCGAGACACAACCGGATGCACACGTGCTTGACGAATCCTGCGAATAGCCTACACTTCATCGCTAACGCAAGGCAAAAAAGATTCTCGGATGTCAAGTCTGTCGAGTCGTGGGATACTATTCATGTTATGCTGCGCCAGTGCTGGCAGCTGCAAAGCACCAAAAATCTGGACAAAGTCTACGGGCTGATGAACATTGCAACCGGCGATACGAGCGAGCTGAGAGATCTGATGAGCTACAGCAAGTCAATAGGTCAACTGGGTATGGAGGTCATGAGAATGACACTTATCCGCCATGGCTTGAAGCATTTACAAGAAGGGCTATGGTTCTACTATCCTATGGATCCAGAGACTCTGCCCGACGAGACTAAGTATACGGCACTCAGCCCTTATTGGCCTTCGTGGATGAATATCTCAGACGCTCTTTTCTCCTATCCAGGAGCTCAGGGCCCGTTATTCCTCATCCACGAAGGCCGCAGCGAGATCCTATTCAAGCAATATCAAGCATCCAGCGGGTACAAACACGAAGTCGAAGCTTCGGACTTTGGATCTTCGAATCTTAAGCTGCCATTCAGCGATACCCTGCGTGTTCCTTGTCGAATCATCGGCGAGGTCAAGCGAGTTTGCGATCTCTCCATCCGGACTTGGTCCGAGGACATGGAGGACTACGAAACGGCACAGCTGGCGATGGGACATGCCATTATAAAAGAAGTCGAATCCTTCTTCAACCAAGAGAACGACCTGGAGTCCATGCTGCACGGCAAACCGCTCTGGTGGCTCTTCAGTCTGCAGCCAGACGAGCCATTTCCCAATCCAAGCCCTTCGACCACGGAAGTCTGGCGAGAGAACATGCAAAGCTACAAAGAGCAATTCCTGGCGCTGAAAAACAAGACTCCACACCCAAATAAATGCATTCCTTACAGGGCTCTTCTCATCAAATGGATACAGACATACTCCCCGATAAGTATCAACACGGGGTATGTTGGGATAGGGCCGCAGCAGAGTGGTGAGGGCGACAAAGTGGTCATATTCCCCGATGTCGATGTGCCGTATGTTCTGCGGCCGTGGAAGGGCGGCTTCAAGCTCCTGGGTCAGGCATATGTTCTGGGCATCATGAACGGGGAGTTCTTGAGGACAGATCCACCGGAGACTTTAATCATCCTCATGTAGAGAAGAGGAGGCTAAGCTCTTGCATATCGTTCTCGGCTTTGGCGAGTGGATTGCGGCTATAATGTTCCCTTATCTTTCCGGCGGACTTCCCAGATGGGGTCTGGGAAGTCATGGTGAAAGCTGGGACAGAATGCTTAGTGGTAATCGACAGTGGCAATTTTTTTTGCGAAGTGTTGGTGTTCTTGCCTAGAGGAGAAGAAGATGTTAGAGGAAAGACGGTCAGATGGGGTTGTGGGTGTATTCTGAACTCTGAATAAGGTCGAAGTTCAAACGTTTAAGTTTCGTACCTACCTATATGGCGCGGGGCTGGCAAGGACGGCAGCATTTCGTGTGACTTGATAACCTCGGAGGAAGGTGCGGTGAGAAGAAAACAAAAAGGAACAAATACACCGAGAATGAGGGGGGATCCCATTTCTACCGTAGACCTATTCGCATTTTCAAGTGAAGGGCAGAACCCCCCCAAAAATTGTAGGGGTGTTAGGGGAGGGGATTCGAACTGAGGCGGCTGCTATCCATCACTCCATTGGGAAAGTCATAAAGCGGACTTTCGAAAAGTAACAGAGGTAGGAGCCCCAGCCTGGCCAACTACACCACAGGCCCCCGAAACCTGCTACTGTAGTTGGTTGGAAAGTACCCCGCGGACCTGGTATATATACTGCCGTTGGGCGGTCATGGACACATCAGGGAGCTCGGCGCAATACTTTGATGTCATACATGAAGAGACAGCGGATTCCATTTCTTATCTTATCTTTTTTGTTCTTTTCTCTCAGCAGCACATCACACATCACTAGCACGGACACAGACGGGGACGCAGAGACAACCCATCCCAATGTCAACAACAACACAGTCGTCAATCTCCCGGGCAGAGTCTAGGTATCATTCATTACTTCAGCCCTTCATCTCCAGCCACCATCATCCTCATCAGCCTCATCGTCCTTATTCTCATCCTCATCATCCTCGTCATCGTCATTCACCAGACTTCATCCCCCCCTCCTTACCACGACTGGTTCCGCTTCTTGATATAGCACGGCCAGTTCTCCGGCACGACCGTAAAGTACGCCTTCCAAGTCCATTCCTGCTTAGGGTCGACCTGACGAATATCATAGTCCCTCACCACCGTTGCACAAATCTTCGACAGCTCGATCTTTGCAATGTTCTGGCCCGGACACGAAGCGTAGCCCATTCCCCACTGTGTCAACAACAAGAGCAACGGTTAGCCTTATCTCTTCAACCATCACCAACACAAACACAACCAACACAGCACACAGGAGTAAAACTTGCCGGAATAAAAAACTTCTCCAACTTCGCCGAATCCTTCCCAAGCCATCTCTCCGGCTTAAACTCACTCGCATCCTCGCCCCAAATCTCCTTGGAATGGTGAATAACCCAAATATTCACCGACACAATCGTCCCCTGGGGAATCGTCCTCCCGCCCAGGCGGTGGGGTGGCGGATCATGAAGTAGACGAAGGCCTGGAGGGCGGTGGCGACGGTTTCGTTGCCGGCGGCGACGGCGTTGAAGGCGGCGCTATGGATTTCGTGCTCCTCCATGCGATCGGGTTGGTCGTTGAGCATGCGCAGCCAGTGGGCGAGGGCGTCGAAGCGGGCGTCGGGGTTGGCCTGGCGCTCGCGGATGGCGGCCATGGCGGTGTCGATCAGGTGGCCCCAGGGGGTGATGCCGAGCCAGGTGACGAAGCGGTTGCTGAGGAGGGCGACGTGCAGCCAGCGGAAGAAGCCGGCGATGGAGACGTAGGCCGCCTGCGGGTGCGCGCTGGCGATGGTGTTGTTGATGTCGTAGCCCTCGCGCAGGAAGCCGAACTGCTTGGAGAAGATGGCCTCGCCGATGACGTCCGAGGTTGTGAAGGTGAAGAACTTGTCGAGGTCGATGGGGGCGCCCGAGGCGGCGAACCTGTCGAGCCACCCGCAGAGGAGCTCGATGGTCTCGCCGATGTTGGGCTCCGACTGGATGATGTTGGACAGGGTGTAGGCGGGGGCCAGGTGCCGGGAGAGCTCGTTCTTCACGGTCGGGTCCGTGGCGCTCATGGGGTTCTGGAAGCGGCCATCGGGGAAGGCGATGACCTTGTACCAGTAGCCCTTGTGGAGAGATGCCCCGAGAACCTTGCGGACGGCGTCGGGGTGGCTGATGCTGACCTCATCCGGGGCAATGCGGACGAAGTGGCCTTAGGAGCTTGCGAGTTAGCCATGGGGTTGCGCCATGTCTCAGGGGTTACACGTAATGAGAGGAAAGAAACACTAAGACGCACCATGCTTTTCGTGTAAGCGGATGAGCTCCAGGTTTTGGTCCCCCTTGAGGATGCGGTGGATGTGCCACACGCGGGTGAAGCTGGCAATAAACGGGCCGGGGATGTCACTGATGGCTGAGAAGAAGCGGCGCCAGACCCAGAGGGTCAGAATGGCAGCGCTGACCAACCCAGCAAGCTGCGGCAGGCTGAGACCCAGCAACTCGGTTAAACCTCCCATTGCTCAATTGGCAGTTAAGCACGGCGTCTCCTCAGCTGCACTGAGGGCGTGGGCGGGACGTGGTTCGGCAGTGTATGCCGGTTCCTGCTACTGCAATCCTGTGGTTCTAGTTGGTATCAGGTACCCACGGTAGTATTATTGTCAGATTAGTGCATTCCTGGTCCCAACGGAACCAAAGGATGCAGATGATGGGATCGGCAGAGTTTTAACACGGCCGCTCGCTCACCTCGCTGGCAACGTCGTAGTGCTTGGGGCGCGGGGGCCCGACAATGCTGGATGCTCGCTCTCCTTCAGCGTGCATGAGTTGTGGACACTGTGCCATCCCTGCCATGCTGCACTATTCCTCTTGTCGTTGGACGCTATGAAAGGTCTAACTGCAGCGAGGCGATCGGCAGTAGCAGGATTGGCTGCCGGAAGGGCGAGAGCGGAGAAGGGCCGCTGAACAATTACCTATTTGATGCCTGGCTAGTGGCGGGCAACGTCGCGGGCGGAGCGGCACGGTGAGGGTTGGATGCCAATGTGCCAATGTCAGTGCGGTGGTGAGTTCCGGGGAGGGAGCCGGACCTCTCGGTCCGTGTGTGACACAAACAGTTCGGGATCCGGCAGTTGCGCCGTGGCTTTCGGATCCTTCGATGATATCCATCTAGAAAACCGGGAGTAGAGATATTTCGTTCGGTACCATCCGAGACAGATCACGATCACGACATCTGTGATTCTAATCTGTTCGCCAGCATTACCTGCAGCGACCCCCGAAACCCCCCTCATGGTGGCCGCCGCCCAGCATGCCATGGCGCCAAGCCCCTTGATGGGCCGCATCCCCTGCAAATCCCCTCCGCAAGGGACTGTACTGGGCCGGATTAGGGAGGTCCAGCGCTCTGTGGGGCCGCTACCTCTTGGCAGACTTCCGCACGAGTGACAGCAGGACGGAGCCCATCACGGCATTCTCCCTTACTGGTCTGGCCGTCAGTATTTGGAAATTCGACTGGGAAGAAGAAAAAAATGTCCGGATTTGCGGGCCTCTTTTGGAAGCGATACTGGAAAAGCAGTAACGTCCTTCGGCGCCCAGAGACCAGACACGCCAGAGTCGCAAGCGAGCCTGCTGAACTGTGGTTCCGAGTCAAGCTAAAACTTCGATACCGCCCTGTCAAATCACCCACGTCACCCCAAGGGAAAAAAGAAAGTAGTTGTTCAGGATTCTCATCCCACCAGGCATGGGATCGTGAATGAAGATCGGCTACTGCCTCCACCTCCATGAATTCCCCCACGTGTTGTAAAACGAGCCCTTGTGCGAATCATCCTTGGCCCAGACTGAGTACGACGCAGGCGGATATTGGCGGTATGAGAGCATAACAATAAGAGGGTACCCTCTCACGGAGCAATGGCTTCCGGCACCGCTGTGTTGTCTTGTCGAAAATTCCTCAGTTGTTCGAAGCACTATTCGAAGTTGTCAGTTGACCGGGGTTATTAGACCCCTTTTCACTCGTTTCCTCTTGTTTCGAAACGAATCGAGACCGACAGACATCTTGGCCGATGCCCTTCCGCCACCGACCAAGTTCGTGCCATTCCCCATCGTGACGCACAACCAACGGACCGTCCTGGGGGTGGCGATCGTATTTTCTATCTTGCCTGCTGTTACTGTGACATTGCGACTGGTTGCACGTCGGATTTCCAAGAGGGCGCTGGATGCCAGTGATTACTGCATCGTCGCGGCTTGCGTGAGTTCGCTCGATTGGCACGACGGAAGAGTTGGCTGACTGACATCTGATCTGGCAGGTCTTTGTGGTAGCTCTAGAATGTGTCAGCATCACTGCGGTGTTCAAGTGCGGCATTGGCTATGACCACATGATAGATGTTATGCTTGAGTATGGTCCGGAGCCTATCACGGATCTCTTCAAGGTATGAACTAACCTCTCAGTCTGCTGTGGAATGTGCTGACGCGTGTGTGCTTCGGCTAGCTCCTGATTCCTCTTCAATTCCTTTGGGCTCTCAGCCTTGCGTTCTCCAAGATCTCGATTCTACTGCTTTACTCCGCCGTCTTCGCCGTTCCTGTCGTCATCAGGACAACACGAAGTGTCATCGTCTTCATTGCCGCGTGGGCGTTGGCGACCATCCTCGCTGGCTGCCTGATCTGTACGCCCTTTGCCATGAGCTGGGACCAGACAATCCCCGGAGGAAAATGCGGCGACCAAGTGCTGTCTTTCACTGTCACAGGTTCCCTCAACCTGATCACCGATATCCTGGTCCTCGTGCTTCCTCTGCCGTATCTGGTGAGACTCCAGATGCGTCTATACAAGAAGCTCGTCCTGCTTGCCGTCTTCAGTATCGGTCTTGTGTAAGTCGATGCCACGCCGCTATCAAATTGTGAGAAACAATCTGACCTAATGCTTCATCTCATAGGACGTGCATTGTCAGAGCCATCAGGATCCATCAGGATCCACACCCTCAAGTCGATGGACTTCAACGACATCACGTATTCTCTGCCACCAGCCAACATCTTCTCGGGTCTGGAGCCAAGTGTGGCAGTAATCCTGGCTTGCGTCCCGTTGCTTCGGCCGCTGCTAGGTTGTAGCAAGCACTCTAGCAACGGGACAGGCGGCTATGCCTCCGGGTCTGGCACGCCATCCAAGACGCTGGAGATCGAGGCGGGCGACAGCCGGCCATTCGAGCCCCTCACCGACGACAGCTCTCAGTATCGGTTGCGCCCGCTGGGACCCAACCACCATGCTGAGATTCACAGTACCGCGAAGTCAGCGAACAGCCGGAGTAGCAGCGACTTAGAGCTAGATGGACCCGAGGGAATCCTTGTGAGATCACAGTGGAAAGTTGCTAGCAACAATCCGCGACCCGAGCGACAACACCTCACGGAGGGCTAACTGGCCGTGGGTGACTGAAAAGAAATAGACGAGCATCAACACATATGCGGGAATGCTTGAATAGAGATAGAATGGAATAGAAATAGATGGGGCTCTTCACCTCACATAACAACCAATCCACCAAATCGATGACCCGAAAGGTGCATATTTCGGGACTCAATACATTTAGTCTTTCCTAAGCAGTCACACGGCAGATGGTTATGCCATTTTGACACTCCACCAGGATCGAGTTCAATCGCGAGATAGGCTTCAGGGGTGTTTGTTTGTTTCGCGTTCAGGGGCTGGTGCTGTTGGGAGAATCGACGGCGGGGGTTGGCCGACGCTAGCCGAAACGCGGACGGACGTCATTGCCAAGGTCCCTCTAACGGCGACTTGCGGGTTGCGTGAGCTCCCTCTAAACCATTGCGATTGACGTCAGGCAATTGAGAGCAGCTGGGCAATTGCACCTTCAAGATGCCTCCAAGGACTCGTTTCTCCCCCCATATGGTGGCGGCGCTCGCCCGGCCATCAAGACTGGCGCGTGGATCGTTTATCTTGCGAGCACGGTACTCGACCGAGACCAACAGCGGCCCTCTCGTGCGTGTTACCGACCTCCCAGCGCCGAATTCCGGTCACATTCGTGTCCTCGAACTCAATCGACCGGCGGCGCGCAATGCGATCTCGCGTGCGCTGCTATCATCTCTGCGCGACGAGATAGACGCCATTCACAGCCAATACGATGCCGCGACGGGCGAGGAGATCCCCGCGCCTTCGTGGAAGGAGCGCTTCAGCGGTCCTATGGGCGATGCCGAGAAGGGCCCAACACGAGCCTTGATTCTGGCTTCAGCGGTTGAGACTTCATTCTGTGCGGGCGCAGATTTGAAGGAGCGGAAGGGATTCACACAGGAGGAGTGGGTTTCTACCATCCTGACGCGGAACGGTCGGGCTGACAGATTGCTAGGACCGACGCTTTCCTCCTCAACCTTCGCACAACACTGACATTGCTCTCCATTTTACCCATCCCGACTATCTCGGCCATCTCGTCTATTGCCCTCGGCGGTGGCCTCGAGCTTGCGCTTGCGACGCACTTCCGCGTGCTTTCGTCGAATGCGGTGGTTGGTTTGCCCGAGACGCGGCTTGGTATAATCCCCGGCGCGGGCGGTACATTCCGGCTTCCAGCACTTATAGGCGTGCCGCGTGCGCGTGATCTGATCGCTACGGGCAGACGCGTCTCAGCGCCCGAGGCCTACTTCCTCGGGATTGCGGATCGGTTGGTCGAGGTGCTTCCCGAGACAGAAGAGCAGGCAAAGGAGTGGGAGGCGATGGAAGAGGTGGATCGAAACAAGGAGATAATGGTTATGTCGCGGCGTGCGGTGTTGAGCGAAGCGGTGCGCATGGCGGGCGAGATCTCGGAGGGCGGGCCAATCGCGGTGCGGGCGGCTCTCAAGGCGGTTGCTGAGCCGAGCGAGATGATGGAGATAAGTATGTATGGCCGGGTTGTCAAGACGGAAGACCGAAATGAAGCTCTCAAGGCGTTTGGCGAGAAGAGGAAGCCCGTGTTCAAAGGCCGCTGAGCAAGAGTTCCCCACGGAAGTAGACAGGTAGCGGTTTTTGATCTTTGCTGCCAACGGACTTATCGATTAATGGAGCAACGATAAAGAGTCGACGTTCCCTGCCTCTGGAGGGTGACGCTTTCGGCGCATGGCATCGCTTGGTTTCGGTTCTCTACGAGCTCTCATCCGCACCTTCCTCGAGCTTTCTTGGGACATTTAGTGCTCTGGAATCGAGGAGAAGGTACGTTCTAGGGCTGCCGCTAGCTCTTTGATGACAGATCAAGGCCTTAAATAGGTACCAACCTCCAAAACCAGGGGAACTTGGTGGCAATGTAACAGCGAACTGAGTGCGGCTGTTGTGAAAGGGCCAAAGTGGCGGGTTAGGGTTTGCCGCGGGAGCGCGAAGCAAGTGGGTCCTTGTGGGATCTTATGGTCCAAGCTCCTTCGCGTTTTCCAACACGGCGATTTTTGAAGCTTCGTCACCATCAACCATTATTCAAGCAAGAGCGCGTGTTGGAAACAGCCATTCCCTGCGCCAGCCTCGAATCAAAGCCCCGCGCCTTCTTTTGCAAGAGAGATGCCCACTTGGCCTTGAAGTCGGCTCTATTCCTTCCTCCCCCCCACATTTCGCGCGATGCAGACGGCACCCAGAACGCGGCGCACGGCGCAAAACACGCAGCACACGTATGACCAACCTCATCGACTGTTGAGCAATGGCTCCAGGCTAGATTGCTGACCTCCCTTTCTACAGATATCCCATCGGCTGCCGAGTACACGATGTGAAGACCTATCCCGTGCAGTCTCCCCAGGGAGCCACGGTTTTCCTCTACGGCCACCAGAATGGCGTCACTCTGGTCTGGCGCGGCGGCAAGAGGCTCAAGGCTTTCGTGCCAAAGGAGAAACAAAACGGCGCGAAGAACGACGACGCGGTCATGATTATAGATTCCGATGACGACGCACCCGCGGCGGCTTCCGTGCCGACCACCTTCGTCGACAAACCCGAATTTGAAGACAGCCCGACCGCGAATGCCTCTTCGCTCCCCGAGATCGTCCAGACATTGGACTTATCACTGGGCTCCGCTGCACTTCGACTGGCTGTCCTGCCCATGCCACACTGCACACCTGAAGACGCCGCGTGGAATGGGGCGGATATCCTCCAAAATAAGATAGTTTTCGCTGTAGCCTGTGCTACCAGCGACATCTTCGTTATTACGCTCCCATTGACGCCGCCTTCACAGGAGAGTAAGGCTAGGCCAGAGCTACGACAGAACCTACTGGCTGGAAATGCCGGCAAAGGGGTATGGGGAGAGACTGTCAGCTTGCTTGGGGGCCAGAGTCGACTTGGCGAGGGGATTGCCATCACCCTGGTGAAGCCAACCTCAGGCTCGCGGAGCAGATCATCGGAGCGCATACCGACTCAGTCGGGAACCCGTGCCGTTGTCGCGGCACATTCTCGCGAGGCGAGTGGTACCCTGCGTTTCTGGGACGTCCCGCTGGGTACGAAGCCAGGCATGGTCTCGCGGGTTGAGCCGTTCCAGACAGAGTACCTACCTTCGCCACTAGCCAGCATCTCCTTCAACCCAACACACATTACACAGCTGCTAGCTGTTGCCTCATCGCAGGCAGCCCGTATCTACGACTATTCTGTTCCATCGCTTCCCCTGGACGAAACTTCTGAAGGCCCATTTCCGACACAGGGCTCTTGGCTGCTTTCGCTATATCCACCCTTTGCCCGTGGGTCTGCAATGGCGACAGCACGAAAACCTATTGTTGCCGCCAAGTGGGTTTCCCATGGCCACGCAGTGCTGGCATTGCTCGCCGATGGGCAATGGGGAATATGGGATATTGACGGCGCAAGCCCATCGTCAAGTAGCTCTGGTGCGGGGCTCTTTAGCAGAGCAAGCGCTGCTCTTCGCGGCTCGGCAATCACGGCTTTTGGCGTGACTGGACATTTGGAGGGCACAAGTCCTCTACGGAACCCAGCGATGCAGAAATCCCCTGCAGCTCCCGGATCCGGCGAATTTGTGCCAATGACTCCACACACAAGGCGCGATGCCGTTGCCACATCTATTATTGGCGGATCAGATAAACTCGCCGGTGTTCGAGGTGGGATCGATGTTGTCCAACATGCCCCGTCCCGCGGAACTGGCCCCGGAGACGAGAGCGCCATCCTCTGGCTGGGCGGCGCAGATCCCGTTGTGTCGGTTATTCCAGTTATCTCTCGATTTTGGGAGTCCCAAATCCGCCGCGCCTCTGGCGGTGGTAACATCTGGAGTGGCTCTCAGCCTGCTCGGATGATTCGCCTTACCGATCTCGGGGCTGGACTCCTTGGGGAGAGGTGCACTGGTGCCGTTGGTATTTCCAACCCCGGCCACCCATCTACTGGGGCCAACGGCTCGAGCACCCCGAGCGACAATGAAGAAAGCAGCTCAGAGAGTGGTCTCCCCATTGAGGTACTGCTCCAGGGAGAAAGCCGTGTTATCATTGTCCAAGAGAGCGGGGATGGAACAACACTTACAAACCGCCTCCTTGGCGCTCGTAAGAAGCCGCTCGCGGAGTTACGAAGTGCCAGAGCCATCCTCGCCTATCCCCGCCCCGAGAAGCCACACAGCGTTGCGTTTAACCTGAGTGTGTCGAACCGTGGCGCGCTGATGCGCCCCCGAGAACCCGTCAAAGGTGTATTCGACAATGTCGATGAGGATATGGACGTTAGACCATCGACCGAGGCTGACGACTCGGCGGCCAATCCATCGAGGGATACCGGCTTTCTGTTCGCTAATGACTTGAACTACGCCGCTGATGTCCCCGATGATGAGTCGCAGGCCGAGAACAGGGATGTCGACCAAGAGATTATGGATATAATGGAGATTGACCGCGAGTTGGAGGAGATGGAGGCCCATCGAGACCGCGGCACGAAGCGTGTCTTCTTCGAGGAGGGATAGAATACCAATACCGAGGAGACATATCCGTCTTTCCAGCCTCGCCAACGCCAAGGACGCTGGGTCGAGATCCGTTCACCCCTCAAGAGTCCGACGAAGAAACGCCTCGTTTTCTTTGAGAACGGCGATCGTCACTAAATGAACGGGGATTGGTGATGGTGGACGGACAGGAAGAAGTGAAGTGTGGAATTGGCTAATGGAGATTGGCCCGAGGCTGAAGGGGAGGGCGAGAGGCTTATACGTTTTGTGTCAGACGATCATCACACGGCATTACGCCATCTCACCCAGAGCCTGCGTCAGGAATGGAGAAAAAGCATTCCGTTCCCAGTTCGACGGGCCACGACCAAGTCGAAATGAGAGGCAACGAAGAAGCTGTACGATACCCGAGAACGAGCCGATGCTCGCGATCAACAACAGCGCAAAATAGCGACCAACGAATCATGATTCTCAAAGGAGAACGCAAACCCCTCCTGTTCCGCAGATTGCATCCAGTGACTGTTGACCTTCTGTTCCCTCATCTCCCCTCGATGTCCCCCGCAATTTTATTTTCCGACATCCGCACGGCTTGGTGGAGTGCAAGGCGAGAACCATCCTTGACGCTCTGTATTCCGAGCGGTATATTAAATGTGTTTGTGACCATCTTGCCCATTGAGTCTAGGATAACATCCTTGGCATTTGGAGGTGATGATGTATTGTTGCAAACCGCCGGCGCCTTGGGAGGTTGGGAGGGATTTCGGCTTCCAGTGGTGGGAGGTGTGGAAGCCGCCCTACTTCGCAGTCTTCCTGTCGCCTGCCTTCAGGCGGGCGGTCGGTCGACGAAGCGACGAAGCTGGGGTGATGCGCGTCGGTACATTCCTTTACGTTTCCTGTGAATTAATGTTCCAGGCGCGAGGCAGCGACAAGTGTCGGCCTGGCGCACGTAGTCCATGATGGCGTCTTATCCAGACAACGGCTAACCGAGTCACTACATACACATCGCAGAGGTTTAAGACGGTAGTAGAGAACCAATAACTCCGAATCTCCGTTCGAGACAGCTCTGATACCATCAGCTGTCCGGCTAATGTAATTACGTGATAAAAGGGATATAATACAGCATGCTAGGCATGGACGACGTCTCGTTAATCATTCCCTCGGTAGCTTCCTGGCGCCCGCACTCATCATCTCCCTCCTCCATCACATCCACATCGCTCTGGTCCCATCAAAGCGACTTTCGGGCCTTCTCAGCTGCGCCTTTTGCCTGGCCTGCAGCTTTGTTGGCGTTGCCCTCAGTCTTGCCCATCACCTCGCTCGCGGTACCCTCAGCCTTTCCTGCCATCTCGCTAGCAGTGCCCTTGGCTTTCCCTACCATCTCGCTAGCGCTGCCTTTGGCCTGGCCAGCGAGCTCGCTGGCCTTTCCGCTGGCCTCGCCCTGAGCCTGTTTTGCCTTGCTGGCGATCTGGTCGGCGGTAAGGTTCTCGGTTGCCTCCTTGACCTTGTTGGCGACATTGGCTGAGAGGGAAGGTTAGCTTGTGCTCGACTGGGCTGTCATGATTCATCGGCTGAAGCTAGGTAGGTAGGTACTCACCACCAATGTTGATGCCGTCGACGAGCTTGTCGCTCACGGCGCGGTCGACTGTCTTAAGCGTGTCCTTGGTAGCATCGGCGACGGACTTTTGCATCGTCACGCTCGTAGAGAAGGCAGCGCGTGGGGAAGAGGCGGCCAGAGTGCGGGGCATCTGGAGGGTCGCCATACGGCGGGTGGCAGCTTGGAACGACATGGTGAATGTGTGTGTTGGTGTTTTGGTGTTGGTGAGTTTTTGGAAATTGGCAGCAGGAAGAGATTGCTTTTGACTGGTGTGCAAATTGATCAGGAAGATTGGATTGCTATGGAAAGGTTTGCTGCGTGCGAGGACGGCGCTGCACTGGTTCGTTTTAAAGCTTCGGTCTGGTCGTGATCGTCGCGCAAACGATGGCAGGCATGATTTCGTGGTGATGTCATAGCTCCCCACCAGCGGCTTTTAGTGGGGCACCTGCGGCCGCGCACATGCCAATGACGCCAGATGGCGGGGGGGCGCCACAAAGAACGGCCGGCGCAAGGCACATGCATTTGGAGAAGGTTCGAGGGGGGTGTTTGGAAGGGTGCGGACGCTGTGCTGGGGTTTCCTTGGAGGGGTTGGGCGAATGTAGAGGCTCGCCTTGCTTTCCATGGTCGCCGTCCCGATCGCGGCCGGATTCTTGGCACGGAGATCGGGGTGTTTGGTGGTTTTGGGGATTGGGGATTAGAGATGCATCATAACACCACACCTTGCAATTTACTCTCGTTGCGTCTAAGTTTGAAGACACTTACATAACGACCCATTGCTTTGTAGGTTCGAGCTATCAGATGGACCGCTTACATCGACCGATTTCCAGTGCGGAATGACGTGTCTAGGCGCCCACAGACATCGCTCGGCCAGCGTCTTCAAAACCGCTTTGGCTTCACCATTCTTCCACATACGACCATACCCATTGGAGAACTCGGGATCCCGTCCGCTCTCCCATAGATAAGCCAGTGAGGGCCAGACTAGTAGTTGGGTCGGTGACGACCAGCGAATCCCTGGTGTTGTATGTCTTTTTGCTGTTTTCCTTTTTTTTTTGGCTGGGACGCTTCTCTTTTTATCGAGGAGAGACGATGAGAGGGCAGGAGGCATTGTCATGGTAAGTATGATAAGGATGGGCAAGATAGAGGTCATTCATTGTGCAGGTGGACTATCGATACAGAGACTCGTCGCGCCTTCCACTGCTTGCCGCTTGCCAAAACGTAAGCGAAACCCTTTCCCGATTTCCCCTTCTGCAGTGATCCAAATTCGCTGTCAAAATAACCAGCACACAGCCGTCATCTAGTCGCACCAAATATAACACCCCCAAACGTTCCCAGGGTCGCTCGGGCAAGGGTAACCGCCCCCGTTATACTTCTCGATGGGCGTGCCGCCGATGCCCCTGCATGTGGTGTCGACGAGGCAGAGGCATTTGCGCTCCGGATTGCCGGTGCAATATCCGCCGACGCTGGCTGAGGCAAGGGATGCCATTGCGGCGAGGAGAAGGGCGGATGCAGTCTTCATGTTGACCCAAGTTGTGATGGCGGTGGTGTTATTGTTTATGGGGTTTGGGTGTTGGAAAAGGGGAGGAATGTAATGTTAGATTGTGGGAACAAGTTTGGGAGATGTAGACACATCGGACCAGGAGAAATAGCGATTTAAATACTCGAATATTTGGAATTGCGTTCTCTTCCATTAGGCAGTAGGTAGGTACTGTCAGTGGCAATGAGTGATTGTCGGAGGGCTTCAAGACTTCTAGATACTAGGATTTAATTTTCCCTTGACCGCAGCACAGCCAATCCCAGCCTTTCTATACAGTGAATCCGGGGTACATGTTGCTATTGTTGTGCTCGGGTCTGCATCGAATCTATTTCTTGTAATTGCGGCTCAACAATCGTGCCGGTCTGACATCGCCTGGTTCCCCAATTCAGGGGTAAGGCGAGTTGTGCAAACCAAAGGATTGGGCGTCAGGGACCGCGTCCAAGACACTTATTCGGTTGGATATATTACGATGTCCTTCTCCGCGGATCAATTGAGTTTCGATTTGTCGCACCTGATTTCGTATTTCGTATTTTGCTGGCTGTTGAAAAGGGGGCATTTCGCAAGACGGGCTTTGGAGTAAGCCCGGAATGACAACATAAAGTCCGCATTTGTAGACCTTCCTTCCTGGGCTATGATATACAGGAACCGGCTTGGAATTGCCCCGTTCTATTGGTATCATCACGGGGACTGGGCCGAAAAAGGGGAGCAACATGCCTCTCGATATCTGCCTATGACTTCACACTCATAACACTATGTTGAGACCTGAAATCCCGAGCCGAATTAACCCAACACCCAATGTTCATCTCCTCAAATCAAAGTTGCCATGCCCTAGTAGGCCAAAGCTAGCGTATGAAACCACCAATGCAGAAGCCCCCTTGAGATCTGGCATATAGTCCAATTGAAAGCCACTTAAGCAGTGGTGACACAAGAAGCACAAATGGCGGATGCAGCCGTGGCAACTGCGGGCCCCGTGTCCGTACCGCAATTGCTGGCTACACAAGGAGCTGCGGTGGCTTGCACTGCGTCCGAGTTGGCGCATTGGCATGGAATGTCCCAGAAGTCGGTGCAGCCAGCGACCGAAGCTGCCGATGTAATGCAGGGGATCTATAGTTGGTTGGTGTCAGTGATGAAGGGAATGAAGAGGCTGAAAGGGTCGGTCTTACAGCGCAGACTGGCATCAGCTCGGTGGCGGGACAGTCTGGGAACTGGGCGTGGCTTGTGGCAGCCAAGAGGGCCCCGGCGAGGAAGTAAAGCGATTTCATGCTGTGGTCACGGTTTTGGAAGCGTTGAGGTAGAGAACAAGTATGGCGAGAATCGGTACTTGATTTCTTGAGCGGGACGCCTAAACAGTATTGAGGGAAAGCAGCCTTGAGTGTCGGAAGACAGTGGAGGGGATATATATCTTCCCCGTCTGCATGCCGCTTTTCATCTGTCACATTCGTATCGCCGTGATGGCAGTATCAGCGACCCGGGAGCTGATCTCCCCACCTGAACTCCTCTCACAAGTCATACGTTCTCGGTCAGGGGTAACGCGATGAGGAGATCGAGGCTCGACACGCGGTGGCACAGGCGTCTGATGATTTTGTGTGCTGCAAATAGCGGTGAGCTGAATGGCTAGCATCCTGTGCATTTAACACTAGAAGGGACGTATCACGGGCCAATCGATCATTCTGGGTTGAGGTTCCGTTGCACTTGAATCACCCCCAGCTGTCAACGGCGGTTAGTTGCAGGATTTTGGTGCGAACAAGCAATACCTTGAAGGCCTCGATGGCGCCGACTCAGCATAAGTGCGGTTGGTCAAGTGGATCGAGTGACGCTAAACTCCAATGCAGACGGTGTAAGTGGTGGCTGGAGTTCCAAGTGTGACAACACCATCTGGGGCGGATTGCAACATTGGTACCTATGAGATTCCCGTTTCACAATGACTATCAGTAATATTGTAAGACAAACGCCAAAACAAAACTTCAGGTATTCCAAATCTATCTTGCTATCCAAGATATCGATAAACCAATATGCCCAAAAGACTCCATAACACCTACCCCAAGTTCTCAGACAGTTCTTCTGTCACAAAGAACCGGGAAATTCACCGCGGGTTTCCTCCAGGCTTGTACGTTGCCAGGAAGAACCTCCCTGACCTTTTAGATGCATCTCTGATTCTCGGGTGGTGGTACACAACATCGAACGCGGGCAGCTCGTTACCGCGGTATGCCGCGTTAGCACTGTATATAGCGCGCACAGGTCCAGGGCGCATGCCCTGGGTGTAAGTGTCCGGGATAATTGGGTACTCCCGCCGCGGGGATTCCGACTTGAGTGTAAGATTTTCATCGTTACGGAATTTCTTCGGATACTGAGTAAAGGATGAGGGTGGAGCCTGAGACATAACGGTGGCGACCTGGGCTCTGACATGAGAGGCGGGAATATGCCAGTGGCTCGGATCGGAGTCCTTCAACAGGGTGCAGGAATACTAAAAAGCCACGAAAATCAGTTCAGTGCTCTGGCGACTGCCATCACCCACGGTGTTGACGCCAGCCTTATCCAGGTACCTGAGGTTCGGGAGTAACAAAGTGGCAGAAGATGTACTGACGTATGAACAAACTGACAGCGACCTTTCGTTGCCCTTGCCCTTCAGCAAGTTGGCCGAGCCCCTGTCAGTCCGGTTGGAACTGGATTCCGAGATGCGACTACCGCCAACCCGGGCACTTGCTGTGGCGCCAACTGCTTTCTTCTTTCTTTTGAATGCATTCTTGGCACCACTGGCCGCTTCCCCGAAGCAGTGGATGAAAAACTTCTAAACCATCTGTTAGTAATTCAGCCCCTTGTTGGAATTTCAGAGATACATTCGAACGTACCAGAGCACTAGTCGCAAGTGACCGCGGTGTTTTTGGTCTTGCCGGTTCATCGTGGATAGGGTGGTCATCATCGCTTGGAACGTCGTCGACGGGGTGGGACGTCTGGACATCGTGTATATTGCTGTGGATATCAACTGCTCCCCACTTAATGACAGAGCTGTATGTCGGTTTCAGACCTGCTGAGGGCTCAATCTTGTTTTCGGCGTACTGGCCATCATCATATCCAATCTCGAATTGGGTTGTCTCGTAACAGTGGGGCGTGTGGGTAAGCTGAGTCATTTCAGGAAGAGATGGCGTCTAGCTCTGCTCGCGTTCCGCTGTGTAGGTGGTTTTGATGGGAGTTACTGGAGTGAGAAGTGTGGCTGGAGGTAACGACAAATACTAGCAGAAGGACAGTGGTAAGATACTGCTGATGATACAAGACGGTTGGAGCGGAGAAAATGTCAACTTTATACCTATAGCTTGGGAACCTCTTCCGTCTTAGTTAATAGTTGTGTTGCCATTATTAGGGATAGCTATCTGAATAACTCAGCTGTTCTTGAAATCGATTCGACGGTCATACTACTCCTGTCATCTGGCGGAGGAAGCGAAACCAAAGAAACACTTGTTTCTTGTTTCAGGATTAAACTTGAGATACTAAGATGATATGACAAGTCGGGTCGCAATTGCTCAAGGAAAGTGAGCAGGGGAAAGTCAGAAAACCCGATTTGCGACAAGCTCTTCGATCCTCTTCGGTCAGTTCTCTTTCATTGTCGAGCAGTGAAATCCATAGAACCGCGATTCGGAGATGACCTCAAACCGGTCGGGCAGTAACCATTGTGGTAGAACCGCTTTCCGGGTTCAAGAATCCGAGCTGTCAGTTTCGTGCATGAAACCCGCTTGGTTCGACCACCCGAAATCCACAACAAAGGTGATATGGTTAATGGCCTTGTCCTCTGATAACGGGCACGTGGCTTACCGCTAAACTAAGTTATTAGCGCGCTATAAGTCTCTGAAACCTGCAATTGAGGAGACCAGGGATCGCGTATTCAGCACGGTGAATAGGGAATATTGGCAATAGCTTTCTAGGCACCCCGGGGGGGGGACCTTTGACGGAATCTATTGACTCGGGTTACCAAAGTAGGTAGCTACAGCCTGGGAAACTTAGGTAGGTACTTAGCAATTTCCAACTCCCAAACCCATCCTCATCATCCCATTCTCAAGGCAAGTCAAGGTCAAATACCAAAGTAGTGTCGTCAAAAGACAAGCGACTAAATAATTCCAAATCTATCCTGCTACCCAAGAAACCGAGAAACCAATGTGCCCAAAGCGTAGCAGCTTCTTCAAATTCCCAAACAATTCTTCCAACCAAACAATAATACTCACTAGGAGCCCCCTGCAGCTTGGACCGGCTCCAGTTCGCTGCTCACGCCTGCCACAGATTCCCACCTGCTTTCCCACCTCAGCTCAACTCAGCCCCGAACTCTGAGCGCCTGACACGACGACACAGCGTGGCTTTGGTAAACGGAACATTCTGATCCTCATCGGGCGCAGGGCTCGCCCAACCGCCAAGGGGAAGCAGTACGTCATGATGGTACACAACGTCAAACTTTCTTTCCGTCGGGACAGCGGAACCGTTGTATATGACTCGCACAGGCCCCGGTATTCCTGAAGTGTACCCCTCGATCCCACGAGCTTCCAACACGATGGCGGCCAGAATTGGGTATTCAAGCCATGGCTCCTCCGCGAGGAAATTGAAGTCATCCCCGTCGCGATCATTAAATATGTGTGGGTAGCCTCTCGGGTTGGTACTGGGGACGGCGGGGGCGATGTCGACCTGGGCTTTGACCACATCGTAGGGGATCCAGCTGAGGGTGACGTCCAGCCCAGGGCAGGAATACTAAATATAATGCTTCGTCAGCGTTGTTCCATATTGGTTTGCAATGTTGGACTGGTGTAACACGAACCCCCAACTCTCCCTGGCTCATCATTGAGTCAATCGACACATGTGACCCATTGCTAGATCCATCCTTCCCAGGTCCTTCACCGGCACTGCTACTAGCGTCCGAATCGTCAGGTGTAGGGACCTGTCCCTCTGGGGCGAGGATGCCGCCGAAAAGCCAGATGTCCATTGAGGCTGCGCTGTTGTAGTTTGGGACATCCTCGCTTCCGGTCTCTCTCTGTAGACCGACAGCATGTTTGGCCCAGTCGATAATGGATTTCTGAGGGTTATGTTAGCCCGATCCTCAGATATAGTCATGATTGAAGCATGGGGACATACAACGAAGGACTTTGATCGAGGTCGCTGAGAAGGGCCTGGCTTATTCTTGATATTCGCCAGTTTATCTGACGGATGCGTGGGGAACTCTTCTTGAGATGGTGTGATTTGAGTGTGGCTGGTTTCCATGTTGACAGTTGGAATGGTACGGGGATGTTGATAGTTCAACTGGTAAGGAATGTTGATATTTTCACAGGAGCTGGTAAATGGAGTGGAACGATGAGATGGAGAGTGATGCTGACGCTGAAAGACATTCGAGCGTAGAAAAGAAGATGATTATATAGTTTAAGCCCCGCTATCATGCCTTTCACCCCCATCACCATCTTAAGAAACGGCTGTGTGAGTAACTGAGCGGTTCTCGAGATTGATTGGATAGTCATGCTCTCGTGCTACGGCAAAATAAGGCTGAGACCAAAGACACAATTGGTGCTGGTTTCAGGGCGAGGTAAGTCAGAATGTTTTCTTGTGTTTACAAGACTTGAGATATGACAGGCCGAAGTTGCTTTGTGAAAGTGAGCAGGGGACAGTCAGGAAACCCGAAGCGTGACCTGCCCCTTTTCTTTCACAGCCCTTCCCATGGATCCCGAATGTCTCAGATCCGCATTGCAGAATGGGCCCCATTATAGCAGTGATCAGAAAATATGTTGTTTTGGATGCAGTCCCCGAGCTGGAGAGCCCGAGCTGTCGATTTTCTTTGTTCCATCTGACTCAGCTCCCGAAATATAGAACAAAGGCAATAGGCTGAATTACATTGTTTGCCGACTATTTGAGTGGCACGTACCGCAAGATGCCCAGTCCAGAGCCATGCACAGGGCAAAGTTGTTCTTTTCGGCCCATGAATAATAACAGGCAATATGCTCTGCATGTGATCAATGGTGACACAACGCAGGACGGTTGTACCCCTACTGAGATCGATGCTGACTCTTATCCCTCTTCTCATCATTATTAGCAACAAGAGGGTAGTACACTCTCTGGGGTTGTCCCGGCACTCGATGCTCTTTGTAGGCGCGGGGGTATCGATACGAGGTTGATTGTCCGAGGGATGGAGGGGCATAGCGGATCTGGCGTCTGACGGAGATGGCGGCGATGGCGCGGAAGTCGTCGTCGTTGTCGAGGATTGGAGGAGTAGTGGAATGCCTCGAGGGGAGAAGAGGGGGTTGTTAGTCTGGGAGGAACTGGTGGTAATATGACTTGGGGGGGGATGAAGAGATGGGAGGAATGGGATGTCATTGTGAGGGGGGTGAGACCAACCTCTGAATCATCTCTGGTTTGTGATGAGGGAGAAGCTCCCGGTGGGGACCCGCTGGTATTCTCAATGGGAGCGGTGACGCCATCAGGGGCG
>Ga0247758_1000444_pt1 | contig 36683 bp, 51 predicted proteins | sample UWRJL156409C4_FD_180950 | JGI IMG/M metagenome (GOLD analysis project Ga0247758, IMG submission 180950) | Plant litter microbial communities from Arlington Agricultural Research Station in Wisconsin, United States - UWRJ-L156-409C-4 | ecosystem: Environmental > Terrestrial > Plant litter >...
GGCGGATTTGATTAGGGGGGTTGTGTAGGGGGGTGGCTGACTGCCGAATTGTAAAGAATCGGGGGGGTCGGAAATAGGTAGAACTAGGTGAAAAGCTGTATGCGTGTGCCTTTGCCAGTGGCGGGGGACGTGTCAATGGACTTGGAGCTCATTTTGTTGAGGTTGAGGTTGAGTTTGAGGAAGTCAGGTGACGATGGTGAGGTTGCGCACCAAGGGAGCTGTGCAGACGTGGAAATTGCGGGGTTTGTGCCAGGAAGGTGCCCGTGATAACTGTGCTGATGTGACATTTGAAATGCGATGGCCGTGAGAGGTCAACTGCGCAGAAAATAGAGAGTAGGTACCTACCTATAAAGTCACACCCGACACTTTTTTCTGCCCGAGTCTGTATTAGTCGCAGATCCTGAGCAAGGGGTGAGCCGTACTGAGGGCCGCCTGAGCCGAGGTGAGTCTAAGGAATTTTATCCTGGCTATACTTGGCGTGACCATAAATGGGCCGGGGTGGTTGCAAGGACGATGCCAGCCCCAGTTAGGTGTAGAGCCTTAAAGCACTTCCAGATATGTCTCTTTCCGGGCCGCCTCAGGGGTCGTGATGTACGGAAAGTAGCCACTGGTGCATCCGAATGCCGAAGGAAGCAGCGGCAAGATGCAGAGGTGTATCGCCATCGAGGTCGCATGGCCGGTCAATGTCCTTGATGCATTCGCTGCGCTGCAACAACACACGTAATATCTCGACGTGGCCATTTCTGGCCGCATAGTGCAACGGGGTCATAAACCATTCATCGACAACGTCAACCTTGGCACCAAGCTCAAGCAACATTACCGCCGCGCCTAACCGGCCGTGCTAGCAGGTTATGAGGAGAGGAGTTTGCCCCGAGTCCTGTTGGATTTCGATGTCGGCGCCAAGCGTCGACAGGAGGTGAATGACCTTAGGTACCTTGCCAGTGGCTGCTCCAGTACCTTATGGGCAGTCGCTTTATCGGCTTTGAACACGAGCTCAAAAGTCTCCGACATGTCTTGCGCGGCTGCAAGGTGACAGAGGTTCTCTCCACCCCCCATTCGATTACCAATTATCTCGATCCGATCAGTGAGACATGCACCGGTTACGATGAGTACTGCATCCGCTGTACTATGTACTATCCTAGGAATTAGCCTAGGATGTCACGTACTATCCCACAACATGGACCAATATATGCCAGAAATGTAGAGGAAGGGCTTAAAACAGGCCTGTGAGGCTGTGCAGCAGTGGCGTATGGGATCATCCTAGCTCCAAGAAAACAGCTAGTTAACGTATATAACGACTAAAGTAGTTAGTAAAGGCAGTTGTTAAAGGAAGGGAAAAACTTATAAGCGTCTGCGAATGTAAGACCGTCGTAATACACCTTACGAAAAATACACTTACTGCATTGTTTAATACCAGGCGCGACGATGTATTTACGACCGGTCTGGAAATAACTTAAGTAAGGTATAGTGGAGACGTTATTACAGTTTACTATAAAGTAAGAGCGGTTTTGGAAGACTTCTGTTAGGATCATCTTTTCGTTATCCAGTTTAATATAATATCAGTATCGTGATAATTAGAGAAGAAGGTGGAGACGTACCAGAAGTACGACATATACTTCTTTTAAGCTTAGAGGAAGCAGCCTTCGGGTCGCAGGCCTTAGAAGGAGGGAATCGTGTCACGACCTTTAGTCGCGACCCTAAGAAGTACGGATTAGGAAGGGCTGTGCTAAACTAATTACTAAGCCCAGGGTGTAACGACTTATAAAGCCCCGTTCCACTAATTAAAAAGGACCCGAACCAAGGCACCTTCAGGACCTGTCCCGAGGGATGGAATAACCGGGACAGACCTGACGTCCTGGGTAGTCGGGACCTCGGGACCCTGGATTATATTTAGTATAAATAGTAGCCGTTGCCACCTCGATAAGGTAAGGAATCTTAGTTCCTCACGCAAATAATTCATTGTTTATTTATACACTACTGCTTAGCTCGCCTGTGTCTTATAATGCAGCGGCTTACAGTAACAGTAAACCCGTTTACGAGGAACTTGCTTTATCATTTAATCTCCGGACCGCCCGTCTTAGGGATATGCCTTATACTCTCGAGTGCGACACCTCAACATTATTTACTGGAGATGGCCCCGTAGAACTACGCAGGAAGCGAGGATGGCTTCGGAGTTTCTGTTACACATCACCCGGCGGACGGCTCCAGAAACTGCGCTCCGTTGGATTGAGATTTGGTTGGTAAGGTAGGCAAAGGCGTTTCAATGTTACTAATCGCTCCGCCATGCTACTAATTGATGATATCCTTGCTTAACTTCGCCATCAATAATTAAGAAGGGTTCATAGTCCAAGCCAACCGCAGCAGTGTAAATTTCTAGCAGAGGCTCATCAAGCTTCCCATTGGAAGTCACACTTGATGCTAACATTTCGAACGGCCGTGCGCGAGCAATGTGCATTACAATATGCTAGTGTTGGTGCGGTCGGTCAGGGTGGTGTTTCCCCTCAATCTCATGATCTTCCCCTTGTTCTCCCAGTTTCTGATCTTCACGGACCATCCCCAGAACCCGCGATCCCCATTGCAATCATGGAGCCCCTGTCCTACCAACTGCAACGCTCCGAATCAGTCTACTCGTCCTAACCCATTCCCAATATCAAGAAAAGCCAGACTGGGAACCGGCTCATCGACCTCCTCCCTGGCTCGGACACCCAGACCATCTCATACATCATGAGACCCACCACCTTCGAGCTCTTTCCCTCTGAGCCCCCTTCTTATGAAGCTCTCTCCTACGTATGGGGCGACCCGACATTCCTTTATTTAACCCATTATTGTCAACGATGGCCTCTTTGGTATTACCCGCAATCTCCACGCTGCACTGCACCATCTCCGCCACCCGAAACGATCTCGAACCATTTAGGTTAACGTGATTTGCATTAATCAGTACGATATGCAGGAGCGCAACCACCAAATCTCCCTCATGCGATGCATCTACAGTAATGCGCGGCAAATCGTTTCTTGGCTGGGCGAAGCTGATGCTGATTCGGATCTGGCGATGTACTACCACTCTTCAGACGCATAGGTCAATTCGACACGCCTGGATACCTCCCTGGATATTATCAACGCGCTCGTAAATCTCTTCTCCCGGCCGTACTGGACGCACGTGTGGATCGTTCAAGAGGTGGCAATGGCGCAGAACATCGCCCTTATGTGCGGTGATCGTCAGCTGCCATAGGACAGGCTAGCGAGCTTCATTCCCCTTACAAGAGCCGCTTCAGGAATTCGTGGTGAGGGGTGGAGGGCACTCGCGAGGCCGAGGAAGTTAATAAGACTCAGTCTCAAGGATGAGCAAGACCCGATAAATACGCTGCAAGAGGCGATCGACTTTGAGGCGTCAGTACCGGCAGACAAGATGTATGGACTGCTGGGACTTTTTCCTGCGAGGGTGCAGGGAAGGCTGACGGTTGACTATCGGCGATCTCTCCGTGAGGTGGTCGGGGACGTGGTGAAGGCTTGCCTCGCGGAGCGGCAAGGTTCCGAGCCAGGAATTGACCTGTCCTTCTTCCGCTTGTTCCCGCCATTTGTTGAAGAGAAGCCCTCAGACAGAGCATTTGCATCTTGGCTCCCTGATGTTAGAAGACAAGTAGCGGGCATGGCGGAGTGGTATGATCCATCAAAAGGCAAGAGTTGGAATGGACGTATATCGTTGCGATATCCGGAGCTAAAGGTCCCAGGGATCCGCTTGGGTCGGCTCGAGGAGACTTCGGGGCCTTTTCAGACAAAGAGGTCATTTCTCTCACAATCTTCTTTGTTCAGGAACCTGAGGACAGCTGCAATGCAGCGCATCGGCAGCAAACGACTCGACAAACCAGTTGCAGAACACCGCACTGCCTTGTTTAACATGGTTTCAGGAACTAGGATATTCACCCAGACCCAGCCGGGACGAACCTCCTCGCATGAAAAGTTGTGGGAAGCTGCAATGAGCGCGGAGACAAATGGCGTTGCGACGCCCTTGGAAAGCGTTTACCGGGAGTTGGAGATTGTATTTGAGAGGCTGCATGACCGCAAGCTGCTGCTCTTGTCTGATGGGATGGTCGGTCTGGGGCTGGCTGAGTCTCGCACTTGTGATTCCGTCTTTGTGCTTCGAGGTTGTGCACTGCAGATAGTGCTACGGCCAGAGCGCTAGGAGAGACACGAGGAAGCCAGATACAGATTTGTAGAGCCGGCATACGTGGACCTGGCGATTTGGAGGCAATGGATTCCACCGTTGAGATTGAGCTGGAAATCCACCGAGCAATCCGAATTGGATGGATCGTGTTGGATCCTGGAAGCCTGGAGGTCGCACCTAGGTATCCGCAGATCGCAGGTGCATGTGGAAAATGGTGTTGTTTATTGGCTGTGGGGTTCCTCCTTTGTCCGATCAATTCCTGCTTGGAAATTTCCGCTTCTCGATTCAACCAATAAGTTCAGTCCGATGCAGCAAACTTCCCTCAAAATGCAGGAACACCGCCTTCATTACAGATCACCACACACCCCGCCCCAAGGCCGCTAGGAGCTATGGAAGTGACGCAGTGCCCCCAAGGCTTCGGACGTTATTCCAGAACCACGACTAGCCCGCTGCAACCCCTTTTGAGAAGGTACGTTTGCCCACCTTGTGACACCCCACCCGGCACATGGATGCACGACTGCAACCCAATACCGAACCGCCTTCCCTATGCGAGCACCACCGCCCCTTCCCCACAGAAAAACGCCAACCGGCTATCTTATCAGGGTAGCTCACCGGGGTTCGTACTTGCTTGCACGTCACATCGCACGCGGGGTTTCCCAAGCGGTGGTGGGCGAGGACATTTCGCTCTCCGGGAAGGTCACCTCGCTTGTAAGCGGCTCGTCCCAATACGGCAGTTGGTCACATCCCCAGACCACACCCGCCCAATCGATCGCCAAGTCATCAGATCCACGGATCACCGCCTAGGACAGGCGGAAACTAGACGCAGGATGCGAAGGAAGTAACTACGCCCTGCCAATCAACACGTATAAGAGCGAGCCTCTCGGTGCGCGTGCCCAGACTGCTGGCGCACCTCACCACCCCTCGCACCGCCAGCCATATATTAGGTTGGGCACGCACTTTGCTACCTGCAGCGCCAAGCGGAGACACCATCCATCTCCTGCCTCTCCGACGCGATGAAGTTCACCAGCAGTGTGTCGGCCCTTCTGGGCTGCCTTGCCCTCGCCTCCGGTGCGGCTGTGCAGATGCCGGACCCCAACTATAAGTCCTACGACGGGTACAAGGTCTTCCGGCTCTCGTTCGGCCAGGATGTAGAAAAAGTCGTCGGCATCGTCGAGCGTCTCGGCTTGACCACCTGGATGGGTGCGCCGAGGGCAGGCCATCCAAGCGACATTGTCGTGCCCCCGAGCCAGGTGGCCAACTTCTTAGCTGAGGTCCGCGGCATGAGCTACATCACCATGCACGAAGATCTCGGCAAGTCGATCGAGAGCGAGTCGCCGGTCAGCGCCTACCGGGGTATGGTTTGACCATGTTTGGTGTTTTGTTGACATCAGCTAATGGATTCGCAGTTGACAGGGCTCCCGATATCTCGTGGTTCGACGCGTACCACAGCTACGCCGACCACCTCCAATGGCTGCAGGATCTGCAATCGCAGTATCCGAAGCAGTCTCAGGTTGCGTCCTCTGGCACCTCGCTAAATGGACGGAACATCACCGGCATCCATTTGTGGGGCACTTCCGGGAAGGGGAAGCCCGCCGTCGTCTTCCACGGTACCGTCCACGCCCGCGAGTGGATCAGCACCATGGTGAGTCCCGCCAAGCCCCTGTTCAAACACAACTAACACAATCTCAGGTCGTCGAGTACTTCGTCTACAACCTCCTCACCAACTCCGGCACCGCGGAAGTCCAGGGCTTCCTCAACAAGTACGACTTCATCTTCTTCCCCATCGTCAACCCTGACGGCTTCGTGTACACGCAGACCAACGACCGCCTGTGGCGCAAGAACCGTCAGTCTACCTCAGGGAGTACCTGCATTGGCCACGACATTAATCGTAACTGGGCCTACAAATGGGACGTGTCCGGCGGTGCCTCAACCAACCCCTGCGCCCAAGACTTCAAGGGTCTATCGCAAAGCGATGCTCCCGAGACAACCGCTCTGGCCGCTTGGCTGCGCGCCACCAAGGCCTCGCAGGGCGTCAAGCTCTTCATCGACTGGCACGCGTACTCGCAGCTGTTCATGACTCGTAAGTTTCCCTTCCTCACCAGCTAACCCATCAGATTCAATAACTAACACCGCCCAGCCTACGGCTACTCCTGCACCGACCTCCCCAAGAAAAACAGCGAGCTGCAGTCTCTCGCCAGCGGCGCCGCGGCGGCCATCAAGGCCGTCTTCGGTACGAGCTTCGCTACCGGCCCGATCTGCACGACCATCTACCAGGCAACCGGCAGCAGCGTTGACTACGTGAACGACGTCGTGGGCGCTGACTACACGTTCACCGCGGAACTGAGAGACAAGGGCGCCAATGGCTTCGTTCTGCCAGCGAGCCAGATCTTGCCCAGGGGCCAGGAGGCATACGCTGGAGTGAGGTATCTGTTGTTGAATATGAAGTAGGAACCTGTGGAAAGGATTTGGGTGCATGATACATAGATGAGATAGACGAGGTAGGGAGGGAGACGCATAGGATGATTAAACAAAACAAATATTTCCAAGAATTACGCAATATGACCTATGCCCAAGTAAAGCAAAACGTTTTAGTTTATATTTACAGTGTTTAATATGTATAGTTAAGTGAGTGTAAAAGTGAGAGTTAATTATTAAAGGAGTTTACTAATATATTTTTAATACATAAACGTCTTTTAACTACTCTAGTAAGGCAATTGGTCGCTGAATAAATGTTAAGCCTCATCCAAAGATGGTTACCTAGGCAGGCTAATCAGGCTCGCTTCATCCTCGGTCACCTTCGGCTCACCACTGCTTACCCCCAGCTCACCATTCCACGCTTTACGCGACAAGGGACAGGTTTTGGCCAGATGTGGGTAGCTCATTTCCGGTCCCCCCTGTGACAACCCTGCAGGTCGTCACCTGGGCCGGTGCGGCCCGATGGAGTGGGGGCAGTTCAACTCGTCTTGATTGGGCCACCCACAAGTCCACAATTGCTTGCGTGAGAAACCAAGGCAAGTCCCTCACCATGAGGTGCGAACTCAACTAGAAAGGCTTAGGAGACATAGCATGTTTGTCCTGTCCCGTGGTCCCGGAGGACCCCCCATCGGGACTTCCCTCTCATGGGTGCCCTAGCAGCAAAGCAGCGTCGAGGCCGCCATCGACGATACCACGCAGGGCGAGCGGATGGCTACACAACCACTTCACAAATGTGGCACTCGCCCTCCCTGATGGCATCTCTTTTGCTGCCAACCGGCTCGGCGTCATCGGAATTTATTGCAGAGGTATCTTTGTCCTAGTTTTCTACGGAAAGTGCAGGATGATGAAAGGTACTTTAATATTTAGTGTATGCATGCGAGGTGATCCCAGCGCTCTTCTCGAACTATTATTGGCGGGCGGCTCGGACTCGCGACCAGCATCGTGCATGAGCTGAAGCTGAATCAGGCGCGGGGGTGGCAAGCACAAGGTGCTCTTACACTATTGAACAGCTTTGTCAGTCAGCGCTATGCTCGATGCGGATTTACGTGGCATTTACGATCCCGGCTTGTATTGAAGAGCTAGGTAAAATTCATGGCAGGCCTGGCTGGCACAGGATGCATCGAGGGCTTGTTGGTGTGAGCATAAAATCTTGAGTCTCGCCCATCCTAGTTGCCAGAGCCACCAGCTGTTTCTGCTCGCTGTCTTGGCAACATACGGCAAAACTCCGAACGACGGCCCATCATGTGGACGAGATTTGTGACGGCCATTTATCTGGCAGGCTTCTTTCCTAGCCTCTCAGCTGCAGCCGACTTTGCCGGGGACGACCAGCCTTCTCACGGTGGTGGCACATACGATTACATCATCGTCGGTGCAGGCATCTCCGGACTGGTGGTTGCTAATCGGTTGACCGAAGATGGCCGTAGTATGGTGGGCCCTGGACCCAGCACCTAGTGTACAGTTTGACTAACAATGAAAGCGTCTGTACTGGTGATTGAGCGAGGAGACTTCGACGACAAGCCCGAGGCCATCATTCCGTACTACGGGAATCTTCTTGACACGAGCGTGCTGATACGCGTCCCGTCGGCCCCCAATGAGAAGCTCAACAATTCGACTTACTCGGTGGCCGCTGCGGCCGTGGTGGGCGGCGGCTCCGTGGTTAACGGCATGGGCTACACTCGCGGAAGTAAGGCTGATTATGACAGCTGGGAGGCGCTGGGGAATCCAGGATGGGGCTGGGAAGGCTTATTCCCCTACTTCCTCAAGAGCACAACGTTCATCCCTCCCACCCCTCAAAGCGTTACGCAGTGGAACATCACTTGGGATCCGTCGGCCTACGGTAACGGCCCTCTACACGTCCATATCCCCAGTTTCCAGTACCCCGATATAGCGACCTTTTGGGATGCGCTCAGAAACGAACCTGGTGTCGTCGTAGGCAACGGCTCAAACCTAGGAGCTGGCTCCGGCGCGTACTGGAATCCAGTTACTATCGATGCGCGTGATATGACACGGTCAACGGCACGAAAGGCCTACTACGACCCTGTGAATGCCACACGGACGAACCTGCACCTCCTCAGAGGGCAAACAGCAGCTGAGATCCTCTTTGCACCTGGGGAACCGCTAAGGGCGAATGGGGTACGGATCGTCTCGCGGCTTGACAACTCGACACGCAGCATCTACGCAAAAAAAGAAGTTATCCTCGCCGCCGGTGCTATGATGACGCCGCAGCTGCTTCAAGCCAGCGGTATCGGCCCAGCCGCAGTGCTGAAGGCGGCCGGTGTCCGTGTCAAGAAGGATATGCCAGCAGTTGGGGCAAACTTCCAAGACCACCCAACCGCTTTCTTGTCCTACGCACTGGCGAACCAGTCGTTCCCAAATCCGAATACCATTGCTACCAACGCAACGTACAACGCTACGGTATGGGACGAGTACTTTAGCAACAAGACGGGGCCTATTTCTGCCGTCGGCGGCAGCACTGTCTTATATCTCACACGCCCCGAGATCGATTCACCGGCAGCGGCAGCAGCGCTCGTCGCGCAACTCCTAGCCCAGCCGGCCGCGTCGTACCTCCCCCCCGTCTACGGTGCGTCGGCCCCGCTGCTGCGTGGGTTTGAAGCGCAGCGCGCAATCCTGGCCCAGCAGCTCAACAGCTCGTCAACAGCTATCACGCTCACCTCCTTCGTTGGCGGTGGCAACACGGCGGCTCCGCTATTTAAGCCACTGTCGCGCGGTACCGTCACGCTCAACCCGACGGACCCGAACGGGTTACCTATCGTGTCCTTCCACACGCTCATGAATCCGGTAGACAGCAAGAACGTGGTCGCAACTGTCCGGCGAGTGCGCGCCTTCTGGCAGAATCCCAAGCTGGCGCCTCTCGGGCCGTCCGAGCTCACCCCTGGCCCGCAGTTTCAGACGGACGACGAAATTCTGGGCGAGTTGACGAGAAATAATGCCATCTTTCGGCCGTCACTGGCACATCCGTCGTGCACGTGCGCCATGATGCCGGAGCGGCTGGGCGGCTGCGTCGGGCCAGACCTGAAGGTGTACGGCGTCCGCGGCTTGCGGATCGTTGACGCAAGCGTGATGCCCATCATCCCGGCTGGTGCGTTGCAGGGAACTGTGTACGCCGTTGCCGAGAAGGCGGCCGACTTGATCAAGGGACGGCGGGCCTAAGGGCAGGACTGCTTAGAGGCGGCCATTGAGTGATGTTACTGAAATGTAATAAAATTTACCAGTTTCACGTTATAACATAATATATCGAGGTCGCCTTTTATGAGTCCAGCCCAAGTTCCGCATCCCGTTCTCGGTGAATACTTGCCTTTGAGTGCGTTGACTTGTCAATACGAGTCATCCTTGCGAAGCGCAAGGCGAGCTCATACGACTAAACCTAAGCCTGCACCGGCCGTATCAATCTCTTCGTCGCAGGAAAGCTTATTATTGGATGCATTCAATGAAAATAGCACCCATTCTTGATAATTTATAATAATTACTGCCTATTCAGCACAACAGCTAACGCATCTCATCTGCCCTCTGTACAGTTCTCATAATACCGATGATTTCATCTTGGGGATAGTTAGTTTGTATCTATTTGTTTCCTAGTAACGTGTGTGATAAGCGAGTAAGACAGAAAAATGAGTGAAACCCTTTTTCCTCATCTATAACCCTAAAAATCCTTGTTAAAATTTGTCCACTGAGTGCTCTGGAAGAGGCCTGGATCAACTAATTCTACCTTATCAAGGCTTGTCATCAACGAGAGTAATCTTGCACTTCTTTCCCTCTGGATATGGAAAGAAGGCAGTCCTAATTTCCATCATGTCATCTGTCATGTCTTTAGTCAACTTGGCGCCGCGACATTTTCTAAAGAATGTTGCGGTGGCGAGCCGCAGTTCCATTCTGGCCAGCGATATACCGATACAACTTCGTGAGCCGTAGCCATACGGCGAGGCAATGTGTCGCTGCCGTTCGGTTGCCTTCTGAAACCGCATCTCGTCGAAACTATACATAGCATGAAAAACGTTGTGTTAGGCATGCCTCCAGGAGGGGCTGTGGATATTTGGGACGTGAGCCTACCGATCAGGGTCAGGGAAGAGCTTTGAGTCCCTAGCGATGCTGTAGTGTTGCACGATGATGTTCGTGCCTCCAGGTAGATAGTGTCCCAAGAAAGTGGCGCCTTCGGGCGGTGCCTTGCGGTGCATCCCGCCTCCGGCAGGGTTGTACATGCGCATCGCTTCATCGATGACGCTATTAAGCAGCGGCAGTTTCTCTACGTCCTTGTCTGTGAAGTTGTCCGAAAGACCTGCTACTTCCTCCTCCAGTTGGCGCTGTAGCTGAGGTTTCCGCAGTACCACCCATGTGATCATGGTCATGGCGAAGCCCGTTGTGTCAGACCCGGCCATAAGGAAGCCGGCAACCTCGGATCGGACGGCATCATCAGTGAGAACACTGCCCTCCTTTTCGCCGGCCTGGGCCTTTTCGGCCTCAGCGAGCATATTGCTGAAGAGATTCGGACGACCCGCGCCCGTACTGCGGAGGTTGCGTACGGCAGTATCTCCCTTCTCGGTCACGACATGGTCGGCGTTGACAATATCGCGTAGCTTCTGAAACGGCAATATGCGGGTGAGCAGCGGTAGGAAAGGGAAGAGGTCGCGCAGAACAATATTCAAACCAGCGTTGACCAGGGCATCGAAGTATTCGCGCTCGCCCTCCCCGGCCGTCTCAACCATATTAAACGAGTCGCCGAACGACAACAGCGCAATAACATCGGCCGTCATTAGCCGCCACCACTTGAAGATATCGGCCACGCCACCGGCAGCCTCAAGCCGGATCTGATCCACAGCGGTATCGACTTTGACGCGCACCTGGGCCTCCCAGTTGCGCCGCAGCGCATCCATGGTCAGGGCACGCGCGAAAAGCCGGCGTCGGGCAGCGTGCTGCCGCACATCAGTAATGCTGAAGAGGAAGCGATCGGGGCCGATGCGCATGCGCTCGTGGAATTCGGCTTTGTGGAAGTTGCTTCCCATGCGCAGCACTTCGTCCCAGACTTGGTCGTCGCAAATTACCACCATATCCGGTCGCACACGCACGATTGGCCCGTACTTTTTAAATAGGTTGTGCGTGTACAGGATCGAATCTCCTGTCATTCTGTGCCAGATGTACGCCAGCGGCGAGAATCGCGAATGCCACGGCCCGGGGGCCTTGGACAACGGGCTTGTCAATCCATTGTAGATGCACTACGCGTCATCGCCGCTTGTCAGCACCCTGCTTTGCCATTCGAGCACGATGGATAAGCTTCTTGATTTTGGGAATACGCTACCTTCAGAAGCCTGTGAACGGCTAGTACCGCTACGCAGGAGAGAACCAACATTATGGGGCCCACCATTATGCCGCCTAGTCGGAAATAGTGTTACTGTTGCTGTCACACGATGTAAAGGAAATACATTCACGCGGGGGGAGGGAGGGTTAAATGGACAGCGTGCTGTTAGTCGCTAGGCGGCCGCTGGGTCAGCACTAGGCAATGTGCTCCGTCCTTTGTTCCATGTTTCCAATGGGCATATCTTAGTTCTGGCTATTGCATTGGTTGACTCGGGATTGTTGCTGACATCGGAATCCGAGAGTGGGGCTACGGCAATTATTCTCGCTTGCCATCATTTTGTGACTTCAATACAACTTGTAAGTCCGAGAGCTGCGGGATTTCTTCCCCCGCGAGGTTCAAAGGCCTTCCTACAGTTAGCGAATTCGGCCCCTGCGTAATGCTTCGATGGCATGCGGTAGAACGAATGCCCATAAAGTTCGATTTGAAAGCTATAACCTCACTGTCTCGCTCTCTAACTCTCTTGCAAGTAAAGCCAAGAGAAACAGACAGCAGATACTTTGAAACCCCCCACTCCCCCACCCCCCCGGCAAGTTGGCAAACCACTCCCGACTCCCCCACGAGTCCCAGGTACGACAAACCCGTTGATATGCCTCGTCTCGAGATATCCCAAAAACTTTTTTTGACCCGGGTGGTAGTAAAGGACGCCACGCGGTGACCATATTTCTAGGGACCATATTGGATATGGAGATTCTATTTGTATTATGATGACTTAATCTCTGCTAGTCGTTTACCAATGTCACTCCTTAGCCGTCTCCTAGAAAGCCGGGTTGCGGTGGGTGTTGAGGAGCTGCACAAAGCAGACTTGGAAGAATGCTGCACCAACCCGCCACTTCGGAAGACACCATCGGCTAGTGTTGCTCTCATGACTCACGGATTGACATACTTGGGCTCAGCAAGCGCGCCCTCGGTGATCTTCCTCGCATCCTTGAGCCCGCCAAAATCCACGTCATTCAAAACCTTCAGATTTGTAGGGCTGACAGTCTGCGCCATCTTGTGGAGGCCCCTGAGCTTCTCGGGCAAGGCGGCAAGTTCCTCTTCGCTGAGATCTGCGGCTTCGTTACCGACGTTGACGCCGCACACCTTGCAAAACGTCTTCTCAAACGCACGAAGGCCCATGCGGTACCTGCTGAGGTTCTCGGCCCCCTGGATGACGACAGTCTTGGCCTGGGGGTATATCCATGTGTAGCCGTTCTGACGGCCGGTCAGCTTCTGCTCGTGGAGCGATGGGGCTCAACTTACCCGCACGCAGATGCTACAGGCGCATTCCATGACTGCGTCGGGATAGTCTTTGTCAAGAGGAGCGCTCTTCAGCGCGAGGGTAACAGCGCCACAGTGGCAGCTACCGTGGTACGTTTTCACATTCTCGACGCTAGATGACGGTTCGGGACCATTGTACATGGGAGGTTCGTATGGGGACCCCAGTGCCGCTCCGTTGAAGCTGTAATCCAAATTAACATGGTCCTAGGGGCAGACAGAGTGTACCAACGAACCTGCCGACTTCCACCTCCCACGGGTTGAAGCCTTGGATCGAACGAGCCTGGGGGCTGTCAGACATGCTACAATTGAAATAGCTGTATCCCTACCTACATTCAAGACAAGCATACCGAGCCCCCTACAGAGCAGAGGGGTGGCGCAAGTTGGGCAGAACTAGGCATGTCAGTCACCATGTCGACAGTTGGAGAGAACAGCGCACCTTGTGGACAAAATTGTCCGAACCAAAGGTGTACGAAGTCAGGGAAGCTTCGTCACCCTTCACAACTTTGATCTCTGAGGGCTTTACCCACAGGTAGCCCTTTTTGGTGCAGATGCTGCAGTTGCATGCGTTGACGCTCTTGATCTTTGGCAGCTCGACCTCATAGACGAAAGCACCGCAGTGACAGTTTCCACGGTAAGTCTCAAGGGGTTGGTGTTCGTCGGCCATGGTTGCGGTTATATTGCTATTGAAAAATCGCCTCACGGTGAGAACAAGATGGAATTGTTTTGTTTAGGTTCAGGCTTGTCTTGGGCCGCAAAAAAAGGACGCGTCTGTTTGGCTGCACCAGCCAGCTTCATGCACCTAAAGCGACCTCGTACATACGAAGCGGGTCCGAAAGTCGGACTCCGAGTCCTCCGCGCTTGTGGCTTCCGACGCGGGTATTGCCGGACTTCGAGAACTGAGAGCCGCATCTCGGGGGATCCCCACACTACAACGTCTTTTGTTACGATGAGGCCATCATCTTCAACGTCCAAAGGGAATGGGGCCCGACCACTCCGGTTTCTGCAAAAGTAGGTATGCAGCGCCATCCTGTCGCAAGGCATCCAGCTCCCTCTCCAGGCACCACTCAGGCCTTCCCATGGCACTGCCGGGATACTGCTCGCGCCGTCGCTCGGCATCCGTCGTGAAAATATCGTCTCGCACGAGCTGCAAGTTCTGCTTTCTGTTCCTCCATCTGACCGACATAGTGGGGGGTGATGCTAACCCCGATGAGCATCTTGGGCTGCGGGCTTTCCCCTTCAGTCTCTCATGGCACATTTACGCCCATGCCTTCGCTCAGCATCAGGTCGCCAGGGGCCACCTTCCTGACGCATGCCTTTTCGCTTACCAAAAAGCGCCGCCACCGACAAACTACGACGTTCGAAAGGCGCTGGAAAGCTGTATCGCCACTATCCGGCTCGCCGTTCTCACGTCCTCGCCGGGCAGCCCTTGGCACCATCGCGGCTGCAGGAATTCTCCGTAAAAAAAAAGGCCAAGTCGTGGATTGAAACCTGCCTGCCGGAGGAGCATGGGACGCTTTGTGCTGACGACCTGACGACCCCGAAGATGAAGAGTGACACCCTTGACGCCTTTACGAGTGTACTCAATGTCTTTGAAGAGACACAGTATTAGATCAGCCATGTACAGGATATCCTTTGCCCTTAACGAAACGCACGTGAGGATGTCGCCGACATAGAAACCTTCCAGCAGCGGGCGTTCGCGCTAGGACTCGTCTGGGCCGGACAGGAGTCCCGGCGTCTAGAGTTCCCGTCGTGGAAGTGGTGCACATGTAGCAAGGCCCTATTGAAACAGACGATCTCTTACATTCGCCCACCCCTTGCTATCATACACAAGACAGGCACATTGTGCAATGAAAGCGATACGGGTAACCTCTTGCCATCTTAGTGGCAATTTCAAATGCCCGATTTGTCTCGTACAGCTAGTCTGTTGCTTAGTTAGTGCCTGGCTTATAGCGTGTTGAAGTAAAGAAGTATCATATTTGACCATTGAGGACATTGAAGTTTATGAAGTATTCTGTCAAGTCTTTCGCTACTGGCTCATAACTCAGTCTTTCTTTGCATCAGCAAGGATATCCTCCGTTGCCTTCTGGCTGAGCATAAGGGTGGGTATCACTGGGAATGCCCCCGGGACCCGTGGGAACGCGCTCGCATCTACAACCCGGAGACCCAAAACCCCGCGGACCTTAAACTTTGAATCTAGCACCGCCATCGGGTCGTTATCCGCACCAATTGCACATGTCGATGTGGCATGGTGCGACCAGGCTTGTAGCTTGGTGAACTCGGCCTGGGCACCATCAGTACAGTTGGTTTTGCCCACCTCTCCAGGGCACGGGTGCAGCTCCTGGAATGGTGCCGCCCCGTTTCCTGCCGCTAACCATGTCTGGCGCAACAACTTCGTCGCCGCAACGAGTTCGCTCAGATCAGCGCTTCCGTGCTTCTTGAAGAATCGGAGATTGATCTCTGGGGTATCCTGAGGGTCTGCTGTGCGGAGCGTGACCGACCCTGTGATGTTATATATTTCAATCAATCGCATGTCCTTCCAAGACAACTCTAAGGGACCAAGTAAAAATTGGGGGCGGAATTGGACATACCAGCTTGCGACTTAGGACTAATATGGACTATAGCACACTCCCATTGATTTGGGCCGTAATTTGTTGGGAAGCCCGGCCAGAACCCCTCGAACGAAAATGCGCCGCACCAGGCGAAGATATTTCGGTTCTTAGTTGCCGCATTCGCCGTACGGAAGATGCCCGTAGCTGATCCGGCGATAATGGGCTCCGCACTGAGGCCTAGGAGTGAAGCTTCATAGTTATCACCAAGATTCTCACCCACGCCGGGAAGATCCTTGACGACCTTGATACCAAGTCTTTGGAGCTCCGCCTTTGGTCCAATACCACTGAGCTTGAGAATCTGCGGTGAGTTGAAGGTCCCTCCCGAGATTATAACCTCCTTTTTAGCAAAAACTTGTGACACAGGACCTTTAGTGCCAGGCACGTGCCTGGGATCGGCTTTGTATAAGGATGCACCCTCCATCATCTCCACACCAATGGCGCGCGGATTCTTAGTTGAGTGGGAAAACAGAACCTTGGTTACTAAGGAATGGAGTTTCACCGTCAGTGGATACTTGGCGGGGTCGGCCAAGGTGGCGCGGATGTAGTTGTTCGGGCTCGATCGTTGGCCATTCTGTTAGTAACTGTCAGTTGATGCCCTCGGATGATAGAAAACGAGAATAGTTTCGACGAGTCGGACATACCGAGTCAGCATGAATTACCATATTGTAAAGATCTGAGATCTGGTCCTTGTTCTGATAGTCGCCCAGAATGTCGTTGTCCATTAGGGTGGCAGGGTTGCTTGAATTTTTACCAATTAACTCAGCATAGCTCTTAAGCATCCTCACTGCAGGCGTGTCACCCGCTGCTGCCCATGATACATCCCTGACCGAAGTTGCGAGCCAGCCTGTAAGAATAAATTAGTCTTGTGAGGTGGTAAATCAGGGACCTTTGAGTCAGTCAATACCGTCGTAGCCGTGGGCCGCGTTGCCCGGGGGAAGATAGCCGTTCTTCTCGATTTGCCTGAAATATTTGCGCATCTTACTAGCTTCCCAGCTCGCATCTCCAGTCAGGTTGACAACCACATTCCAATCGTCATCCTGTGGTAACAGGGCGATCGCAGCGTTGTGCATGGCGCAGCCACCCAGTACAGCGGCTCGAGGATACTGAATACCCAGATACTAATGACAGATCTCAGTCAGTGCATTTGATTGATGTAGTCGCGAACGAAGCGTATCTCGGCAGTTGGCATGGCATTCAGGGTCTCTGACAAGTGGACGGGCAGACAAGATAGTGAGAGCCGACATACCTTAGCCCCGACAGGCGGGCTGTTCCCCACATAGAAAGTGCCGTTTCCCACGTCCCAGGTGATATGGTGGTACGCGGCGTCCAACTTAGGATCGTCATAATGCTTGACCCAGAAATCCCAACGCGTGGCCTCATCATTGACAGCTTTGAAACGGTTTGCAATATTTGAATATGTCGGGTTGCTGCCCTCGTCGCTGCCGGCCTCGATTAGAAGCGTCGAATAACCAGCTCTTGCCAAGTTCGCCGCAAGAGGGCCTCCCCCCGGACCGCTACCAACCACGATATAGTCATATGTAGTCGAGCACACACCAGGAATCACCGCGCAAGCAGCAATCCAGGCGAAAAGACGGCAGCGCATGATAGAATAAGACTAAGGAAGTGGTTTCGTTTTCTGGTCCTAGCAGACAACTCAGGAGTCGCGGTGACGGGAGCGTCTATTTACTTCCCGCACTCCTAGCAATCTCGCAAGGAATTCCCTTCCGTCTGTACCAGACTCTAAGTACCATGGTAGCGAATAAAAATTCTAGATTACCAGGTATCTCGTACGACTCTACTTTTGCTCGGACAGATCCCGGAACCGAAATTACCATCTATGGCTGTGTTTGGTTGGCTACCAACCTTCGCTTGGGTCCCCACTAATGCAATTGTCAGTGCGAGCGTAGCCTTCCCGAGGCAGAACCCGAAGCAACTGTCCCGTGTATCTCGGTCCAGTTTGCCGACAGATGCGGTTGTATTTTTAGCCGGGTCAGATTTAGCATGCTTAGCGGGCAGAGGGCAACGCCGTGCCGCCTGGTGTCAAGGGGACCCTGGTTAGTCTGGGACCCCGCACGAGAGGAAAGCACCAAATGCGTCGGAATCAATCGAAATGCACGTAAACTGAGCTTGCGCAGCGAAACCAACGGTTCGGTTCTCAAAATCCGCAACGGCCTTGGCGCAAACTCGGCTAGCGGTTCTAGAACCCACCGGGAGCTTCATTTTCTGAATCCATGCTCTCATACGGCGTTGAAGTAATGATTACCTCTTGCAATGCGTCTAGGCTTCAGTAGCGCAGAATACTACCATACCATAGCGAGTATGCTGCGTTTACAAGCACGCTAAATGGTCGGTTGAAATCCTGGGCGGTGGAAAGGCTATGCTTGCCAAAAGGTCACTCGCTGGGCGGAGTAAGTCTAGTTGATCAATGTTTACGGGCGAGGGTGAGGGTAGGTATTGATCAGCATTTTAGCCTTTGCTGGGTGAACTTCTTCGACGAGAAATACCACAAATATAACATGGGTAAGGGCCCTGTGGTCTGAAATATCCTCCTCAATAAACCATGCCCTAACAATATACCCTAAGAGTGCTACAGTGGTCATCCCTGCCTACCGTGCAGCTGCCCTTCCGTGCCGCAAACTCGGAGAGAGCAATGAGAAGTTGACTAGGTAGTCTTGAATATGCTCTAGTTAGCTTCTTTAATCTACCACTGGAGTATGCTAGGATAATAGCTCCCACAAGCGGCCCCTTCTGCTAGCCAATGCAACTCTCAAAGGTGGTTTGCAATGGTTCCACAACGCCGCTGAAAAAGTCCTTCCGGAATGATTGATGTTGAAAATTCTTGGTGCTGTCCCGGCCAGGGAACTCGCATCGCAGACACCTCTGCAGGGCGTCACCGTACATGGCTCCTTCTCTGAGATGAACCTTGTCGATGAGTCCGGTGGCAATCTCGTAATCCCCCAAAGGCGCGGCGGGGACCTCGGGCGGCGATGGCCCGCCATCATCCCTTACTTGTCTGCCAGCTTTCTGGCGGATATGCTCGAACGTCTTGCCAAGGCCGAGCTCAAGAAGCAAGATGCCGAGCGTAAACAGGGCTCTGTTGCGGATCTGACCGCTCTGGAAACTCGCGGCAGCCACGGCGGGCGGCACGTTACGTATGGCGGAATCTTGGGACGAGGACGCCGACGCCGACTTAAAAACGTGCGAGATGCTCGGGTAGACGGCACGCACGGCGGCGCTACGGTGGATAGGGCCCTCAGTTCTCAGGAAAATCTGCATATCATCCTTGCCGCCCCAGTCGGCACCGAGCCAAGGGGTGTCACACAGGTAGAGCGCTGCCCAGGCGGCGGCGGCGGCGATCTCGAGCCTATGCTTTCGCGATAGCTCCGCAATGCTCGACTGCTACCCCTTGGAGCCTTTTAGCAGGGATCCGAGAACGGCTGCCTCGGACTCAGCATCGGCGGCGCCGCCCTTCAAGAGTTTGACAACCACCGGATCTCTACCCATTTATCTTTAGAGCCGTATCACACCATGCTTAGTGTCTCGCGTATCATTTATGAATCGACATATGCAAGAGATCTCTGGTGGAGGCAAAGGAACGGGAATGGTGGATGGCGCGGCTAATAGGGCAGCGGGCAGCGCAGCCACTTAGACGTACTCGTCAACGGCCGCTGGCCCGTTCTCTGTACCGTCCAGACACTTCTCGTGTCAAGGCCAAAATCGCCCAAGTTGGATCTTCGACTTTAACTTTGCTGGCGGAGACTGGGGGGACAAGCGGGGAGACCGCTGAGGAGATAACCGAGGGGACAACCGAGGAGATAAGGGAGCCGGGACGACTAATTCGGTCTTTACTTATTGATCTTTCTCAATGTTGACTGAGATGAGCTGCCATGATTTCGGGCTGTGCAGCTGAGGAAAGCTGAGTCCGACTCTTGCGGAAGTGGCCGTCACTCCTTCGTGCCAGGCGAGACGGACCATGGCGCGGTGCTCGGGGCAGTCACAAGCCCAACCAACCTCGTTGAATGCCTCATACACCAGGCTAATGTCCTTTCTGATATTGTGGCACTGCTGTGGTGTAGGTCGGGCTTTGAACCCCTTTCCCATCGAAGGGTCTCGTTCTTCGGGGAGTGGAATTTCGGGCTTCGCCTCGACGATGACTCGCAGGCCAGAGTTCCAGAACTGGAGCTCCTCAATCAGCGCCTCTCTCTTCTTCCCGCTGAAGCTCCGCTTGACTCTGCGCCACTCCCAATCCGCCCTGTTTGAGAGAGCATCCGACCATTTTGGCTGGTCAAAGTAGGGTTAGCAAGGTTTCAAGTGAGTGATTAGGGCATGGGACACTTTCACGCACCTTTCCATCCTCCAGATATTAAGTCATGTCGACATCTAGATCGCGCATCATCCCTTCAAGCACCTTCCCCATCCGTTCCAGAATGTACATAAAGTCCTCACACTTCTCAGGATAGCCCTCCCAAAGACGGGCCCGGAGCTGTGCTTCAGTTGGCTCAGTCAACCCCAGGCGATCCATGGTAGCATCAAGCTGCGCCTGCTGTAGAAAGATGTGCGAACGGATGAGCCTCAGAGTGGATTTGTACTTCCAGTAGTCCTTGATAGGCCCTAGACACCGATGATAGTTATCCAGCGCGTACAGCGCGACAGGGAGCACGCCGAAGACAAACGCGGGGACTTCCATGATGGCCGAAAGGTGGATCGCAGGAATAGAGAACGGATTGGCGCCTACAAAGGAGATGGCAACATATCAGATTCATCGCTCCCGCCGCCAGCGTCGTGATGCCAGAGGAAGGTCAACGGCATCAACTTACCCCGCACGACCGCTCAAGCTGAGTGGTGGAATCTTGCCTGCAATCGGTGCGGCTGACTGGAGCTGTTATCTGTCGGGCAGGCAGTTGCGGCCCAACCATCACGCAGGACTGGACTTCCTTTCGCAATTCCCCGCATCCCTCCTCCGGGCGCCAGTTTGTCTCCCAGTCCTCACCCCCTCCTCGCTACTGAGGGTTCCGAGTACGATTATCGTAACGTGTCCAGAATTCAACCCTATCAGGCACCATCCTGGTGCGTTTATCGCGTCCGATCAGCATGGATGGTACTGGAGAAGACGGGCCTGATCCCACCCCGGCCGGGGAAGTGTCTGATGGAAAGCAGGTCGAGCCAGTTTCGCAGCTGTTCCTTGGATGCCTGGATCGATATCACGATTTATACTTGGTCCTTGGAGAAGAGAGTTGCCGGGTGGTGAAGCTGAATCAGGTCAGCCTCAAGAAGACCGGCGATGAGTACAGCCGGCTTCAACTCTGGGGGATCCAGAACATGGCCGCGCTTCCAGCTCAAGTTCGGGGATCCCTAGACGACACGCTGCGACACGACGAGACGTTGAGAACGAATGTCACGGAAATGTTCCAACAATTGAAGGACCAGCTGGACCGGGGTATGGAACCTGACTTTGCCCCCCCCCTGCCCCCTGTCCAACTTTTGGCACGGAGCTGATCAAGGAGCTTCAGCACTTTCCATGGTAGGAGGGGCGAGTGGCGGACCCGGAGAGCAAGACGTGGATTCAAATGGCAGTCTTGTTTCTGACAGTGACAACTCGGACCAATCCGATGATACCGACGATGAGAAGCCTCCCGATGCAGCATCACGCCCGAAGCGGAAGACACCAAAGATATCCGCGCTGATGTCCCAGGTCTATACCCAAGTTGATTTGTTGTATCACCTCGCCCTCCTGCTGCGTCGGCCAGCCATAGTGGGGAGATATATCAAATCTGCTACCAAGGGTGCAGAGAAATCTTTCTTTGCGCCGCACGACTATAATCATGTTCAAGAGAAATTCCGCTGCTGGCGGTCAGTGGCCGAGCCTAGCTTGGAAGAGACCGAGCCCGCGCAATGCACAGACTTTAGCCAACAGCCGTCCGAAACGTCGCTCGCCGCACCGAATTCACAGGAGACGCCTCAGGTAGAGGAAGCCAGGAGCGAAAGCGACCTTGAGTCACGGCGGAGAATGGAATCGGAAGAGGAGTCATATGACCTTATCTGCAGGCTGGCCAGGGCAAACACAAGGCGAAGGGAACAGCTGAATTACTGGGCAGCCTATCCTGTCCGGTCAGCCATCGACTCGGAAGGCTCACCTGTGGAGAAGAAGCCGTCAGCGAAACGTCTTCCAGCTCATGATTCGGCGCAGAGAAGCCCCTCGAGAGCTGGAGAAGACACCATGACAAAAGCCCAGTCACTCAAGAAGCACGATGCCAAGTCCCTCATCTCCACCCCGACGACGTTGGTTAGCCACTCGACAGCGGCAGTTTCTAGGATTGACGGAGCTAGAACGCAGGCAGGCCCTCCGCCAACAATTTACGCGGAGACCGTTGTCGGTACCGGGTTGAGATCCACACGAGTTCCTGACCCTCCCGATCCAGGACTAGGAAACTCTCAGTTCGAGTGTCCTTTCTGTCACATGAATCTCGAGACGGTGTTGATCAAAGACAGAGCCTCATGGAAGTGAGTTCGCCCTAGTTGGGAATGCACAAAGTGCTTCAAATCCGGATACTAACCCAGGTGACACTTCCTAGGCGACACGTGTTTAGAGACCTTCGGCCCTATGTGTGTACTCACAGCAGCTGCTCCAGCCCGGACAAAATGTATGCCACCCGTCGCCAATGGGCATACCATGAGATGCAAATGCACCGGCGGCAATGGACGTGCCGCCAATGCAATGGCACAACCTTTGGCTCCAGGGGACTTATGGGGACTCATTTGCGGACAAACCATCCCAGATCCTGGACCGAGCAACAATTCTCCATTCTGCTTGACATGAGCGAAGGACCACTCGACGAAACCCAAGTGCTTGCATGTCCCATATGCCCCAACGAGTTGTATCTTAGCCGGCTTCTGCCCCACCTCGCGGACCATATGGAGGAGATATCCCTGTTCGTGCTACCGTCGGTCTCTAACGGAGATGAAGACGATGGCTCGCGGGCTATACAAGCCGCCCGGACCGCCGATAAGACTGGTATGGGCTCGGCCACGTCCGACGTTAGCCTAGCCTTCTCAGCACCAGATGCCAAGGAGAGGCCTCCGGAATATCAGCAGATCCTTAAAGAGCTCGCCGACTCAACGCCGGCGGACAGCCTAAGCAAGGCCATTACTTGGAGATCGGACTTGAAAAATTACTCGTGGAAACCAATGACACTCTCAAGCCATACAAAAAGGGTTTGGTCCGTATGCTTTGCACCACATGGTCGCCTGCTCGCATCATGCTCTGAGGATCAAACGGTCCGGCTCTGGGATCCGACAACCGGTTATCCACTACATACCCTTAAAGGCCATACTGAAACCGTCCGTTCGGTAGTGTTCTCACCTGATGGTAGATTACTAGCCTCGGGTTCATACGATAATACGATCCGGCTCTGGGATCCGACAACCGGTAATCCACTTTATACCCTTAAAGGCCATACTGAAACCGTCTGTTCGGTAGCGTTCTCACCTGATGGTAGATTACTAGCCTCGGGTTCATACGATAATACGATCCGGCTCTGGTATCCGAAAACCGGTAATCCACTACATACCCTTAAAGGCCATACTGAAACCGTCTGTTCGGTAGCGTTCTCACCTGATGGTAGATTACTAGCCTCGGGTTCATACGATAATACGATCCGGCTCTGGGATCCGACAACCGGTAATCCACTACATACCTTTAAAGGCCATACTGAAATCGTCTATTCGGTAGCGTTCTCACCTGATGGTAGACTACTAGCCTCGGGTTCAGGTGACAATACGATTCGGCTCTGGGATCCGACCACCGGCAGCGTATTACAGACCATTAATGAACATAGCGATGAGGTAAACTCGATAGCATTTTCGCCAGACGGTGGGCTGTTAGCCTCGGGCTCAGACGACTGCACAGTCCAGCTCCACTTAGTTCAAGTAGAGTAGCAAATCGAGAGGAAACTGGTTGTCGGCAGGATGCACTAAATATTATGACATATCATACTTTAATTCTCTGCAGTGACTCTGAAATGAGAAAGACTGAAGTCTCGACGTCAAAGGCTCTTTTTTGAGACTTAAGAAAAGTACTGGACCGAGACACGGGGTACTCGTGGGAGGATCACGCAGTTGGTGAGGGACTTGGTGCTGTTAGGGACGCAGGCGAAGGTTGTAAAAGCTTGAGAGATCTACTCTCTCTCCATTGCTCGTCTGAATTTACGCTTGGAATCATTTTCATAATGTCTCTCTCCCTTACAGGCCAACTGCCGAGATAGTTGAGAAACTTGGTCGTGGCAGCGTTAGGCGCAGCCAGTTTCCTAGGTTGCATACCTACAATATCTTGCATGTCGCAGACGTTCTACACTCCCCAATAAACCAACAAACCTGCAAGCAAGCTGCAATTATCAATGTGGCCAAGGTATAGCGGGACGTGGCGCTGCCGTGCGATAGTGTTCACGTAGGGGCTTGATGGCTGGATTACTACGTTAAGATCTCAGCTCGCGCAGAACTCCAGATTAGCTCCAATAGAAGACGATTGCTCTGCACTGGCGCGTTGTTTACATCTTGAGCTCGTGCAATGGTGATCAGATACCTTGCCAGAACAAGTGGATTGGTAACAATTACCACAGAACGCGTAAACATTGTTAACATTCTGTATCTATAAGAATGAGTTCTCTGGCGAAATTATAGAGAAATAGAACAGAATAAGCAATACGGTCAGATCTTTGCAACCCTGTTTTTTTGGGATCGAATCCAGTGTGCGATATTTCAGACAGAACTACCGGGCAATAAATTTCGGATCCATGAATGGGTAAATATTTGTATTTGTTTCCAATTACTACTTTGTTCCTTTAACTACTACTTTGTTCCTTTAACTACTACTTTGTTCCTTTAGCAACCCGAGTTAAGTTACAATCCAAGTACGGGACACCTTCGTTTTCTCTCCTATCCCAATCGTGACAACGCACCGGACCGAAACAAACGCCTGTGGGAATGGCCACATTCACTGACCCAAAAGCTCCCGTTCTGGGATGGGCAAGCATAACACCTCAGAATCTCCTGTTTGCGTTGAGCTCATTATATTCGTGTGTACCAGGGGGAGAAATTCTGGAATGCTGAAGCCGTATGGTTTGGAATTGAGGGATACATGAACTTGGCGACGGCTTAGAGGACGCTATTTAGTTCCGCGTATCAGAGGATGATATGGTCGAAGAATGAGGCAGCACTAGGCAATTAAAATGCTGCTTAGTACGAAAGATTGAAGTGTCATAGACTATTGTCAGCTTTATATGGAGCTGTGGGGGGGCCATCAGCAGAAGCAGCCGGCTTGGCAACAGAGGCCCCTGGAAGCTAGAGATTCCACAGTAGTTGACAACAACAACAACAACAACAACAACAACAACAACAACAACAACAACAGCGCAATCAATTGACAAATATCACCACAATTGGTCTCAAAGTGCTAGATTCTGATAACTATCTAGCTGCAAAGCTAAAAACAAGTACATTCGGAAAGTAGAGCCGAATGAAAATCGAACTGAACGTTTTTCTCCTAGCGACATTTTAATTTTTTTTTTCTTTTCCCCTCCTTTTCTCTCAAACCAATGAAACTCCCTTCAGAAAACAACAAAAAACATCGAGCGATAAATTTCCAGACATCATCAACAGACCCAAGGTGTCTCAGCCCGAGACCGAAGGTAGCACCTAGCAGTTGCCAGGGTCGACGCTGCAGACTGGGTATTAGCGGCTGAACGACGGCCTCCCTTGTACGTCTTCCAACATGTAACTTACTTCATAAACCATCCCTCTCTCGAATCCTCGCCGCCTTTGCTGCAGGAATCGATGATTGAGGTCATCGCAGTGACGCAGAAATTGTCGTCCATATCACGCCGATTACCGTCTAGGTTGGTAACGGTGAAACGAACCTGCTTGCCTCCATCTTGGACCGGGCACATGAACTTGGTTGCACCTCCATCGATGTTTCCCGTGAACATGCCACCATTTCCTCTGCAGGCAAACTCCAACCAGCCCCTAGCCTGCCCCTTGTTCGTGAACGTGTCACCACTGCTGTAGCAGGTCACGGCCGCACCGTTGTGGGCGAAGAGGAGCAGGCTGGTGAGGGTAGCGAGGATCGGAGAGGTCTTCATGGTGGATGAGGGTAAGCTGAGGCGTATGAAGCTAAGAATAGTGTAGTATTGGTGGATAGAGGGCAGGAAGTTGCTGTTATGAGCGATGTTGATGAGATGAGTTGGAGGCAGCAGTTGGGAGACAAGAGCGTCTCTTTATACTTGTTCGTCACCATGAAAGTATCTATCATGAGATCCGAGTTTGAAGCACTTGATCTGGTGAATCCGAGGAACCCATCAACATCGAGGACAGAGTCCGAAAACGACGTCGCGAGCCAAACAACCCCACGGCACTATGGACCCCAGCCTTGGGCCCCAATTGCTCTACCAACTGGTAACCATGGAGTGCGAGTGTGAGACTATCCGACGCTTCAAGTCCGATGGTATCTGCGAACTCGAAGCACCGCGCAGGGATCAAATCCTCTGATGTAACACGTATTGTTGATTCCACATCTTGTGGCCGGTCAATTTCAGCTGACCGCCTCGCCGTTCAGCAGTCAGGGTGTGGAGACGCAAGAGTTCCCACCTTCGAAGATACGACGGAAGATCAAGTGAGAGCCAGAACTCGGAGTACGATACAGCACAGCCACTAATCTCCGAAATCCAATGCAGGGTACTTCCTGCTTAGTGTAGTTTCTTTTATGTGTATTCAACTGCCTAATTTGAAGGCTAATAGACTACGCTCGGACGTGTTGGTACACGGATCAAACCGCAGGCTTTATTTCCGGCATATTCCCAGAGCTGAAACGCTACCCGCCCCACAACAATTGCTGCAGAGGGGACCTGCTGATTAAGCATGTCACAATGCATATCAGGATGGGACATTATCGAAGGATCAAGCCGACGATGCGCCTGTTCTGAAGGCTCGGGGCCCGAACCGGAGGCCGAATCGAAGCCCGAATCGGAGCCCGAATCAGAGCACGAATCGAAGCCCGAATCAGAGACCGAAACCTGGGACGAGACTATTGCGGGAGCGCGGGAATACCACCGGGTTGCAAATACACCTGGTTTAAGAGCAATGAGATTTCATAATTTTATTTCTATCCCATTACCATAATATATGAGACGCCTAATCACAGTCCGAAGCCAGTTGATTACAACGTACAATGAAAGATGTGTCGCCGCTTCACTTCCCTACTACCTAGGCAATATTAATACCATCTCCCAATTGACTAAGTCAGACCGACCGCCTTGGTGTTGGTGTTTAGGAACTTAGCGCTGCAGAAGTCCTTGTCTGGGTTAGTATCGACGGTGCTGATAAGCTGACGAGAGACCATTGCCGCTCGGATGCAGATTATTCCCGCGCTCCCCCGTGAACCAGCCCTAGAACCCTGGTTCTATCAATGCAGGTACCAAGCGGCAGGCATAGACACGCACTTGGTGAGTCGTCGGCCAAGGGAGGTTGCTGCGTCGCGGCTTGGCGCCAGCCGGGGGAGAATCAAGAAAGAGGTGAAGGTAGATCTTGTGATAGTCGGTGACCCAATGCGGATCTCATACATTACGATTCAGTTGGGGTTCCAGATCCAACAGCTAAGGAGCCTGGAAAACACGTACAAAGCTTGAGGTAGTTTTGCAGTTGAAATGATAACCCTTTTCATCAGCTGAGTCCGAGATCAACTGTCTTGGGGCATGATCCTTCTTCATATCAGCGAACTTTGCACCGATGCGTGGCCTTATCGGTAAGGTACTCCGCCCCTCCGTCCCGTTTTCAAGGCAGCAGTAAAATAGCCAACTAACCCTTCCCGCAAGAGGGGCCCGCTCGGGTCAGCCGGTCAATAAGCCAGTTTCAGCTCCCTTTTTCGATACTTCTCCAAATGCGAGTCTCTTCTCTAGTCAAATATGTGTTGAATCAAACTCCTCTGTTGAAACGAAAAGCTCCTACCAGTGCCTTTCCGTATTTTCGTAATGGTAAATAGAGCTATGTAGCGAGGAGCGAGGCTTTTGCAGCGAACATCCACCCCCAAATATCCGCAGCTCGGGTCAAAGGCAGCAGGAGCTCGGGACCATGTACGACTATGGCAACTTCTGAGGAAATCATTCTGAAAAACGAATTATGTTGTTGTCTATTCTTGTGTAGTTAACGAGTGAAACATGCTCGCACCCGCAAATCGCTACAACATGACTGACCTGCATACGGGCATCCTAGTTAAATAATTGCTGATCAACGAAAGTTATTCCGTCAGCTCATTATAGGCAACGGCCCTTACTGTCATAGCCCACCACTGCTCAGCTGATTCCTAGCTGATCACATATTCCCTAACATCTTCCCGCCCCGGCATCCTTCTGGGCTTCTGAATGTACCTTTCCTCCACCTCACATATCAGCGCTTCAAACTCAGCAACATCTTCTGTTAGAATCGCTGGCACTCTTGGAAATGGTAGAATTGGTGGGGTTACCATTGATTGATTGTATTGCTGTTGGTTCTCTGTCGAAGCCAGAGAGCCATTAGGTGTGAATGGTGGCAACCCATTGCGCATTAGTTTGCACGGCTGTGGCAAGCTATTACAAACCCACAGCTCTGGCGGTTTCCAGACTCTTCTTAGGTAATCTTAAATAGAAATGAGCTTAGTGGCTAACGTTTTCAGTCTCCGTTTCGAGATTCTGCATTAGAGTAATCATACCTGCCTACCACACGACTGTTCTTCTCCTGACTATAAAGAGGCAATCCAAATTATCCTACTACCTACCACACGACCGCTCTTCTCCTGGCTATAAAGAGGCAGCCCAACTTGTCGTACTGGCTACCAGGCCATTTTTCTCTCATCCACATATCCTTCACTCCCTTACCCCCCGTGTTATACCAAACCAGCCATTCACGTTCCACCAAGCCATTTAACCAAGCCCACCGCCGCGAAAAGCAAAACCAACTGAACTGCCACCGCGGCGACCAGAACCCCACCGAAAGCAAACGGCTTATCTAGCACCAAGCGGACCCCCTGTTTCGGCTCATTCCCGCTCACCATTAGCGATGGGTTCGTCCGCGCGGCAGCAGCGATTGTCCCGATCGCGTATCTCGAGAGCATCCGCGCCATGGCGGTCGTGTTCTGTCGTTGCGGCTGGCCGTATTCTAGACCAAAAATGTAGGCCGTATACTGTGCCGTGCTGAAGCCTGATGTGGCGTTTAGAGGGAGTGGTGCGCGGAGGCCGGATAGGGCTATGGATTGGGCTGCTACAGCGGATACGGCTGGGTTGAGGTTGAATATCCCCACGTTGGGAGAGGTGGAGGGTTCGATGGTGACGTTGCACTCGTAATAGTAGAGAAAGGAACTTGTCGGGGGAGTGGTGGACTCTGATGAAGGCTGGTCCTCCGGCAATCTACTTCGTGGCTCGACGACGTATACTGTACTACAGCCTGGACCGCACGAGCCGGCAGAACTGTTCGTCCCGGTCCCGGACGTAGCGTTACTCCCCGTATCTGTGCCGCGCAGGATTGGCTCAGTCAGATATGTCATGGACTCGTCGCCGACCGGGACAGCCGGGAATATGACCGTCTTGTTTGTCTCGGTGTTCCGTATCGTGAGCACACCCGAGGTAATATCGAACGTGCGGGCTGGCATTGCGCAGATTGCCGACGATTGGACGGCCTGGTCCGAGTAGACTGCTAAGAAGTTAAAGTCGTGCGAGCTGGCGCCGGGTATTGGGGCGGATTTCGTAAAGACGTATTCCCAGTGATCGCCTGCGTCCCAGTAGGCATATGGGTTTCGAGCGATCGGGGTGTTGACCAACGGTTCTGATGGGAGAGTCGAGTATTCGTAGCTGGTACCGATTTCGCCCAGGATATGCGCTGCTAAGGACTGTGGGCGCGGACCATCGCTGAAGTTGCCAACGCGTGCGAACTTGGTCATGTCCGGGATGGCGATTTGGCCGAGGATGGAGTCGAGATATATGTCTTCGATTCCCGGTTCCGCTTTGAAGGTTAGGCCGATAGCGGCGATGCCCACTTGAATTGACTGACAGGTCAGTTATGTCGCTCTCGGGCTGTACGGGGGCCGGCGCACCAAATTGAGAAGTAGCCAGATGATGCAGACAACTTTCACGACAAATAACGGCGTCCGCACGAGGAGTTGGAGGAGGGCGACGAAGCTGTGGACCTCGATCTATCTTATGTCAGCTAACCCCCTTGCCGTAGTGCACTCGTATAAAATCGGTAAAGTACCTCTTTGAGCTTAACATCTTGTCCCCCTTTAAACCAACGGTTCGCATATATCGCAATATGTCTCAGTGACGCGGCACTATTCAGACCAAGCGCCAAACTGACGGCCACAACCAACGCATCAAATGTGCTTTTCTGCCCTGACGTGAGCGTGCGGTCTTGGTGCAGAAGAATTATCACGTAGAAAAGGACGGCGAGGACAGCAGTGCCGAGCCATCGCAGGATTCCAACAGCCATGAATTTTGCGGTAGTGCTGTGGTTCTGCTTCACCAACGCGTCGCGTTCGCTTTCGCTTTGGTGTTGTTCCTCCTTGGTCTCTGCATCGCCATTGCAGTTATCGTTTGGTATCCTGCCGTGTGTTGAAGAACCATCTTTGGGATTACTCATCGTGAAGAAATTGGCGAGAATAACCGAAGACAAGGAAGGACGAGGTGGGTATCCATGCGATTATACGTCTTCGCAGTGTTGGCGACAAGGCTCTGCATCCTCCCAAGAAACGTCATTTGTAAACTTGAAGAATAAGCAAACCACCGAAGTCCCCGGTTCGGCTCAATTATCAGTCCACCCACCCGTGGCGGCGGCGCAGCGACGTTGCGGAATTGCTATGGTCCTGGTCGGACCACAGCTCGGACTTTGAGAGTTTATGAAGTACAATAAGTTCTTACTGGCCGGTTTTTGACGCGCGCATTAGCATTCGCGCAGTTGGTTCCTCGCAGCATGGAACTTGTGTCTCTGGTGCCTGGAGCATTCTGTCATGAGGTCTTGGCGCTTACGCCGGTGGCAAATTCTGAAAACGGCAAGCCAATCGTAAGCGCCAAGACCCATGAGTTCAAGACGAGGTGCAGGCAGAAAACGGAGCTTGGCTGCCTCCAGGAGATAAGATTCTCCAGCTATAATCCCTCAAGATGTCTTTAGAGCTGAGGGGGCGTGTCAGATAAACAGCAACTACCTACGCTTTAAGTAGTAGTAAACCTTGCTGGTAAGAGGGGGTGGTGCTGAGATTACTATGAAATGTGAAAAGACTGCCGCTATTCGTTACCAAAGCATAGCCGAGAACCCTAGCCTTTTCCCCTATCTATTTACCAACGTAGAGAATTACCAGTTTATAAAGGACTTTTTTAACCATTAAGGTTTTTTATATTATATTTTATATAAAGGAGGTCCCGGCTGAAGCCAGAACCACGAGCAACAAGCAACCTTCTACCCGCAATACAATCAACCTGTTGGAACCCATTATTTCCACCCAATCCAGAGTGCAGTGTTTCTGACACTTACCCCGGCGAGGCTGACTGGCATACTACATTTACGCACTCACCCCGCGGTAACGCTGCTCGAGGCAGATTACAGAAGTTGGACTGGTCTGGCGTATCTCGGGACCCTTCCGACCAAGGGGCGCGGTAGGGAATTGTCGGTGTCAAGGATTCGGCGGACGGGGAGGGCAGGGGAGGACGGTTGAGGCTGGCGCGGAGAGGGTGCAAGCGATCAGAGATACCAGCCAAGCGCCGAGCGAAATCCCGAGGGGCAGGTTAAGACCATGCGAGTAGCACCGGCAATCACTGACCCTACGACTTCTCAGATTGCGCGGGCTGCCGAACCAACAAAGGGACAAGCATGGGCATTCCCTGAAGAAGGGATACAGAGACTTCCCTCAGTTGCGAGCCAAAGTCTAATCGACTCGAGGAGAAGTAGTGTTGCTGATTCCCTGGCCAGCAGTCAGTTTAGGATGGAGTCGAGGTTGCCGCCGGGCCAACGGCGGCTGGACGACGGGTATAGTGACTACGCACCTAGACTCTCGGGCCCGTCAGGTCAGTTTTCGACGGTGCACCATCATTCTCTTCAGCACAGCCAGCTACACGATTTGCGAGACGAGGAGTCGGGCTCGCACACGGGCAGTCGGCCCGTACAGTCGAACACCTGAGCTGCGGGTCAGCCATAAGCTAGCCGAGCGCAAGCGTCGCACAGAGATGAAGGAATTGTTTGTGCAGCTACGAGACTTAATGCCGTGGATCGAAGGCATCTAATTAAATGGGAGATTTTGACCAAAGGTACTAGGGTGCCTCACCGTGATTTCTTGGACCTCTTGCTAACGTGACCGAAGTTATCTCCGAGTACACAAGCTAATCGGATGCTATCAAGGCTATGCCTTCCTACATCTCTATGCTGCAGGCCGAGAACGCACAGCTCAGGGCAGAAAATGCGCACCTGAGAGAAATGGGGCCACGGGCTAGCACACCCTCCACCGCCCGGACTGATGGGAGATCATCACGGCGAAAAATATGGTCGACCACGTCCTCCAGAACTACCGCCGCTGCGATCACTGCAGCCCATCCCCGGCTAGGTGCCACCTGAGTCGATGGCTGGCATCCAATACGAGCCCCCTAGGATGAATGGCTATAGGCCCGCCGACCAGGGGAGATTCTAAGAGACTCTAAATGAACGGGGTCAAGGAGAATCCAAACATGCAATAGCCCGGGGCTGGGAGATCCCAACCTCCCCTGCTATCTACACTAACATACAATAATTTCTTGGATTAAGCAACGTCGTGGGCGTACCGCTCTTGGAGTTACTTGTGGAGTTTAACCCTTTTTTTTTTAACCTTTCATTTGTGTGTATACAAGATGAAAATAAGAATGGTATAGTTTACCTGGGGGATACGGAATGCTTTGGGATGGGACGGCCTTTTCCTGCGCGTTTTTGGGACAGGACAGGACATGACATGGCGGCGGGAGAAGCCGCTGTATCAGACGGAGAAATGTATGGTCTGTCTGCCGGGATCAACAGGGCAGCGATATGTATTTTTCTTTCTTGTCAACAATTTTTAAGATATGTTGTCGAAAGCGGTTACCGCCTCGGCGTTTGTCAACATCGGTTTAGCCTCCTATGACTTGTGGAGGTTGCTAGGAGCGTAAGGGATGGCGGTTGGTGGATGTTATCTATACCCCAGCGCAGGGTGCAGGGCCGTTCACTTCATGGACTCGGTGTCCGCAACGATGTATCTTGGTAGTTACCATACCTTGGCTCTAGCGGGGGCTATCGAGCTCGATCAGTGTCAGTCTGAAGACTGTATTGCTGTACTGGTGCAGTCAGTGTACTCTGCAAGTGTCACCCTCTCGCTGAATGCTCCTCTGTCGTCGGGTGATAAATGGAACTTTGAGGGCGATGGATAGCCTGAGGTTGGAATCGTGAGAACTGGGCAGGTGTTTCCTGCTGCCATGGCAGGAGCAGACAGACCAATCTCACAGGGGGAAGATTTCGACAGCTTCTACTGGTGGATTCACCTATAGGTATACTACTCACTATCGACATTGTCTTTTCTTGTTTAGCGTTCGTCCTGACTTGTATTTCGTGATCCATGTCGGTGGGTGGGGTTATCCCTTCCCCAAACCAGCGGAGCAGTATTTGTGGAGAGTTTCGTATCTTGGGTTGCTTGCTGTATCACTCTTATGCGGGTTGTTGGGGGTGGTAGTGGTGAAACCGGGGCTTGATTTCACGGTCAGTCTGGCGGGTTCGATATTTAAGAGATTGGTTTTGGATCTGCCAGCAATAATATACACCATTTGTTATAACGTACCAATGCTTATTGTAAGAGCCGGACTAGGCTGCAGAAAATTTGGCGTCCCATCACCAGTCTGTGTGTAACCTCTAAACACCGCCTTTAGGCAACTTGAGAAAAGGAGGGATCGTTTTCCATCGTCGACTTATTTAGGTGAGCTTGGAGCAATCCCCGCCCCCCCTTTTGTAGCGACCTCACCATCCCCATTCCCCTGTCATAAAGGATTCCCGTTCACCAAGTTCTTTTCCGAGTTCCCCAACATCTCCTGGAATATTGTCAGAATGCAAGTGCTTTAGAAAAGCACATGGGTTGTCTCACGGTGAAGTTGCGCATTCCGTGCCCCGAAGAAGCGCTACTACATCAAAGTCGCCCGCAGATGTTGGATCCTCCCGTGGGAGGAGTTGAGCAACAAGTGCCTCGAGGGTCTCCTTGAGTTGAGCTTTAATACTTTCTAGGCTGAGATGGAACGGAAATATGTGTGGTGAGCTTGTTAGAGCAACAAAGGAGTTGGTGGAGAAGGATGATGGGGTGAGGGCGTGGATTGATGGAACGATCAACGCCCGCCGATGGTTTGAAGGCCAACGGAGCAGATAACCGCTAAATTTCTATAGTAAGAAGTCATTCAATACTACCAGTAGGAATTTGTGAATGTTGGGAAACGGGAAAGTAAACAACTTACCGAATAATAGCCTCCTCTCTGCAAACAGGTATCCCGATGTCGCATCCTATTGTTGATCCAGTTGTTGATCCAGTTGTTGATCCAGTTCAGGATTGCTGTTATATCCAGCAGTGAAAAGTTCTGTAAGTCCTGTAACTATTAAGATGCTAGTCTCAACAGGGGTCAATTCCCGTGGCGTTCAGACTTACGGGGTGCAAGGCTGCCTGACATGGCTTCATCGTTTCTCCGGGCAAATCTGTCCTATATTATTCAGGGAAAGTCTGTGTTTCTAGCTATCATATTTATTCAGGTAGCGCTCTTTGCCGAATTGAAATGCTCGAGGCGCCCTAAAGTAAGGAATTGCCCACAGCAGAGCGACCTTAGCGTCCTTCATAACCAGCAAGTTAACACTGAAGCCTTTTGCCTGATCCGCAGTGCCTGCCGCTCAGCAGAGAAAAGAAGTCACTGTAGAAAAGGTGGATGGCTGTTTCGTCACCGGCGCGGCACGCGCAGAGTGGGGAGTCAACCTGACCAAGAGCCTGAACGCAGCCAGCACAAGGGTGAGATTTGTTGCTGATCGCGGTTGCAACCGTCCTATTCTGCAGACGTCCCATTCCCTCGACATAAAAGCTTCACTGGCGGTCTTCGTCTTGTTAGTAATTCATCGATTCAACAGCTTGAGCTTCCTGCTAGGCTCCTCGACCATATCACCCGTGATGTGACCGAGTTCTGCTTCTCCGGCGGCTCGAACCTTTGCGGCCTTGATGCAAAGCTTATGATGTGAATGGATGGTTCCCAATACCGCAGTGTTCCGCAATGAGGCCAAGGATGGGCGCAGTTCGGAGTTGGAAGAGGCGATCCATAGTGATGCTTCCCGATCCGTGCGTAAAAGTTAGAAGGCCCCTCCTAAAGAGTAGTAGGAAGTTCTCACGCGCCGACTTGGCTCTACTGACCAGAGCCGTGCACTTCAAAAAGCTGGTGATGCTCTCGATGTTAAGCCCTTTTTCCAACAGGTCACAGTAAGTATTTTTCCAGCCACCTGAGACCTGGGGCAAACAAACCGGTGATAGCGGACCCCCCTGCGACACACCAACATCGACCAAGTACATCCGTGACGTGTGCCCGGACATCATCAACTTGGTAGAACATTCAGAGGGAAAGGAACGTGTCCTTTCCACAAACCACTTGGGGATGCTCATCTCTGGCAATATTGCGAGGAGCTTCGCGCGTGGGGCGCCCACAACCACGCCGCTGCCCGCACATCATAGCCACCCCAATAGACTCCAGGCTAGGACCTTTTCTCGCAGCTCCCGCTGTAGCAACAACCCACGCCATCATCCCCGCCCCCCTCCCCGTCTCCACATCACCACCTGCAACATCCGCTACACAACCAACCTATCTCTCCGATGGTAAGCAGCCGATCCTGAACCAGCTCGGGCATGAAACGCAATATATTGTTCCCACGGATGGTCCCACCGACTCGCGGCCAGGTCAACCACTTAGAGCAAGACACCAGCAATGCCGCCTTCCTGTCGAGGTAGCAGAGCCTCGATATCCAGGGCTCCCTCGGTGACTTAGAGGCCTCCGCTGAGGAAGCCGCAACTACAGCGCCGCAGGGGTGCCCGGACATTTGTGGCCTTCCGTCGGTCGCAGCGGGAAAACTAGACGTAGAACGTCATCGACGTTTTGGTTACGGGCGCTAAGATTCCCGCGCACACACTCTCGCACCGGGATGGTTAGATAGGCTTTGATGAGACGGAGAAGGTCGAAGCCACCCTAGCTGCGCCTTAGAATAGACCACTGCTATCTATCACAACCACATCGGCTTTGATGTCGTTGCATATAGCGAAGGTTTCCACCGAAATTGGAACCCGTCCTGTTGTAGATTTCCATCAGTACCTATACTTAGATAACCATCGCATCCGCATCCTTCCGTGATATGTAACCTTCCTGGATCATCCCAATCCCGAGCCTTTCATACTCGCCTCCAGCTCTCCGTCTTACAACCAGCAGGTACAGCTCATGCGCCAGGTCGTGCCTTCCCAAAACGACAGCCCACTTTAAGGGAAGGGTGCTGTAGTTTTCATCATCATATGTCACCCATCCCCTGAGCTCCCCAGATAAATCTAATATCTGGTAGCGTGTTGCTGTAGGATCTGCCCCCAAGTCCTTTTGCAAACCGCAGTCCTGAATCTCCCACACATTAGTGACTAAAGCCCCGCCGTCACTTGCCAAGTGCAGCTTGCGAAACCTCGCGAAGGCTCCAAATTTAATTGGATCGAACCGGACACCTCCCTCACATCCCATCCATGACCATGACGGTATCTTATTAT
>Ga0247758_1000446_pt1 | contig 36524 bp, 41 predicted proteins | sample UWRJL156409C4_FD_180950 | JGI IMG/M metagenome (GOLD analysis project Ga0247758, IMG submission 180950) | Plant litter microbial communities from Arlington Agricultural Research Station in Wisconsin, United States - UWRJ-L156-409C-4 | ecosystem: Environmental > Terrestrial > Plant litter >...
ACCAAGAACACAGTAATTACCGTCATCAAGTCTTGTTGTATTCAGGGAGCCGTCCTCTCAGCCAAGCGAAGCTCTGGTGCTCGGCCGCGCTGCGGTTCCGTGGCGCCAAGGCGCGATTACGTAATTTGACACAAGTGTCTAAGGCGGAAGATATTGACAGTGCGAATGTCGCACCCAAAGAGACGGACAACGTGGCACGGATGCCTGTCTCTGCTCCCATGAACTCCGACTCATCAACCACGGCCCAGACAACAGCCAAAAATACATCGAGAAGCGATGATACCCTTGATGCAATTTCTCCGAAGACGCCCATTCCTCCACAGATAGTAGGGTATGCAACAATCCTGATTCAGCGCTCATTGAGAGGTTTTCCCCTTGGATGACAGTACCCAGAGATAGTATGCGATGCAGGCTGAGTCTGTGAGTCAAGTGTGATCCAGAACACATGGCATCAACGAGAAAGCATATGCTTTCGGGAAAGGTGTTGTCTGCATATTTGTAAGCTAGACCTGGAAACCACGACGGGGCCAGCCCCTAAGTTAGTACTTACTTTAGTCGCGAGGTGGTCTTGCATCCACCGATTCGCTTCAGGCATTCACGGTTTTCTCGAAGGTTTGGTGAGGACATGCGAACATACGCCTCAGGGGACAGTCGGGGGGTCATCCCCTGGAGGCTCACTCTCTGGAGGATCACCACCTGGAGGGCTACTCCCATGTGGATCACCTCCGCTTCCGTTTCCATCACTGTCGCCAACGTCATGACCACGAACCCGACTACGAGCATCACAAACGCCTCTTGTGCTATTGCCGGCTTCAGTCCTGCTCCCTGTTTGACCAGTACCCGAAGAACCGCCAGCGTCGCCGGTGTCAGAGGGTGCTGAAGGCGACGTTGGGGAGAGACCCATCATCCCTTCCACCAGTTTCGTTTCTAGATTCTGTCGGCGTGTTAAGCGAAGCTGAAGCGTCCTTTGGCGGAGAGAAGGGTTGAAACATTGTGAAGCGCTTCATGGAACCAGCCGACGAAATCGAGATTATGAGATCTCTTGGAAACGACGACGAAGCCGCTTGGCGGAAGTTGTTCAAACTTTTAGTCCGCGAAGTCAGGGGATTTGACGACTTTATCCTCAAGAGTTTATACTCTCCATGTAAGTGGCGACCCTTCTCCTGACACGTCGGCTTGGTCTGACCTCGAAATTTTCTGCAGATTACGATGTCAGTCCTACTTCATCCTGGATCATTCCCTCCTTGACGATTCCCGGAAATGCCTTTCAATCTCTTCCGATTACAATGTGGAATGCTGATGGTGGAACAGAAAGCAGGTGGGCTAACGCAGCACCCCTAGCTCAATGTAACTGTGTAAGAGCTAACGGTCGGTTCCTTCAGTAGCAACGAAGACACCAATCTGCGTTTCCATACCCTAGGTGCCAGTCAAACCTAGCAGTCAATGAACACACCGTTCAGTACAGCTGTTTCACCGAGTGGTGCCAATTTCCGTGGATGACCCTTCCGGATCAACTTCCCTCTCGTCTCAGCCCTTCCCAGTACAGTTTGAAGACTCGCCAACGGCAGTTTTGTCTTCAATACAGGGCCTTCCCCTAAATCCCATACACACACCACTGGGATCATGATCGGGGTCCTCGTTGCTGCTTGCAGAACTGTCACACTGTAACGAGAGAGATAGAATAGAACTGAATAGACTGGACTCTGCCGAACAAAGGAAAGGAGAGGACGGTTACTCCTTCCTCTCTTATATACAAACAGCCATCCTTTGTGGCTCCACCACAAAGGCTCTGTTGATGGAGCCTCTCCACTGTAGTCTCCATCATTGTGAATTGCCTCAGCTGCCCTCTCCTGGCCACGCTGAGGGCTTGGCAACAACATGGTCAAGGGTTCCAGGCCGGAACCTCTCCAAGGTTCTGGCCTCGATCCTCCTTCTTTGTCACAAGAACAAACTACGTCATAGACGCAGCGGTAGGTACTCAATTGTCTGGGTAGATCACTTCCAAGATCTGTCACACCATATCGGATACCCAGACACACGGAGCGAGGGCCGCAGAAAACGGGTCCAGCTGTCAGCTTATATAAGCAATTGGAGCCATTCGCGGAAGTAGCCGGCTTGGCAATAGGGGACCCTGGAGGCCAGAGATCCTCTTCCACAGAACAACAACAATACACAACAATCACCACAATTGGCCATGAGTGCTAGATTCTGACACCAGCGGCACTTTCATGTCGGATCCGGGTTCAGCGCTAGTTGCAAGCAGATAGCAGCTCGTTATCGACATTGGCCCACTCATGAATGCGACTCTGTGCGCCTTGGTCATGACATGAACATGTCATCATTGAGTCCCGGTTGTTACGCACGTCGATTGGAGTCTGCGAGGGACGCTTGATCATGCCATATTTGTGGCTGAAAGCCTTCCAAGCCGTCTTTCCAGAGCGATTGGGCGCCACCTCTTATGCTCTAGCCACTTAAGTTTGTCTTCGGCCTCAGCCGCTGGAAGTCACCGCATCGTTGCATGGAAAGTCATGAAATTGCGATTTTGAGCCAGTGGCGTGGAAAGGCCAGCCATAATGAGCCCAAAGATGTCTAATGTTAGGTAACCTATGGGGAGATCAGATGGTGATAAAAAAGACGGACTTCCTTCTTCTTAATGATTCCGTCTTCCCCAGTGCCGAGGATCAATTCACCCACCTTTGTAACCGCATCTCCTACATCTGACACCTCTCACCTACGGGGTTTTCACGGCCCTTCTCCTACCAGCCCTCGCCCTCCCTCAAGTCCAAGAAGCGACAGTCCCCTCAGTCTGCAACCCCGGCATGCCCTTGGTGGTCTACAACGCCTTCGCAGCACTCAAATCTGCCTGCGTCTGTTCGGCCAATGGGCAGCGTGAAAGTTGCTACGCCCGTACCTTCGCCACAAATGACATGGACGGGTACTTCCTCTGCGAGGTGCGCAACTGCCAGAACCTCAACCTCTGCGAACTTATGGTGCCCTGTGCCCAGACATTGATACCTGGCCTGAGCGTCAATAATTGTGGTCTCACTGATCACGACTATCCTGACCTTTCGATAAACTCTTGGCTCTATGATCCTGTTGGAGACACGACTGCGTTGGAGTGTGTGGTCAAGGCGGGGATTGACATGTCGGGCGCTAAGACGCTAAAGGATCTGATGAATCTTGTTACTCTTTGGAAGGATTTTATTTCGGGTACGGGGCAAATCGTCGTTGGGTTGACTCCGTGAATCGTGTCTTGTTTTATGATAGTCGTGACGGTGCATGACAAGTTGCAATGGAGGGGTTTGGGTTTCTGTTTACAAACCAACCCTCATCCAGATATAATCGCCGAGGCCAGGAAATCTCTTGCTTAAAAGAGAGAATTGATGTTCGCTCCCTTCTCCGGTGTAATCTATGTGATATCCTCTCTGCAATGATTGCTTCTCCCAACTTTCTCGTCACAGAACTTACACACCGACGGCCAACACCCCCCATCCTCACGCCTTTGGCTTCCTAGCATGCACCCACAAACAACGGCTCCGTTTGAATCTCTTCGGCCTTACAAATCCCCACCTGAGGCGCTCTTACCGGATGATACCTAACCTCCTCATGCTTCACCACCTCAAACCCCACCCCCTCTATCGCCACCACGACCTCGCACAGCTGCGGGGTTGACATCCTCCCCCACCCATATCTCTAGATTGGGGTTTACGCGTTGATTGGACGCCACGATGCCCCAAGTGACCTAAGTTGACCACCTCAAACTCAATAAGCCGGACCTGGTCATTCTCAGGTCACGATAGGCATCCCAGCAGTGCCCTTTGCACTGGGTCTCCTATTGAAACTTCTCAAAAAGGAAACGTTCTTCTGCTTTTAACGCCAAGTGCAACATTTTTGAAAGTCGAAGATCCAGATATACTATTTTCCCATGGTCGAAATATTTCCCGGTGTTGACAAATCAGCAACAGGGCCGCTCAGTCAGCAATTTGATGCCGGAGCCCAGTCATCATCACCACAACCACATGCTTTCTCCGCGGCACTGCTAAGCGGGCCTTGGCTTTCTGAATTTGATTCTGCGTATTTTGTGATCGCGCATTTCTGATTATTAAGGTACTGTTGCTCACGCCCTATTGTTACGCCCTTCGGCTCGGTCAGTGGGGCGCAACCTTCCCTTGTTCCTCAACCTATATAATAGACCTCAAATGCAGTCCACCGATACGAACTCATTCATAATTTATCCAACCAACTACATACATATCTCCACTCAGTTCGATCCTTCGACCTCAACAGCCATGGCCTCCCCTCACGGCATCAGTCTCCAAGTCACAATCCGTATCGCGCCCGAGAACGTAGAAACGTTCTTCAAGCACTTCAAACCTCTCTATGAAGCCGTTGTCGCAGAGCCGGAACTTCGGTTCTTCGAAGTCTACCAGTCACAAGAAGATCCGGGCACCATCTCATGGGTTGAGCACTGGTTCGTCAACCACGCTTTCTGTAAACGTAATCCCAAAGGCTAACCTACCACGCTAGGGACTGCACCCTCGAATGGCTTGAGACGGTTCAGCTGAAAAAGCAGTATTTCCAAGACTACAAGGTTGCCACCGACCACTTCCTCCTTAAGCCGCGGGATGCCATTGTCCTTAACCGCGTTGGGCCGCCGTTTTCGGTTTGGAAGGATGCACGCGTGGAGAAGTAACGAGATGGGCTGAGTACCTGAATTCGTGATGTCACTGATAGCCCGGCTGGATTGATCAATTCAGCCCTTAAAGAGGGTGTTTGTGTCAAAGATTATATAATGATCAATTTCATGTCTTCACCCGATCTCTCTTCCCGGTCGGTGATGCACTCTCGGTTTCACGTCTCCTAACCACCGGACGCCGCCCTATCTTAGTCTCTCCATAACCAAGAGCTGTTCTACTCGGCGCCACCTTCTTCGTAGTAGACAGAATCAGAAGCTGCTAGCAGGTCCGAAAACGAAGGATTCTGGTTGTCAGACGGCGAGGAGAATGATGATGCCCAGTCCCCCCGAATGATGACTGCCTGTTGAATATTCGCTTGCATAACCACGCAGCGGGTGAAACAACACCTTCCACCTCCGGCGCCCCCCAGCCAAACCGAAGAGAAGGAGAGAAACAGGAACTCCGCGTGATGCACGGAAAGATCAAAGTCAACCTCGCGACTGACATGGTCTGCCTCCAGATCCCCAACCGCACGTCCCACCGCGAGTGGTTAGGCAACCGCGAGGCCTGGTACAACATGATGTACCTCGGCCAGGTATTCCCCGCCCTAGCAAAATTCCCAGCCATCGTAGTCGAGTGGCGGCCCCCGATGAGCGACACGGACGTCGACGTCGAGAAGCACGGAGGGGGCCTGGCCCGAGGACTGGAAACCCCTCCGCGGAGAAAAAGAGCTGCCAGTGATTGGCCCGTACGGCGACGTAGGAAAATGGTTGGCGAAACAGGTACAACAGCTTTTTTAGGGGTTAGACCTAACAAAGCTTCAAACCCTAATATTCTACCCAGCCACTGCGTTATTTCTTCCTACCCACTGCCAATCACCTCCTCACCCATTTTGAAAGTTTGTCGAACTGCCTCAGGCCGTTAGCCCCTCCTCACTGCAGTTGCCTAGAAGAACACCGAATAACTTAAGATGGAAAGCATCACGTGTGTCGGCCCCTCTTCGGCTGTCGCTGAAAAAAGTTCGAATCATGTCTTCAAAGTAACAACACGTGTACCGCTCTTGGTGCTTCTGTTATCCCTTCCCTCCTCCAATCTATCTCCAAGATCTTAAAAGGCCCTGTAAGCTGCCCAGGATGTTTCGGTGGGTGGGAGATATATATGCCCCGGCGGAAGTGCTGGCAAAGTTGAATTTCCCACATACAGCCCTAGCCCCTGGTGGGCATGCGGCCCGGATCAGATATCAGTCGTTCCTCAACTCCGATTTGGCCGTATTCTGCGTCCCCTGCTCATCCTGTCCAGACAGGAGGACCCGGCGCCTTGTACTCCAACAATCTCATGTCCTCTAGCTCGACGGGTCCGCCCAAAAGGTCCTGATTTGGAGGTACGAGAATCCCTGCGGAGCTCACACATTAGCCGAGACATGCTTAGTAGGGTTTTTCTTTTACTCACCAGGATCGTCGGTCTGATACGTGCCGGGGAACCGGGCGAATCCCGTTGGTGTGCCCCCGCCCGGACCCATGATGTTGACCAAGGCGCAGTTGACGTAGAACTGCTGGAAGCCAGAGCTGGCCGTGGGGTACAAGTTCTCGATGCGCATCAGGTACCTCCCCGGCGGCGTGGTCTTTGGAATGGTAAAGTTGAAATCAGACACCCGCGGCCAGAGCGACCAGTCGGTGCTGTTCAAGGGACCCGCGTACGCGATCTTGAACCAATCCCCGTCTCCGTGGTAATGCAAGAGGTCGTCGTTGGGCGCGCGCGAGAGGTAGACCTGCGCGGGGCCGGGATGGTAGAATGTGGGCTGCCGCGTCGTATCGCCCCTGTTCCTGGTCCCGCCGCCGTCGGTCGACACCCGGAAGCCAACCTCGGACCCGGCGAGCACGTCGGCCGTCTCGGTGCGCATGGCGGCCTTGAAGGCGCCCCTGCCGCAGGTGACGTTGGGGTTGTCTGGGCCGATGATTGGGTTTACCTTGTAACCCTGCCACCCTGGAGGAAGTCGGTCATCGGGCTGGAACGACTCTGGGCCTTCGACATCGCTACATGGGCCGTTAATTAGGTTGCTGAATACTGCGCGTGTAGGTGAGAACCTACAGGACGTATTTCCATTCCGGCGTCTCGGTGCCGTTTACTAAGAGGATGCCTTCTACGTCTGAAGCGAGCCATTAGTTGAAGAAATCGTCGAAACTCAGACACAGGATACGCTCACTGTGGCTCAATGTTCCTGGGATGATCACAGCGCCCAAGGTCGCAAACAGGAATGAGTCTGGCCGCATCTTGGTGGTGGTTGGCTCGCGATATGCTAGCACGTATCGCTTGTCGCGCTATTTGCAAGTGGAACCGGACGCACACAAAAAGCGCCGTGGAAATCGTCTTTAAAATAACGGCTTTGACAATACATCCTAATTTAATTTTTGCCCCTCCTTCTAAACTCCTGTTTTCCAAAGGACTCGCTATGAGCGTGAAGGACTTGCAGGTTTTTGCGAAGGATTCGATCCAGCACATGTGATGTGTCTTCGTCCACTCAAAGAGGCAGGGTTAATGAGGCAGATATTAAAATGGCGGGGTTAGTGAGACACGGATACAGCGAGTCCATGAAACTAAATAGACTAGAGGTCAATCGCGGCCGTAGCATTACACGGCTAATTTGACCACGTGCCAATGCATATTGCCCGTCCGCCCCCGATATGAATCAACTCTAGAGACGCCTGCTAATCCAAAGAGTGAAGTGGCGAGATACATTCATTCTAGAGTTTTGTTTATCTTTTCTAGTCTCGATTATAACGGGCTAGGGAAGCGCGACCGTCATTATTGCATCAAACTTTCCAGCTCGCGGAAAGCTGCACTGCCTCCCCCATGACAAAAAAACTAAAACACCAAAACACCCACACCACCACTTCAACCATCAACAACACAACCAATATTACCGGAAAACGGATGATTCCAATTGTATTCTAATTCCCATTCATTGCTCCCCCTCAATTCTATACAAGCTCAACACCGACAAGCGCTACGTCCACTTTTCAACTTTACTCCAGTCCGACTCAAGCTTTAATAAATTCGCAAAGCAGAAAGCATTACAACCCCTTCCACTCTCCTTTTTCCTTGCGCCCCCCCAGCCTCGGAGCCGCGTCCCAACCTGAAGTGATCGGCCCGAGCAGTCCTCGAATCGGACATGGACGGTGCGAATGCGCCGCAGGGCAGCTTACATTGGAGTAACATCCAACGTCTTTTGCCACGTAAGTGCAGGACCGGACCGGACCCGGAAAGGGCTCCGATTGGCTAACCCCCCGCGCGAGCTGTTTGGTAGTACCATACTATACTCTTGGCACTGCCTTACCATGCCACTGAGATTTGAGTAGCCTCGTCACTTGTTAGCAACGGTGCCCGACTTTAGAACCAGACCTGACCCCTGGCATCTGACCGCGCTTGCTCTGATCCCACGGCGATGACCGCAGGGCACAACACTTGAAAAGTCATCTTCCACAGGGCGACATTGTCATGGGGGTTATCCCTGCGTTTCCTTTGTCCGAGCCCTCGGTCTGTTCAGGACGGTTGTCTGATCGTTGACCGCCTCTTTGGTAGCTTACAAATAAGGAAGAGGCTCGACAAGGACCGTCAGCCCTGCTGTCTCAGGGAGGAGCATACACTCTAGAAAGTTATTAAGCTGTTCGCTGGTCGAAGAATTACAAGTTACCTCATGTAATGTGCCCAAACCTTCAGCGGGAGTGGCGTGTGATGAGGCATTGACGGCGTAGTGCTCTGCAGATTTGCGGCGAGGCGACGCATGAGTTAAGCCTTCTGGAAATCTCACCTTGCATAATGTAACCCACTGCAGGTTAAGGATGCGATCCGTTCCATCCGAGAGGACTTCGGATGAACTTTAGGTTCGTCGCCCTTCATAAAGACAAATTTTCAGACGAGAGTTTGGAGATCAGCCCTCGGATCGACCTTCGGATACGTCATCGGAGGTTAGCTCGGCTGGCAAAAGATCACACCCTAAGCAGCCTCGTATGCTAAAAAAAAAAAAGTACTCAGTTGACATGTACGGTGCTAAGGCTCTGTCACGGAGTATCACGAGCCCAGCCGTGACAATGTATCCAAGGTTCAAGCCTCACAGAGATAACGGAGATATCAACGGATGAAGCCATCACGAGGAGAGGATTAGGTTTGACCTCACGGCAACCTTGAGGTTTAGCCTCAGCTGCAAGCCGAGGCCTTGCGCATATAGAGATAGCCTCTCCCCCACTGCTTGGGAGCTCTTTGTGCAAGTATGAATATCTTTTTGACCACTTATCGTTTGCCCCGTGATACAGAGCTAGGAACCTGACCCTTGTAGAGATCATCATCCTCCAGTTTCCATTACCTAAACAGTTCAAGCTGGTTCTGGCTTCGCCGCAAGGCACAGATCCCTGAACTGGTGGTATCTTTCAACTTTCATCAGCTGACTACTTGTAGGTTACCAACCACTCGTATACGTGTAACTGTGCCCCTAACCCCCTAACCAAGACGCAGAGCCAACAGACACCCCTAGTTGTCAGACCTATGGGAAGGCTGTGTTTCAGGATGTTGTCATTTGCACCATGTGCCGCGCAACCAGGCATACGCCAGGGGTTGTTGCCGTCCAATCCGCGCCTGCAGCCATTACCTCGAGTTGACGGAAACTCCGGCTCAAAGCCTGAGAAACAGCAAGGGAAAGAATCCTAAGACGGCACGGAACGTCTGCCTGGCTGCTCTCCTCGGACACACTTGGAAGCTGCGAACGGAAAGGGAACATGAAATGACGACACCACAGTGCATGGTATGAAGAAGGATGGGGGGATGAATGCGAGGAGACAAACTAGACCTCACCAGCCCAGGCTTCAAGTATAAAGTCTCGCCCAAACTCCCCTATGCCAGATTGCTTTTCTTCCCTTATCCTCATCAACCAGCTCACTCCAGCAAAGCCAAAACAAGAAACTTCCACTTCAAAACCTCCAACAACCAAAACTCTCTCTCAAAATGGTTACCATCACCAACATGCTCGTCGCCCTCGTGGCTGTTGCAGCCACCGGCGTCGCCGCCCGTAAGAAGGACTGCACCCCCAACGGCAAGCTCTTCTGCGGTTATCACCTCAATGACGGGGAGTTCGGTATGTTGCTTGTCCTCCCTACAATAATTACTACGCTCCGAATATTATGGTCTGCTAGCTAACAAAATAAGGCTACACCCGCGAGGAGCTCCAGGCCGCCATCCAGAGCACGGATGATGTCATTGTCTTCAACTCCCTCTACCACTGCAGCAACGCCGGCACCATCGTCGGGGGAAGTTTCTGCACCGGAGGAGCCGGTCACTGCCAGCAGGGCACTCCCAACGATTTCTGCAGTTAGATCAGGTACCTAGTGCCTATCATTTAGTGAAATCGAGACGGTGCGAAAGGGAAGTGTGGAGGATTTGTCTGCTTGCTGGAGAGCGTGGAGGAGGAGTGGGGGGACGGACGAGAACGGAGACGGGTGCAGAAAGGAAATGGCGGGTTTTTTTTCTCTGCTTGATAGATACGATCCAAATCGCTGGCCAGCGTCCATTTAACTATTGCCCCCTCCGTGCGTGACCCGTGCTCCCCCCCAGTCGAGATAGGTGATCCTGAGTTACATGCAAGCTAAAGACGGCAACTATTTAATTTTGTTATTGGGACTTAGATACGGCGTGGCGGACTGCTTGGAATTCATCGGTAGCCAAGTAGTGCAGTTGTATTATGCCAAGGGGAACTACTTCTCCTACAACGCCTGGGCGCCCAGAGTCAGTCGGCTCATCTACCCAGCGCCCGAACCCGGACATGGAGGGCTCGGCACGCATCTCACGCTGGATCTAGCTGGTCGGATGAGATTCGGTCCCGATGTCGAGTGGTGCGAGGGACCCGACGATCTGGATGTCAACCCGGCGAAGCTCCCGGATGCTATCCGCGAGATCCGAAAGTATCTTCCCGGCATAGACACTGCGCTGAGCCCAGACTACGCCGGCATGCGACCCAAGCTCTCCCGAAACTCGGCCATGGTCCAAGGGCAGGGCTTTTCTGACTTTGTCGTCCACAGGGAGGAGGGGATTCCGGCATGGGTTAACCCGCTGGGGATCGAGAGTCCGGGGCTGACAAGCAGCCTCGCCATCGCTGAGATGGTCGAGAGCCTTTTTTACAAGTAACCGCTAGCCAAATATCAGATTTTATTGTTTGGCGGCCCAAGTATACTATGAGTGGGTTGACCGTGAGCGGCACCCTGGTTGAGGAGGTATGTAGCAATCTACGTTATTAATCTCGGTGATAATGATGCCCGACTTTGGCACAGCCCTCAGCAATCGACAATGATAATTTCATCTGTCAAGCTGCAGAAGTATGTGTCTTCTAAACTTGTTGTCGCTACCGCCGCCCTGCCTACCCTCGCCCCCGCTCTTGTTCTCCACTCGAGCAAGCTGACTGGCTAGCACAAGGTAATGCTCTCTGGTAGGTCGCCGGGAAGGAAGTTGGCCTCTACTCTCAGGTATTCGGCATCCGAGAGATTGCAGATGCCGACAAAAGCATGACTGCTGCCCCTCGGCCGTAGGATGCATGGCTTCCGGACCCCGGACAGACGGCAGATGCGGTTGTGTACCTCGACTCTGGTCAATCGGATCCAAAATCAAAGGTGACCATCTGCCGTAATGGCAATATCTTTGGAATTAGTATCGAGTACTTGGCCGGTTCTGATTACATTTGTAGTAGGAAGGTGCTCAGAAAGCAATAGCTAACACAGCCAAAACTGGTCTAATTCTAACTTGTCTAAAAAGGTAACTTAGCTCCCCACCCTACTTCTCTCTCTTCTCCCTCTTCTTTCATCCCCACAAAATCACCTTCTATGTCACGCTTGCCTTCAGCTTTATAGCGAAGCCGCAGAGCCTCTATTATATTTGTAATGTGCGACGAATCTGGGCACACCAAATTTCCATTTTCGTATCTTGGGCACGTGACGTTGCTCGCTGACTCACCTTTGCTCACCCTAATTACCATTTTTGGCAGGCTGCGGCGCAGCATGCTCAATTACTTCAACAAAGCCTTCGGGGTGGCCTGGAAGCGCGTCAAGTTTGTTTTTAAGGAGGATGAGATCAAAGACATGCAGTTGGTTCTGTTGCGACACGCTTCAGCGCTTGGGAACCAACTGGTGAAGTTTCTCCTCTGTTCCAACATTGGCTACTTACAACGTTCGGGACGAGAACTCTGCTGTTTTTACCTTTGCGAAGAAGTTAGACGTGGAAAAACCTCGGCAAGCGTTCGAACGTGGCGAGGCGTCTCCCAGGGACCTTGATTGACACGGTCAATCCCTTTTACATGTCAGTAGCATTCTACCCCAGCAAACTCTCTAGACTACCAACGACTAATTCGCACATTTACCGCATTTACCATCTGCAACAGGTTGCCCTTCGTGCAAGAGGTCAGAACTCCAGCATCATGGCAGACATTGTAAATACCGTACAGTTCCTTCTGGAGCATGGGGTTGATACAAATTTAACGTCGTAAGTGAGCCTATTACCGGGTTACCACGACGGGGCATATACCTATTTGCTAACGTCGACGTCTTGTTGTTCCGTGTTTAGCAACTTTGGGACGCCTGCAGTGTTACTTGGAACACGGAGATTTCAGATCCAGCCTTAGTTCCTCGAAGTTTCAGCCACGTCTTGACGATCTTTCGGCCTTGCATATGTTGCTTAATGCCGGCGCAAATACAGCGGCAGAGGTGACCGGATCACACCCTGGCCGCTTGCTTGGGACCACACACCAGCTCGTCAGCTACCCTGTGGAGGTGAGGTTCGCCATTAATACAACCCATCTCAGTTTTTGTTAAGGCAGAAGGCAGGTCCCGATGAGAAAGGTTCTACGGGCCATGATCAAATACGGAGAAGGGACCGACCTCCTAGAACGTAACGACGATAACCGGACATGTATCCATGAATTTCTTGCGAACTGTCACCTAGGACATTCTGACTTCATTTCAGTTCTGATGGAGAACCCGAAACTGGCAAATTCGCGAGATTCACGCGGTAATACGCCTTTGCACGTCGCTGTCGGCATGTTCAGACCAGTTGGACCACAGTGGATGTCTGAAGACTACGCATCAGCGTATACAGCGACTATCCAGCAAGCCTGCGTGCTTGGAGAAGCTAGTTGACTTTGTCAAGTATGATTCTCAGCACGAGCAGCCGTTCTACGCGGCTGGAATATGCTTCTACGCACAGACCCTAGTACAGCCCTACCAATGTCACTGTCTCAGGGTGTTCCCAGTCCTGTCGGACATGATGGAGGCGGGAACCTACGACGAGTATCTGAAGATCTTGAAGCATGAAGACGGGACGACGTATCTGGAGCGTTCTGCCCCTTGGTGAGGGGGGTATGTTGGCGATCCTGTCTTGTCCCTTTCAATTTAAGATAAGGTTATTGGCACGCAATGCACACTTCGCAAGTGCCTAGTGGCGGTAAGTCTAGGTAGATATCTTCAACACGTTCTTCAAAATGGACCTAATCAGTCCAACCCAGGGGTTGAAGTATTGGTATGGATTACTCGAGTCTTGGCTTTTTCTTACGGCGCGAGCCAAACCCAGAGCCGTTCCTAAAGTCTTTGGGGATTGCCTGAGATTCGATACGGGGCCACGTGTTGCAAGAGGTATTGCATGTAGATTAGCCCCTGAAATCCCACGGATGAGTTCAATCACGTGGTAGCGCCAGCGATTGGACTCGAGTTGTCCATTAATCTTCCCGAAAAGAAGATCCGCTGGCTGAGATTTCCCGCCCCATTCTCAGCCTCCTAGACCCGCCGCTCCGGTTCTAGAACCACGCGCCATTCACCCCCAGCACAACATCGATGCCATGCAGGGGTAGAGCAAACCAACTGTATACTATCCTAGGGCATGTACTAGTATATTCTAAGACATCCCATTACGTGCTAGTATATTCTAGGGCATCCTATTATGTACTGGTATACTGTGGGATATCCTGTAGGTGCTAGTATATTATGTAACATCCTAAATTTTAAGCTAGAGATAAAATGTACCATCTTAAATTCCGAGCTGGGATATTTTGAACCATCCCATGGCATGTACTGGTATATTCTGAGCCCAAAATTTGGGAACGCGCGGCCCAGGATTCGGGCCCATTAGGGCGATGTCGCGCTTTAGCAGTTACAGCGGTCCCAAATTTGGGCCTTGCCCGATATCTAAAATTTAAGTATTAATCACATAAATATCCTGTACTTTATTCCCGGATATTATTGGAAAACTTTTTTAATCACTTTAATTTTGTAGCTAACTAAGAGGATGTATACCTGTAACACCCAAGGTCTGGAACCTAAAGACGCCGGTACGGAGACACCGGCACGGAGGCGCATGTGCGCCGGTTTTAGAACCGGCGCGGGGATGCCGATGCGGAGATGCTGATGCCGATCCCACACCTGTGTTTAGAGTAAGTATAATACCATACCCCTGGCCACACTAGAGGTCGGGAAAGGCAGGCTTCAATTGATCACTTACTATCCTCCTGACTATCGTTCCGCTACTTGCAGTACTCTACCCTCGAGTAACCAACGCACCCAGCGTTACATTTCAGCCCGCTCGATAAAGGCATCTACTGAATTAGACGTCTTTAATTCCAATTCTATTCTGTATCTTAGCGTTTTATTAAGAGCGATGATGAATTCCGGGGGTTGAACAACGGAATTAAGAGTGCTTTGAAAAAGGCAAAGATGAAAAAGTTAAAGGGCAGAGGCTAAGTCCCCTAGGGTTAGGTAGGCGACACGAAAAAATACAAGAGGTAAAGGCGAGGCTGTTCATTTCCAAATAAGGACCAGTTTTAGCCATCTTTATATGTATAGGACCAATTCTAGGCCCACTCGGCTAGAGCTGAAGCAGTTCAGCATGCTGCAGCGCAGCGTGCCGAAAATAGTACTTAGCCTGAGCAAAGTTGAGCAAGCCTGACCGAATCCTGAGCAAAGACTGAGCCGGCCCTGCGCTGGGGTGAGGAGTGTCACGTGGGCGAGGTATAAAAGCGGAAATTTTGTGTGCCCAGATTCGTCTCATATAACACATAGTGCACATGATGAGAAACTGGAAATACTGCGGTTTATTGCATTGCAGCGAAGACAAATTATGTACTGTTCCCAGCCGCCCAACCCACACAGGTAGCGGACCGGTGATCCTAAGTTGAAAAAGAAACTTTCCTCTCCCACACCCCATCTACAATGGAACCATCTCCGCCCCAATGCACCACTTAATAGCAGTATGGGATGTTGTTGATCTCCTTGCATCTGCAGCGGGAGATTAGCTAAAGCGAGAGGAAGCGCATTAATTAGCTCCAAGTTCTGTCGAGAGGAGGCGGCCATTGCCGGCAAAGTAACGGGACGGGAGTTACTCACGTGGACCCTGTTGTCCTGGCCGCACTGGCCGACATACTCGAACATGTCGTTTCTGTTGGAAATGTTGGCGTAGCAGCCGTACTCGCCAATCTTAGTGCCCTTATTGCACTCGCCGTAGACCTGGCGGGCCTCAATGACGGCATCGACGGGGACGTCGACGGTGGGGTAGGCGGTGGCCAAAGCGGCGAGGGAGGCGAGGACAAGGAAGAACTGCATGTTGGCGGTTGGTGGGTTGTAGGGGGGTAAAAATGGTGGTTGTTGGGGCGGTAGGGTGGGTTGGAAGACTGGATGATGAGACTGGGGCGAGTGATGCTGATGAATGAGAGTTGTTGTTGATGCCGTCCGGCGGGACTTATATAGCTAGCTGATGCTGTGTTGCGTGCATCATCAACTGAGGTCTGTATCTACTCCCTTTTCCTCTATGATCAACACAATGGACGCAGCGATCCAATCACCATCCTGAAAATAGATTGATGGGGTCGCCAAATCCTTTAACCAGGCACGTCGCCAGGATCACAAACTGGGTCTTTTGTCGAATGCATGGACCGTTGTTGTTTGGTTGTATTGAGTGGGGAGGCATTTTGTGGGTAAACATCAGAGCCAAGAGAGGCTATGCGATCCTCTATTCCTTCGTGGAGTTTGTGTCGCGAGGCAGAACGATTCGGTCAACCCGGCAATTAATAACCTGAACTTTTGCATGCCTAGCGTCCCATTCGTGGGATCGACTGGTGCCTTCAAAGGTACCTACCCCGGGAATAAGCGGTTCGCGTAGAATCCTTAGCGCCCTTTGGAGCATGATCAAGGCACCTACATTACTCTGATCTACGCATGTCAAACGGTAAAGATTAATTACCTATCCCGTTAGGCGTCTTTTAGGTGTCTTTTTGTGCCTCTCCATCCAAAAAAAAAAAATGCCTGTCCTTCCGGTCGGTGAAGCCTGCAGCGCACTCCACCACGTGTTCTAGCGACCGCGATGGAGTGGGCTCGTGTAAACACGTCAAGGACCAGGAGGATCATAAGCGAAATATAGGGGTACTATCGCGACTTCTTTATTTGGCACAGCTACCCGTCGTCCCTTGTTATTGGGAACAGTTTCCAACCTCATGGTTAACCAAACATCCCCAGACGATCAAATGTAGCAAAGGCACCGGGCGCGTTGCTCCTTCAATGGCACCCCGCTTGTAGGACCAAAAAGGGAGAGCGGGCATTAGAACTGATGCGGGTGGTGTGATATATACGGCTAAAATTGTCATTTAATTACCTTCATGTTTCGGCACGGGGCGGGTGGGACAGTTTCGAGGAAGCAGTGTCCTCCATACGCTGATATCGAATCGCGTTGCTATTAATGCGGGTTTGTGGGCAATACTCTCGACCTCTTCTTTCCTGGAGAAGGATAAAAGACGGGAGAATAAATAAGCACCTAGGCACATCCTTTCCCCCATTGGGGCCATATTGAAAGGATTCATCTAATGGTAACGAGTGATACACTGGATCGATAATAACTGGGAATGGCCGGATGGTTTGAAGAATGAGTGATTGGACCGTCGGGGGAAACAGGGGCACTGACGGTGGATAATGTCACAGGAAGGCAAAGTAGTAGTGGGTTATTTGTTTGTAATCCTGATATTCCTTCTACAATCTAAAATGTTCCCTGGACCCGAACCCAGCTAGGTACGCAAGGCAGAATCCGAGCAATCCAAGTCTTCATACTCTATTCAGCACCGAACAAGTCTGCTAAAGCAGAGCCCAGCAGTGCATCACCTGATGGAAGAACTTACCACCTGTACCCGGACTTGCGTCAGTCCTCATCCTCCGTGATCCACTCTTCCTCGTCTGAGTCGTCCGTGGTTTGTTCTTCCTCTGGAGCCTCTGGTGGAGGAACAATGTCTTCCCAACAGGTCTTTCCCTGTTCCTCCGCCATAGTGTCTAGCCCCCGCCACGTCTTGCCGCTGAAACCCGTCACACGCTCCACCCATCGAGGACGGATCCGACGCCACGGGAGAAGAAAGGGGTCCAACGGCTCGATTCCGTTGCTGGTCATGGTGTCCGACATGATCTCCGACCAGATCAGCTTGTCGGGGTGCACCTCCTTTCTGGGATGGGGGTTGAAGTGCGGACGATCAGTGTTGAGCTTTGCCAATTTTTGCTCCTGGGGAGTGATAAATTGCACCTAGAGCCACCGCCGCGGAACAAAGCCACCCGCTGAGACATCTCGGAAGCCAACGAATTCGTACTTTTGGTTGACCATGATGTTCTCCTCGGAAATGTCTCCAGGCGAGAAGATAGTGTTTAGGCAGGGCTCTTCATCAAGAGGGTGGGTGCATGCAATGCTAGCGTGCTTGCAGTTGTCTATGACTTGCTTCTGCGATAAATCCCCGCAACCTTCCTCTTCAAAGAGGCGCCAGTCCCTCATTCTCTTGTCGCCTATGCCTCCAATATGGCACCTGCCTTTCGACGTGGGGATGACCAAATCGACTGTCTGGTCCAGGGCGCGCTAGACTTGCAGCGCGACAGTTTCACAGATGGTGCGGACCTTGTCGATGTTCAGGCGACGACACTCCGCGCGCTCTGCCTTGGTCTTCCACCCCTCTTCCCCGAGCAGCTCAGCAATTACACTTTCAAGCCGCCGGCCGGGCGTCGGGGCGAAGAAGATGCATTTGTACCCGTAACGTTCCGAGCTGTAAAGCACGCGTGGAAACTGGAATTTTACCGGGCGGACTGTTAAGAAGTCTAGGATTCTGTCTTCCTCGGCGCAGCCATCACCGGCGTAATCATCCTGAAAGTTACTCTCATAAATATCTTTGACCTGGGCACGCGGTGCTTGATCACCCTTGAAGATTGGGATTTGGTAGCCAAAAGAGCTGGATCCAACCTCGTAAGGGAGCTCATCCTCGTATATCGAGGTTTGCATTTGATAAAGAACATATTGGTTGATCATATCTAGCTCGAAGAGGGCGTAGTTTGTCTCGTCGTTCGACCACTCGGCTCGCAGAATGTGACCCTTCCATACGGTTGGGATGGGGTTCTTGGATCGTAAGAAGGTCCAGCCAGCATATCGATCGTCGGTTATCTCCCGGCCAGGGCAATTGAAGGCTTCTTCAGAGGTCAGACGGCCAGCATGGTGTTTCAGGTCGGTGTCCCAGTCAGATGTGGGAACTGAAATCGCGGCGTTTGCAGACATAATCTGGTTGTGATGGTGAATTTACTGCGTGCAGGGGTTGGGGTGTGAGTTGTCGAGCACTTTTGGAGTTTTCTTTGTAACTGTTAGATGTAGCAACAATAGGATACGCGGAATCAACTTGGAAGCGCCGAACTTGAGTCTGTTTGCTCTGCAAGATTTCTAGATTGGGCCTCTGTGATAAATTAGATTGTTGCGATTTCCTGTCCTGATACAAGGTTTATATAACCCGGCTGGTCGCGAATTGAATCCGAATTGAATTCGCTCTCAAAGACGGTGATCATCTAATCTCGGCCAAAAGGGTTGGTCTACGAATTGGCGACATTATCTTGAAATCATGAACAAGGAAAATACAACAACCCCTTTATTTGTCCATGCCCGAAACTGTCCGCCACGGCAACTACCAGCACAAAGACCACAATTGGGATTCTACTGATCAAGGACATTTCGGCTGGTGAGTTGCTCAAATTAATGCAAGGACCATCATGATCGCTGTGCAAAGGAAGAATTAACAGCGCGGGAATATGTCCATACCGCCTCCTTCGGGTACGCCCCATATGAAAACTCATGGATCTGGTCATTGTGTATCCCATAGGACCACATATCCTCCGTAACCGCGATGCCAGAGAAGTTGTATGACATGCTCGTCTTCTTGAAAGTGTGGTTTGCCATCACCTCGTTATGAAATCCGAGGGAATATGTCCCAACAGTCCCGTTAGGCCATGCGTAGACGAGTAGTCCGTGGTTATTGTAGCTGCTTAGTGGGTGAATTGTGGGATCCTTGTACCGAGTTGCGGAGAAATAAGTTGGACGCGTTGTAGGCAGCGGAGGCCTTGGTTCGAACGGCGCTATCTGGTGGTTAGCTTATTCGGAACATTGCCAGTGATTCGCTACTAGATTGGGTCAACAAACATAGTCTCCATCTCTCACTCTGATCCTCTGCCGCATCCCCAACATAGACGAACAACTGCAACCTGCTCGAACTATCCGTGTAGAGACTCAAACCCTCATTCTCCCCCGAGCCTTCGACGAAAAGACTTAAGCCTGCGCCTCGCACAGCGCTGAAAGTATAAGAAATCGTCGACATATTCCAGCCGCTCGCTGTCCCATTGCCGACAACAATCCGTTGATCGCTGTCAAGATACGCCAGAATCCTATGTCGAGATCCATACTTGCGATATGTTGCGCACGCGAGCTGGGCATCGGGATCCGCGACTTTCCCCAGGGTTGTGAAATTACCCAGGCTCCAGACTGTGGGAACCCCGTCTCCTCCGATGACGGCAGAGAGCTCGACGATGACGTTCGTTTGGGAGAGGTAATAGAGGTGGAGCTCGGAGCTGTACATGGCAGCAAGAGTGGTTCCTGACTTTGGCTCAACCCAAGCAGCTCCTCGGGACTCGGCCGTCGCTTTGATGTCGGCCAATGTCCAGTTCTGGAACCTCTCCGACCAGACAGAAACCATCAATCTGTTGGACGGGTCTTGGAAGAAGACATACCGATACCTGATATCCGGCAGCGTGTTGTACGTGACATTGATAGCCGCAAGTTTCGAGACACCCAGAATTGCGCCGGGCGAGGTGTTGTTAGATCCAGGAGTCGACCCCGGTTGTTGTGAATTTGGAACGTTTGCGTCGCTTGTGGATTTGTCTGAGGACCGTTTCCCTAGGACACCACCAACTGCTCCCCCTATCGCGGCGCAAATAAGGACGCCAATCAGCACCCACACCCAGAGGAACCGTTTCCATTTTGGCGCGGGTGTCGTCTCGCCCCGGTCCGCATCGCCAATCTCGTGAGCGGGGACCCGTTCGGGTGGGACTTTGAGCTCCTTTTGGTCCGATAAGGGGACTTCTGGACCATCTGGGAAGTGAAGGTGTGAGGGCTCGAGTCCGCTGTGAGCGCTGTCTGAGAAGGTGGCAGGTTGAGGTTGGGGCGCATTTGAGCCGGCAAATTCCTTCTGTGCTAGGAAGTGCAGATGAGCGGGCTCGAGGTCGCTATACTGATTGTTCATGATTGCGATGCATCATGCAAGCAATCCGCTTTGAAGTGAAAGTGAAAAGAACGCAGTGGCAGAGGTCAGTCCCAGGACTGTGGGCGGGACATCCGGTGGCGTCAATTCGTGCAGTCGGGAGCGATCTGCAGGGTCAATCAGATCCAATGCAACGCTGGTGCCTGGTGGTAATGGTTCTAGTCCCGATGTGGTCTGAGCCAACCAAGCCAATGAAACTCCGGCTAAAAGCAGGAGCGTCATTGATTGGTTACTAGTACTACCCCTTTTGGGGCCTTTCGGGGAACACTACTTTGAGATGGACCCACCCCAGCTATTTAAGGAGAATGTCTTTTTGCACAGTAGTCCCGGTCTATTTGTACAGTAATCCGCATTTTCACCACACATAACCCTAACCCCGTCCCGTGCCAAAATGCCTCGCCGCATCCACGTCGCAGCCATGATCGCAATTGCAACCATATTTCAATTCAACGCGCGATTAATTGATTGAACGAGCGCAGCGTATAGCATTCTGTAACTTATGGCTTATAGGAGGGTTTGAAAGCGGCTTGAGGCTGGCGTTATCAAGTATTAAATCGTCGCCATCGCCGTCAGTCTCGACCTCGGGGTCACAATCGATCGCGACATTGCGCGAAGGGTCGTTTTTAACTATTTGAACACTTAATTGGCCTTTTCTAACGTGTGCAAGTTAACAATTAACCTCTGGGAGTGACAATCGCGAATGTGCGTGAAGGGTGGTCAGTTAGTGGGGTTTAGGGTTGTCAATAGGGGTTGTTTGGATTACTGTACAAATAGACCGAGACTACTGTGTAAATAGATGTTCTCTATTTAAGATGTGAGGTTTGATGTTCGAGTTGGACCAGATCAGTCCATTCAGTGTCGACTTAGAAGAACTAGATTGGCTGGCAGATTCGGACAACCCTCTTAGGTTGGTATGAAGCCAGGAACATAGGGCGCAGTCACGAGAGCTGGAGAGTTGCCAGAAGCACGGGTGGTGCAATAGTCAAGCTCACTCATGGTAGGAAAGCTAACCTATTTTCACGTTTTATGTCCGAAAGGCAGTGAGAACTTTTGTTTTGTTTGCAGATATCAATCTCAATTCCAAATGCGGTCAACGCCGGCCAGGCCTCTATACCTATGGGCATCAATTCTTCCCCCAAACTAGGCCTATATCACACTAATCTATCCAGATGCTCTCCTCTCCCTCAGAGAGATACTCGTCATCCGCGCTGTACGCATCCGATTCGGCAGATTTTTCTTCGTCTTCTTCTTCTTCTTCTTCTGATTCCAGAGATTGCTCGGCCGAAGCCTCAGATGTGAAGAGCTCATCCAATGAACTCTTCCCCTTGAGATCCATCACCTTGAAAAGATCATAAGCCTCCATGCCCCGCAATGACTGAGGGACGAGCTCCTCCCAGGAGGTTTTTCCACGTTCCTGCATCATCTTGTCTAGCTCATGCCATGTATGGCCGCTCAAGATCGAGGGTCGTTTTCGGCGCTACCCAAGCTGGCGTGCATCTAACTTCTCAAATGCCGAACTCCCGCAAACTATCTGACATTGTGTTGAGCCAGAGGAGTGTATTGGGATCGTTCTGGTTTCCGGGCAGTTCGGCGGTATTGTGGAGAGTAATATTTGCCCTTTTCCGCTGTTCAAAGGGAATGAACTGGGCCTGGAGCCACCTTCGGGGAATATATCCCGCTTTTTCCCAATCTCTAAAACCGACGAAGTCGAACCCATCGTTAACAATGATGTTGGCTGCTGTGAGATCGCCAGGTAAGAAATTGGCCTTCCCGTCGTAAAACCCCGCTATGCGGCAGTTCTCCTCAACTTCGCTACTCTTCAAGTGGCCACTCCACTCAAACTCCCTGAAAAGGTCATAATCGTGGACGTAGTCACCGTCAACGCCTCCAACTCCGTAGTCATCGCTCGGTAACTCCTTGAGCAACTTGTCTAGGCAACGCCGAATAATCTGCCATGCGACCTTGTTACAAACGTTGGTCGCGCTAGAAATGTTAGCCTCGCTCAGCGCCTCGCGCTCCTGCTGGCTGTCAAGGCGAAGACCAAGCATATCGCATGGCACGTCTTCCAGGGTGCGACCCAGGACCGGTGCCAAGGAGATGCACCTGAAGCCGTACCGCTGGCCCTTGTAGAGGACGCGCGGATATTCGAAACCGCAATTCTCCCCGAGGTTGACTGCAAGAAAGTCCAATGCCTCGCTTTCGTTAACCTGACGCGAGGTCCCATTCGGCTCCCAAGTGACGCTGGTGCGGGGCGCATTCAGGTCATTGGTGGTGGAGTACAGTCTGGATCCCTGCCACATGTCGTCGCGGTTGAGCCACCAGCCTCCCGGTCCGTCCTCGTAATCTGCCCAAAGTCTACTCTGGTTTGCGGGTCCAGTTCCCAGACAGAATAGTGAACGTCACCGTGAGACCATGAACCGCGTATAATTTTTCCAGCCACATTGGCTGGGACGAAGCCGGTGGACCGGATAAAGGTCCAACCAACACAAGTCTGCTCGTGAAATTCCATTGTATTCGCCGGGAAAAGAATTTTGAAATGTGGGCGTGCTAACAATGGCAACGGTTGGCGGGCTCTGCGCGTTTATGATTTTGTTTCGTACTCAGATGTTTCCGACGAAGATGAGAATGTTGAATAAGGAGGAGATATCTGGGAATGACGGGTAGTTTTATAATCTATGGGGCGCTTTGGAACGTCGCCAGGTCTGGACATTTGGCTCCAAACCAGACAAGGAGTGGAGGTGATACGGTATCCCAAGTCCTTTGTCACTTGATACCAGAAAACACTTTCGATGGCATTGCTTCCCACTAACTATGTGATTGTGATACATGACAATGTGATCAAATCGGTATGTCTTTATCCCAACCCCTGTGGTTCGCTCGAAATTCACCACCAAAGCCACCAAATCCACAAGACAAAGGCACCAAGTCCAATCCCAGCGACCAACCGGTGCCGCTGCCTTTGTCGTTTTCTCGCCATGGCCTGGAGGTAAAATCGACGGGAAGATGCGGCAAGTTCTTCCATCTTCTCTGCAGTCGGAGGCTGTCGCTGCAGCACGGCCTCTACATGGCGTCGCATCTCGTCTCCCAAAGTTCCGGCTGAGTGATCTTCTTCATTCTTTGTCGTATCCATCTCGAACCTAGCGTCCCAACACTCCCGCCAAGTTCTGTTGATAGGGGTTGTATCAGGACCTCGAAGTTGGTAGCTTTTGTTGCGGACGTCCACGCAGAATGGTGTCGTGGACACCTAAGTGCCATGCGGAGGTCGCCGGGAGCAAACCATACATAAATGGGAAGATCATGATAAGTGGAGGGAGATCTGCTTTTTATCACAACTCGGTTGTGCCAAGTTAAGGGATGTGACGATGAAGTGCACAGCCTCAGCGGCTGTCAGGGGTTGAAACCCCTCAGGTTTTGGCACGAGTTGATCGGGGTGCATGTCCAATTCACAAATTTTATGTTACTACTAACTAGCCAATCCTGAAACAGAAACCTGGCATCAAAGACTGGGTAGGTACCTATCTATGCTGATGTTCTGCCCCTGACTTGGTGACTGGAATGACCCCTTCTTCACAATCGCAAAGTTGTAAATCGCAGAAATAATTAGGACGGTTCCGATACTGTCTTGAGCCGCGTTGGCAATGTGGAACCGTCTAGCATCTTGGCTAGATTGTCGTATTGACGCAACCAAAAAGAGCAAAGAGATTTCAAACCCCACAATCTCCCAACTAGAAGAGATGCACTAGTCAGCGCCAATACACCACCAATCATCGAAAACAAAAAAATACACCGGGACGTGAGGAGAACCTAGAGAGCGCTGCAAGTTGATAGACCGCCAGCGTGAAGAGAACGATCGTCATCCAGCTCAAACACCTTCGTTATGATCGGCGTCATTAATAGTGTGTTGATTGCGCAATTTGTGAATAGCGCTGGCATCTTGGTATTTTAGTAACGACCCCACATCGATGCAACTCCCTCTGTTCCACTGGGTATGTAGGCACTTATGTGTGAAGTTGCTAATTAAGGCCCCATACATGTCTTGTCGGCGCTTATCGCGCCCAGAATCACTATCCGGCATTAACCGGCTGTGGAATGGTGGCACAGCATTTGTGCATCTGGTTGTCCTCTTGGAAACCGCTAAATTTCCGGCGGCAATGTGGCGGCACAGCATTAACCGCGGCAGCAATCACCAATGGCAGCCACTGAGTATTTTAGGCAATATATGTATGCCCTGCAACATTGCGTGCTGGTCCGCCCACCGCTAATAATACATTGTTCTATGCACAGTCGCGTTGCAAAACTGGCCCATTCCCATTCTTGTGATGGTTGTAAGTACCATGTTTAAAAGTTGAGGACTCCTCCTCCTGCGTACATTTGTTTGCCTTTGAGGCCAAGCCGCCAGTGCTGGATTTTACTCACCCTGCCAGTGCTTGTGTGGCATGCGCTGAGTCGCTCCTGCCTTCGCTGCTGGCGTCAATCTGTTCCTTTCTTGAGCCCCGGCCGTAAAAATCAGTTCCGTCCACTCGGCGAAAATTACGTTGCCCCACACGATATCCGTCTTCGGCGATGGAGCTTTTGGGAGCCGTCATCGGAGTCGCAGATGTCGCGGCGCGAACTACTTCCAAAGTGTGGGCGCTCTGTGAAAATTGGAGAGATGCACCCCACGATTTTCACCGTCTCAAAGACGACCTGACACGAATCCAGCTCTTCTTCCGCGAGACGCAGGAGGGCCTGAGCTCGGCACCGCACATGCACAGAGCGTGGAAAGAGGAGAGCGACACAGACGCGAAATCCGCGCCCCGCTTCCCCGGCGATACCAGCAGCCTGGGACGGTTGCTGGAGGTGGGAATGGGGGTCCTGAGGCGACTCGAGCACGTGGTGGATGATCTACGTGGGACGAGTGGTTTGGAAGATGGCGATGTGCTCAGAAGGAGCAGGCGCCTGAAATGGATGGCCAACGCTGCCAAGGTCAACAAATTGAAGCAGGAACTGGGCGATGTCACAACCGGGATATGTCGATTCCTGGTCGTCAGAAACGTGTGAGTGCCCTCAATTGCTCCGTATCCATTATCTGATCCTGACTTCCTAATTTGTTTCTAGGTCTATATCCGCCGACATCGCGTTCTCTATTCAGCAAATGGAGACCTTCGTCGAACGTAGTGTCCAATCTTCGGCCGACGCCATCACGTCAAACGTGGAAAAGACTGTAGAAAGGACGATCGAGTTATCTCGCCGGAGAACCATCGACGAGATGGACAGCCGGTTGGAAGTGTTCGAGCATACTGTAGTTGGTGCGATTCGAGGGCCACGAGGAGTTTTTCCGCCACTCCGACCCCAAAAAGCTTCCGATGCCGCCGTCCCGTGGGCCTCGATGGTCCAGCATATCGCGAGCCCGCATCACCGTGTGTTCCAATGCAAGCCAGCATGTCACTGCACTTGCCATTTGATCTCCAGCTACTCGCTCAGTCTTGCGACCTTGCGGTCAGTGCTGGGTGCTATTGCAGTTGCATACCACGGCTCAGTCGGAACATCGGCATCGGGAGTATGCCCTCAATGTGGTACCCGACGCCACCGTTCGGTGCAAATCGTCTACAGCTTCCCCAGTTGGATTGTCCGGGCGTCCCTCACCATCTTCTGCTCAACGAATCTCAACGGCGTCCCACAAATGAATCTACGCGTGGCGAATGAAATTCCCTACGACAGCACGGCATACTTGTCCGGCGTCTTTGGGCGAACTCGCGTCAACGATATCAAAGGACTGAAGTTGGCGTTAAGTCAAGGTCAAGGCTCGGTGTTCGACACAGATCCGATTGGGCATACCGCTCTCTCACTGGCCGTGTCTTTCGGCCGATACGAGGCCGCCCAAATTCTGCTCTCCGTCGGCGCGGACCCATTCAGCACAATACGCGGTCAAGGGATGGGAACGAGCGCGGCCGGCATCGCCTTCCGGAATTGCATCGGGACTCGCCAGATGGACAAGTTCGCTGATCTTTTTGGCTCGGTGACAACTTACGTTGAGCGCGTTGGCTACACGCCCCTGCACCTTGCCATCCTCGAGATCCTCCACTTCAACATTGACGATGCGTTGCGCAAACCGGAGTTCGCGGCTATGATAGAGAAAGAGTCTGCCGACAGCTACACCCCGCTAGCTCTCGCTGTCATGACGGGCAATGTGGCCGCCACCAAATCCCTCATTCAGGCGGGTGCAAGAACCACAGTCCCTACCAAACATACATCGCTGCTGCACAGAATTGGTTGCCACAGCAAATCCGTCGACATCGTTGAAATGCTCATTCAAGCCGGTGCTGACGTGGACGCAATCGATGAATATGGGAGAACGCCCCTCGCCTACCTCTGCATCTATAACCTTGGCAAGAAAGTTCGGGAAGACACCTCGGCCATGTTCAAGCTACTAATACGACATGCTTCGAATGTGAATCATGTCAGTTTCGAGGGAATCCGCGCCTTGGACTACGCCGCTATTTCCGGAGACAGCATAGCGGCCCGAATATTGATTGAGAACGGGGCTGATATGAACGCCCGCGATTTCGATGGCGACCAAGCTATCACCTCAGCTCTTTCCTACAGTCATTACGATTTGTGCAAAACCCTGCTTGAACTCGGGGCCGACGTCACCAATATCAACAACACGGGGAGGTCGATTCTACACAATTTAGCGAATTACGGGGATGCAGAAATGTTTAGGATATTTACTGATGCGAAAATGAGAGGAATTGCCGTTCATGGGAAGGACACTGAGGGTCGGACGGCGCTTCAGATGTTTAGCGACAGGAGTCCGAGTGGTGAGCTGCGCAAGGCCTTCGACGAGCTGCTTGATAGCGTGGAGGAGGATGAAGGAATTTTTGGAATCAGTGAACTTGATGTTTTATTTTCGCCGGTGGAAGAGACTTTGGACGCTGATGTATTTTATGATGCAAGGGAGTATTAATAGGAGGGAGAGACTTAGCGTGATGAGTCCATGTAAGAACCTAGACACCGTAATGCCTCGCAACATTACAAGAAATCTAAGCCTCCTAGGTAAGTACCTATCTCGTTTCTTCAACACGTCTCCAGTAGCACAACAACCACAACTTATCCCCTTCAATCCACCTCAGAATCCTCCAAAAATATAAACACAACCCAAACCATCATAATCCTAATTTACAGCAACCTCTTCCCCCAAAACCCTCGACCAAACTCCCTACCCCCTCCCCTGTCAACCTATCCTTCCCCGCCGGCGCCTCCCCCCTCTCATGCGTTCCAACAAAGTACTTGAAGCTCTCTTAAACGTCAAAAGCGAACAGCTGGGTCCCATCCTTCGGATCAGGACATACCCTAAACAGCAATGTCTCCGATTCATTCTGCGTAGTGGAGAGACGCTATTCCATGATGGGGGGAGTTGGGGAGAGGGTAGGGTTGACTCTGTAGGTTATTTCCCGGAAAAGGATAGAAGAGATGGTTTGGGTAAGGGGATTGGTGTTGGTGAGGAGGAGCTTGGTGAACTTGAGACTATAATTTTTATTATGATAACAAAGACACGAAATATGAGCAATACCCTAAAAATTCCGGGTGTTATATACAAAAGCTGCCCCGAATTTCCTGTATCCGTAGTTCCTCTTCCATTAGAACTTCAGTAATACTTGTCCGTTCCATCACAGCAGCTGTCTCCTGCGGTGTCCTCCCTTTGCAATCTTTGACACTGATGTTGGCGCCGCACTTCAGGAACAATCTTACCAGAATCTCGCGGGAAGCGCTGGGGTCTTCCTCGCCCCTCCCACCGCCTGTTCCTGCAGCAACGTAATGCAGAGGAATCCTCCCATCAGTAGCTTGAATGTCAAGATCGGCCCCGTAACTCAACAACAGTCTGGCCAAGGCCTCCGGATTCGGCCCGCCACCGTTCCAAGCGACGCAATGCAGTGGCGTTTCTCCAAGACTGTTTTGGGCATTCACATCGGCTCCATGTTCCAGCAAGAACCTGATTCTGGGTCCTGAATCGAAATATCGTAAATCATGCACAGCAGCATGTAGTGGTGTGTCCCCCCTGTTGTCTTCGACGCTCAGGTCGGCACCCTTCTCCAGCAATAGCAATACTATCGCCTTTCTGATATCTGATACCGATGACAGGTCATCAAGAGCGTAGTGGAGAGGAGTCTCCCCCCTTCCAGTTTTTGCATCCCAGTGTGCACCGTGGTCAAAGAGAATTCGAACAATATCCAAATCCCCTGCCTTGGCAGCTTCGTGCAGTGGTGTAGAGAAGTCGTTGTCGCTGCTTACATCTTCCACTGAGGCTCCCGCTTCAAGTAGCCGTCGAATAAGCTGAACAGAGCCAAGGAAGCTCGCAACACAAAGTGGGGGCGAGGAAGGCTCAAAGAGTCGCGCATCGGCCCCCTTTTCTAGAAGAAACTCGGCCACATCTCGATGACCGTGCTTCAAGGCGTGCAACAGCGGTGTGCGGCCCGCGTCATCTTGCGCGTTAATATCAGCACCACATTCAAGCAGTAGATGAACAACGCCTTGGCGGTTGTCTCTAGCAGCAATGTGTAGGGCGGTGAAGCCTGCTGAGAGCCCGATTCCTTTTCGAGTCACCTCCAGGCCGGCACCGTGCTTAAAAAGCACTTTGATCAGGTCTTCATGGCCCCAAGAGCTGGCACGATGCAACGCCGTAACGCCAGCTTCGTCTAGTTCGTTGATATCCACGGCAGGTTGGCCAGTTGTTTGCATCCCGATTTCCAACAACCTCCAAAGTCCAAAGTGGGAGACGAGGCTTAGCAAAGTGACACTTTCCAAACCCTGGATCGGACGGCCCAGCGAGCTGTGAGGCACGTAAGTCACGGGGCCGTTGAGGAACGTATGCACCCGTGTCAACGTCCTTGCAGCAGTTCCCCGAGGCCACTCGATGAACTTCACAAGCCGCTGAAGGACGGATGTTTCTGTGATCTTCCCCGTATGTGAGACCCAAGACCTCTCCGCGTAGCCGAGGAATGGAAGCTCTTCGGGCGCCACTTTGTTTTTCTGAATGCTAAGCAATCCCTGGCATAATTCCATGTAGCACAGACATGTCGCGGATAGCTCGTACTCAGCCTGACTCCGGATCTCATCTGGGGTGATCCTATCTAGACTGTTTTGGGCCGGGACTGGGAGACCGGCAAGTATCCACAGACCCTCGACGAAGAAGTAGTCCGGGACCGACTGATGTATGAATTGGATGACCGGTGGATGGGATGCCGTGAGCTCCGCCAGACCGCCGCTGAGAAACCTGACCCTCTTCTCCATGTCGCTGTCGTAGTCGTCGGCCTCTTTGCATTCCTCGAGAGATTTGTATCGGCGATCAGGGCCCACAATCATTGCGCATCTCAACTCCTCCAACGTCAATGGCCGTGTGGCACAACAGATCCAACGAATGATTCTCAAGGAGTTCTCGCCGCCCTTTTCGAAAACGCTGATGACTATTTCGCTGTACAGCCTGCTGAGTTCCTTTGGTGTCGCATTGATCTTCTCTTGAACCTTCTTCCACCCAATCCCTTGGCGACACAGCAGAAGAGCCCGCGCAACAGTCAACCGTGCCCACATGAACACGCCCGAAGCACGGTGAATGATGGTGTTCTGGACCTGCCAGGGGATCTTGGACCCCTCAATTATCACGTATTTGCGAATATCGTGGCCGTTTTCATGCTCGGTGCTAATCTGAAAGCCGTAGTCAAGATCGATGATTGGGTAGTGGCGGCACGAGAAGCAAATTTGCCAAGACGAACGTGTTTCCCGACGTTGTTGTAGCCATGTTTTGAAGATGTCGGCCAACTGAACTGCGGCATCCTCGCCAGCTTCGTCAAGGGCATCCACGAATAGCTGGACGTTCCGAGTCTGAAGGACTTTCGAGACCGACAACTCGATGGCCGCTTGAAGTTCCCGTTCATGCCAATTCCACGCGCTCCCGTGCCTCCCCATATTCTGGCGACGGTCTCGGAATGTGGCAACTAATTTGGCCAGAGTTTCGGGGACATTGCAGAGGAGCTGGTGGACGATAGACCGAAAGAACCCCACGATTGTTTTCTGCAGATCATTGCCTCGGCCGTGGAAGAAGAAGGAGAGAACCAGGGTCTTGTCGGAGATTTCGGTGGCGTGGTTAAACGCATGTCGAAGCACTGTTGACTTCCCAGATCCGGGCTTCCCTCTGATCCAGAGCAAGCCCTTATCGGATCCCAGCCAGGTCTTGTAGGTTTCGTGTCGAAGCAGCCACCCGCATGTGCCTGCGATCGCAACGTCGATATCCCGAAACCTATCGTTCATCTCTGGAAATGCGAGGGATTGCAAGCAGTCTTGTTCTAGCTGTGACAGCTCCCGGGTTTCACCTGCCCGTTCCGTCAGTACAGGTCAGCAACCACGCACATGGGAAGAAGACTTACGCTTCGGCGGGTCACTGGCACTGTGGATAGTCTCCCATCTCACCAGCGATCGCCGAGCAATGCTCTTTAACGTCTCGCGAACCTTGTCGTATTCGTGGTCCTCGGGTCCAAATTTGACCATCTCTGAATGATTGCGAGCTACAGCGCACATGTGTTCATGGCTGTCTTCCCATGGGCGGCAATGTGTTGCGGACGCCTTGGAAACAAGACTTACTGCCGGTCCTGTCATCCTCCATACACCGTCGTCTCCTCTCTACTGTACGTCAGAGAACAGGCCTTCCCTCCGATCCAGGGATAAAACACTGACCTTAGCCGTAGGTGAACGGTCTGTCTCGTAGAAGCAAACAACCTCGCAGCCGTGATTCTCAGTCAGTGCCTCGTAGAAACCTCTTCTTTGAGTGTCGAGAATCTGCGAGTTTTCGCTGCTCAATGACTCGACCAGCGAGCGGTTGGGACCATCACCGACCATGAGGATGAAAGAACTGATGTCGATACCGTCGTGTGGGACACCAAAAAACAAGATTCCGGAAACCACCTGGAATATCCGAAGGTCGTCTGGCGACTTGGATTTTGACAATAGTATGAGCATCTGGAAGGTTGTGTTAGCTCGGTGAGTCGTACACCTGCACTGACATGGATCCCAGGTGAGTTATCGTACCTCTTTGACAATCAATCCTCCTAGACTATGAGCGATGAAGATGATAGGACGAAGGTAGGAGTGTCCAGCTATAGCCAAAAGACTGTTACGAAGAGACGTCGCAAGGTCCTCCAAACTCTGCACGCTTCTGCTCTCTGCCATTGTCGACTCGAAGCCGTAGGTCATAACTCGGGCCATTGGGCAACTTGTACTTTCCAGCATAAGGTCGCGTGGAATGGAATCGCGCAGCCACATGTGATCACCGCCGCGTTCCTTGAAGGAGCCGAAGGCGTGCCCGCCAATGCCTGATATTGCGATAATGCTTCAGAAGATCAGTACGAATGATATTGCGCGTCCCATTACCTCTCCTGTCCTGCAAGCACACCAGGTACCTAAGGTGGGTAAGGAATGGTGTTTCCCAGGTGGCATCTGGATGCGGTCAGACTCACTCGAGTTTGTGGTCGTCCACGGGTGGTACAAAAAGGGTTGTAATCCCGTGGAAATCAACATCAAGTGTGAGATATTGATTGCCGATACGTCGGCCGCCATCACACGGCTTCAATGGGACGCGCCACACAGGATTGGTTCGGGTCACGCCGGGCATCGAGAAATCCCGGTCAAGGAACATCAAGGTAGCTGTTTTCGAGCTTTGGTGGATCTCTTGGCCCAGAGACTGGACCGTCGGCGTCGAGGCAGCGCCATAGTGGTCGGCCAGAAACGACTCCGTCAGCTCTTCATCCCAATCCGTGGGGATCCCGCGAACGCGGAATACTGTACCCTTCCTGGGTCGGTAGACGTTTGCCATTTCGCTGGCATTGGGACATGGGCGCTGTCGCTCAGCGGAAGCTGAGGGCAAGAGAGAAAATGCCTTCCTCGCGCCGAGGGAAAAGTGCGGGGTATTGGGCGTGGGGGCCGACCTCATTGGCCCCAGACCCCTCCCTTTGCTGCAAGCTCTCTCGTGCTGAGTAGTTCGCGGAAGAGCCCCTGCACAACTCCCTCGCTGCTGCCTGACCAACATACAGTGAGAATTTGAGCCGCCTGAGACCATAACGCATTCAACTCTGGCATCAACCACCCATCGAAATTCCTCACAAATCGGTTTTCTCAACCTCACTGGTAGCCTCACGCAAACTTGGCCCATTGCCTCGACACTCTCAGGGTTTTATGCTCGCGACATGCAATCTGCGATCAGCATTTCGGGGCAAAGCCGGGTTGATGGACGTCCCGGTTTGGCGCGGTTCTGGAAGTCACCCCCAGGCCACAAGAGACCTTTCACGCTTAGCTCCACCATTTCGCAAGACTGTACCGACAATCGCAAGGTACGTGCTGGGCGACTTTCCGCTTTGCGTGAAAAGCACACGACACACTACGAACACAAGAAGAGACCCTTGGACAACGAATGTGGCCCACGACGACAGGAGGGCCACCCAGGGCCGAAAATTAGGAAGCTGCTGTTCAATGAAGCATTCAACCCTTCAATCACAGGAATGGAGTGGGTGTTTGGCTGCCACTCGTGTGTAATGGTGGCCGCGGAGCCGGGCGCACGGGCCAGATACTTCAACAGCCGAGGTGGCTCTCACGAATCGCACTGCAAGCTTGATAGGAAGTTCCTAGAGCTAATGGGGCGGCGTGGCTGGGATAAGCACCCGGAGGAAGCAACACGAGAGATGATTGCCTATGACGATAGGAAGAAGTTGATGCTTATTTACCAGGACAGGTTGGTCGAGGTACAGAGTCGGCAGAAGTCTGCGAGGGCTCAGTAGACAAAGTTGGACGAATCCTAGGTGACCCACGCGAAGGGGGTTGAGAGTTCATGATTGCTAAGGAGGGGATATAAACAAGGACTGCCGATTGCATAGGCCTAAACGAGGGGTTGGATTGGCTATGAGGTCCCGGCCGAGGAGATCGGGCTTAGAGCCGCCGGCTTGGGCATTGATGGGTAGGTACTGTTCTAATGGCAAGCATTTGAATAAAAGTATTCCCATAATGTTTCGAACGAAAGTGGTTGGTAAAACTATTCCTGAAGTTACATACCCAATCATTACCTAGGTATGTGTGGGAAGTTGTAGGAGTTCCAGTATGAAGGTAGCTAAATCTCTCTATTGCTAAAAGGTCAAGTGTTTTTAGCTGCATCCTCTTGCAAGAAAATGGTTCTTGGGAATTTTGGAAGTAAGCAAATTAAAGAGAGGAAGGAAGAAGAGGTACCACTTTCGTCGGTTAGGGATATGAAAACAGCCTATTTCCTGTCAATAGTGTTATCCCCGACTAGTAGATGCGGACACGCGTCTCCCAAACCGACTTGGCCTCCCTCACCTCCATGCAAGCAGCTGGTCCCCGGCGCCAACTAGGACCGGCTCTCACGTGCAGTCTCTTCGCTTTCTGGCTCTTACATTATGATGCCGAACAGATAGAGCAAATGACATCCTTCTCGCCGAAAAGAAACTTACGCGCCTATGTCCATAATGCCATCCCCGAAATAGCAACCTCGTTGACAATGAATGTAGTTTTTGGACCGACTTACTACCAGTGGTTTCTTTTCTGTCTTATTAACCCAGACGTGGCTGCTTTGGTGAACTTCCCGGAGTTTGAGTGGAGTCAGATGCCGGAGGCTGGAGCCGCATGCCGGAGATCGGGTTTACCGCGGGGGTTTGCTTGTGTGGAGCTCCGGGGTCCACTTACCGTGTGTAGGTAGCCGGCGTACCGTAACGAAACCAGTGCCATTCGACAAACTGTCCACCTGACTCACTGCAATTTTAGCCCCCAAAGAGGCCACATGGGGTTCCAAGCCACCCCTGTAACTAAGCAATGTGACTACCGTATTGTTTCGTAAAATCCGGATTTTCTCCGTCACCGTGCCCCTCCAGTTATCCTAACCCCAACCCTGCATAAGAGGTGTCTGGGGATTCCAAGGGGTTAGGGTTATATATGTAGTGCACGGTGACAGAGAAAGACCCAGATATTGCGGGACAATACGGTACCTTAGGGACGAGCCCTAAGAGCTAGTACGAAGTGGAACCTCGGAGGACTCGAAGGAACAAATTGGAGGTTCTTGGCGGCGCATTTCCCACCGTCAGTGCTACCAGATCAGAGCTGTTATGGTTTGGCGCGCAATCGATCACGGTTAGCTTCTCGTGATGTTTAGGGGTTCTGGGGTGGTGCCGGACACCCGCAGAGGCCTCCAGACATGAAAGCATCTCGGCAATAGGTAAACCGTCCCTCTTTCCCTCACCGGCTCCCAAGCCGCCTGAGCTAAGCCATTGCTTCTGGAATGTAAACTTCGGGTTGGTTGGGTGAAATCGGATCCAGCGTCCGCAAGCGGCGTAGCACGGGTAAATGTAACCTCAACCCTGCACTGCCCCGTCTGTCACACCATGGGCAGATTCCCCCCAATGCCAAGCAACCGCCAATCAGGATTTATAAACCGTCTCTCATTCTCTGAATGCACGAATTCCAACACATCGCAGTCCATCACCAACACCAACTTCCAGCTCACTCGACATTCCAACCCAGAGCAAAGATCTCCACCAACAGCCACAACCAATAACTTCCTCACACCCCCACACCACAACACTCACCATGGCCAGCCAGCTTTACAAAGACATCCTCCCATTCATCAGATCGACAAAACCTTCCGACACGGAGCCAACTAAGCCTCCCTCGATCGCCGAGTCCTCCATCCACGAGAGCGACAAGCCTGCGCCCGAAGTCCATCAGGAGGCTGAGAAGCCCAATAAAGTCAAGCGATTCCTCTCCAAATTCCAGAGCTCGGCCGTGCGATCTACCGCCGAGATGGAGCGACGCGACAAGGAAGAGGAGAGGCGGACAGGAGTCAAGAAGGTCGTGCAACCTGTCAGTCTGCTGAGTGTCTGTGAGGCGACTACGAATGCGCAGGCGAAGTATGCTTGGGCTGCTTGAGTGATGGGATATACCTGAGCGGTTTCTTAGGCGATTGGTTTCCTTTTGTGACCAAGGGGAAGTTTGGTATTTGCTTTGTTTACATGTTCAGCAGTAGCGGGGACAAGGTGGCAGATGGTGGTTAAAGTTGATGATACCCGGTTGGTGAGCAACTCAGAGGTTAAGAAGTTGTAGCTGTCAAATATTTCTATACAGAAGAGCGAATTCTATAGATGTTTGTTCTTGCTGCGCTCCTAGCGAGAGGATGCCTAGTTTTGACGATCTTTCATCCAGGCAAAATCTCCCAGGCCTGTCCACCTGTCTGAGATAAAATGCGATCAGGACCAACTTCCAACCTCAGCCGAACCCGCCTTTCTCATCTGTAAGACACGGCCCGAATCCAACCCCGGTCAAGTCGCACAGCCGCATAGCTCGTAGCGGAGAACAAAGATGCCCACCCATCGCGTGCCAGTGCTAATACGACACCGTTGATCTGGTTCCATAATTTCCGGCTCTAGCCAGCCAACAAAGATGTTTCCCGTCTTGTGTGACATGACTTCCATGCCAGCCCAAATGACATCCTCCCAAGCCTTTGGTCGTCATTTCAAGCCAAGTGCACCCCCTCCCAGCGAAATCCTCACATCCGAGTCTCTATCTCGACCCCCGAGTCCTATGCAAGGCCATGTTGTTCAGCCTTCCGTTCGAACATCCGAGGACCCCGATCACTCAGACCATTCCTCGTGACGTAAATGCATTTCACCACCAACTTCCTCCTCCTGTTCGACCAAATTCACATCCACATCCACACCCACACCTACCTCAACCACCCTAATCTCAATCTCCTCTCGGGTGCTCCCCCTAGCAGGCTTCGAGTCCATCTCCCCCTCCTCCTCCATAATGTCAGACGCAAACACCACAACCGCCCTCCCCTTTAACACCTCCACTCCCTCTCCCCCGGGCCTCCCACCAGGATCCTGCCCTGCCCTAAACTCCCTCCTGGATTACTTCAGCATCACCCGAATCCCCCCCAACCTCACCACAGCCTACATCCCCGGCACCAACGCCTCCACGCCCATGATAATCTGCTGCGCGCCCAACGCCGTGCGCATCGGCATCGGTGTTACGAATGATGCGAGGTGCTTGAATGGGAGGGTCGGATGCACGGGAACCACGATGCCGAAGCGGGGGGTGAGGATGAGGATACGCATGTGAAGTTTGCGACGCTGGAGATTAAGGAGGATTTTAGGGGGTGCTTAGTCGAAGCGGGGAGGAGTCGCGCGGTTGCGGAAGTGGTGGGGGTGCATTTGGCG